>JACDJB010001401.1_pt1 | contig 19515 bp, 10 predicted proteins | sample 7454121 | NCBI WGS metagenome assembly JACDJB01 (sample SAMN14253290, study PRJNA609438) | sludge metagenome | isolation source: sludge after 25d culture with pyrite | collected 2018-12-20 | reverse complement strand
GTCGCGCAGCGGCCTACCAGGCCTATTGGGAGCACATGCCGCTTCGAACCGGCCCGCCGGAAGCAGATGGATCCCTCAAGATCTACCGCTCGGTTCAGGTGGGCGCGCTGGCCAAGTTCTTCGTGCTCGACGGTCGCCAGTATCGCTCCGATCAGGTGTGCGGCGACCGGCTGGCGGTGCCCGCCGACGAGTGCCCCGAACGGCTGGACGAGGCGGGCACCATGCTGGGCGCCGAACAGGAAGCATGGCTGGCCAAGGGGCTGGCCGACAACGACACCACCTGGACCGTGCTCGCCCAACAGACGGTGATGTTTCCGCTGGTGATCCGCGACTTGGTGCTCAACCTGGACCAGTGGGACGGCTACGTCGCCGCCCGGGAGCGCCTGTACGACTCCATCATCGACGCCGACCTGGAGAACGTGGTCGTGCTGTCGGGCGACATCCACGCCGCCGGGGCGAGCGACCTGTTCGCAGAGCGCGGCGGTAAGCGAGTACCGGTGGCCCATGAGCTGGTGACCACCTCGATCTCGTCGCTGTCGACGATCGGCGAGCTGGGGCCCGCTGTGGTCTCGTTGGTGGAACAGGTCGCCGCCGACGCCGTGTACGTCAACGCCGAGGATCATGGCTACGGGCGGGTCACCATCACCCCGGAGCGCTGGACGACGGAGTTCGTCATTGTCGCCAACGTGGAAACCGACGATGCCCCGGCGTCGGTCGACGCCACCATCGAGCTTGCCGCTGGCTCCACGGAACTGGTCCGCATCTAACCCGAAACCACAAACTCGGGAGCCCAGAACGCGGTCTGAGCGCGCTCCCGACTCCCGAGTTGCGGATGGGCCACGAACTCGGGAGCCCAGAACGCGGTCTGAGCGCGCTCCCGACTCCCGAGTTGCGGATGGTTGGGTGAAGGGCGGATGGGTGGTGGCTGGACTCAGGCCGGGTCGGGGGTGACTGCGGCCAGCGTGTAGCCGTCCTCGTCGACGTCGACCGTGACCGAGGAGTGCTCGATGACCCTGCCTTCGAGGATCGCCATCGCCAGGCGGTCGCCCAGCTCCCGCTGGATCACCCGCTTCAGCGGGCGAGCGCCGTAGTCGGGGTCGAAGCCCTCGTTGGCCAGCCGGGTACGAGCGGCCTCGGTGAGGCTCAACTCGATGCGGCGGTCGTCCAGCCGGCGACGCAGCCGGTCGAGCTGGATGTCGACGATCTGGTCGATGTCGTCCCGGGTGAGCTCCCGGAACCGCACGATGTCGTCCAACCGGTTGATGAACTCCGGCCGGAAGAAGTCGCGAGGATCGCCCGGCAGGTTGGAGGTCATGATCAACACGACGTTGGTGAAGTCGACCGTGCGGCCCTGGCCGTCGGTGAGACGCCCATCGTCGAGCAGCTGCAACAGCACGTTGAACACGTCGGCGTGCGCCTTCTCGACCTCGTCGAGCAGCACGACGGAGTACGGCCGGCGGCGGACGATTTCGGTGAGCTGACCACCCTCGTCGTAGCCGACGTACCCGGGGGGCGCACCGATCAGGCGGCTGACCGAGTGCTTCTCCATGTACTCCGACATATCGATGCGAACCATCGCCCGCTCGTCGTCGAAGAGGTAATCGGCCAGCGACCGGGCCAGCTCGGTCTTACCGACGCCGGTGGGGCCGAGGAACAGGAACGAGCCGATGGGACGATCGGGATCCGCGATGCCGGCGCGGCTGCGCCGAATGGCGTTGGCGACGGCGGTGACCGCCTCGTGCTGACCGACCACCCGCCGCTCGAGCACCTCCTCGAGGCGCACCAGCTTGGCCATCTCGCCCTCCATCAGGCGGCTGACCGGGATGCCGGTGACCCGGTTGACGACGACGGCGACGTCCTGTTCGTCGACCTCCTGCTTCAGCATGTGCTTCTCGGACTGAAGCTGGCCCAGCTCGGCGGTGGCCACCTCGATCTCGCGTTCGAGCACGGGCAGATGGCCGTAGCGCACCTCGGAGGCCCGGCTGAGCGACCCCTCTCGCTCGGACCGGTCGGCCTCGTTGCGCAGGTCCTCAACCCGCTCCTTCATCGCCTGGATCTGGTCGATCTTCTCCTTCTCGGCGGTCCAGTGGGCCATCAGGCCGTCGTGCTCCTCCTTGAGGTTGGCCAGCTCCTCGTCGAGGGCTTCCAAGCGTTCGCCGGACGCCGCATCGGTCTCCTTGGCCAATGCAACACGCTCGATCTCGAGGCCGCGGATGCGACGATCGATCACGTCGATCTCGGTGGGCAGCGAATCGATCTCGATGCGCAGGGTCGACGCAGCCTCGTCGACCAGGTCGATCGCCTTGTCGGGCAGGAAGCGGCCGGTGATGTAGCGGTCGGACATGACCGCTGCTGACACGAGCGCCGAATCCTTGATGCGCACGCCATGGTGCACCTCGTAGCGGTCCTTCAGGCCCCGCAGGATGGCAACGGTGTTCTCGACCGTGGGCTCGCCTACCAGCACCTGCTGGAAGCGCCGTTCGAGGGCAGCGTCCTTCTCGATGTGCTTGCGAAACTCGTCCAGCGTGGTGGCGCCCACCATGCGCAGCTCACCCCTGGCCAGCATGGGCTTCAACATGTTGCCCGCGTCCATGGAGCCCTCGCCGCTCGCCCCGGCGCCGACCACGGTGTGCATCTCGTCGATGAAGGTGATGATCTCGCCCTCAGACTCGGTGATCTCTCGCAGCACGGCCTGGAGCCGCTCCTCGAACTCGCCCCGGTACTTGGCGCCGGCGACCATCGCCGCCAGGTCGAGCGCGATCACCCGCTTGTTTTTCAGCGAGGTCGGGACGTCGCCCTCGACGATGCGCTGGGCCAGGCCCTCGACGACGGCTGTCTTGCCCACCCCAGGCTCGCCGATCAGCACCGGGTTGTTCTTGGTGCGGCGGCTCAGCACCTGGATGACCCGCCGGATCTCCTCGTCGCGCCCGATCACCGGGTCGAGCTTGCCGGTGCGTGCCGCCTCGGTCAGGTCGCGGCCGTACTTCTCCAGGCTCTGGTAGGTGTCCTCGGGATTCTGACTGGTCACCCGCTGACTGCCACGGATCTCCTGAAGGGCCGACAGCACCTGGTCGCGGTCGACCTCGCCCAGGCGACGGCTGCCCGGGCTGCGCTTCTGGTCGGCGTTGACCAAGGCGAGAAACAGGTGCTCGGTCGACAGGTACTCGTCGGTGAGTCCCTCGCGGAGCGTGTCGGCCTCGTCGAGCAGCGCTGTGAACTCACGGCCGAATCGGGTCTCGCCGCCGTGCGACTGGGGCAGCGCGGCCACCGCCTCATCAGCGGCGTTGCGGACCGCCACCGGGTCGAGCTCCAACCGTCGAACGAGCGGCAACACCACGCCCTCGCTCTGGCGCAGCAATGCGCCGAGGACGTGATCGGGGGTGACCTCCGGGTTGGCGCGCTCGCTCGCCGCCTGCTGGGCGGCACCGATGGCCTCCTGGGTCTTCAAGGTCCAAGTGTTGGGATCGAGTGGCATTTGGCGTGGCTCCTGGGTGTGGTGGGTGGCGCCAGCGGGCGCCAAAGTTGACAATCTTAGGCTTAGGTTTTCTCCTGTGTCGGGTGAAACCCCCGCCAAGGCAGGGGCATTCCCAGCTTTCGGACATTCTCGGCGCATGGTGCCGGGCGAAACCCGATCCGTGACCCATCCTCGGCAGGACGATCATCCGATAGTGCCACCAGAGGGCAACCGAATGTCGAGCGGAGTCCCTCGGGTACCGTGATGGCCCGATGACCGCCGACCACGACACGTTCGAGACGGTGGCCGCACCCACTCGACGCCCGCCCGAGCGAACCGCCGTCTGGTTGGGCGCGGCCGGTGCCCTGACCATGGCTGTCGGCGCAGTGCTGCTCGTGCTGACGGTGGGCCTGTTCGACGATTCCCTCACCTCGGCCAACGAGCGCGGGACCAACCGCGCAAAGGTCACTACAGCCGAGATCTCCGTCGGATCCACCGATGCGGTGACCCTCGAGGGCGACCGGGCCAAGACGCTGGTGGCGATCGTCGACCCGGAGGTTCCCGGCGACGTGCCGGCGGACGACCTGGACGTGCCCACCGTGCGTGTGGCGTCGCCGGATGGCTCGGCGGTACCGGTGAGGGCGACCGATCCCCTGGAGCTCACACTCGATGGGGACCGCCGCTCGATCGCAATCGGCCAGTTTCGAACCGAGGAGGCCGGCGGCTACGACGTACAGGTGGCCGCCGACGGGGGCGACGCCACCAGCGTCGGCATCACCAACGACCTGCTCCCCGACCCAGGGGACCTCGGCGGAGCCGCCGGAACCTTCCTGGCCAGCGCTGCGGCCGCCACCCTGTTGGGCATCGGCGCCCTGCTGAGCATCCTGGGCGTGGCCGGATGGCTGTGGTTCCGTCGCGACCCGAGAACTCGGCGGGCCGGGCCGCACCGATGAGCCAAGCTGGTGCCATGCAGGTACACCTCGTCGACGGGACCTACGAGCTGTTCCGGCAGTTCTACGGGCGCAACAGCGGCCACACGAACGCCGAGGGGACCGAGGTGGGCGCAGTACGGGGAGCGTTGCGGTCCACCTTTGCGCTCCTCAACGACGGGGCGACCCACGTGGGCGTGGCCACCGACCACGTCATCGAATCGTTTCGCAACGACCTGTACGAGGGCTACAAGACCGGCGATGGCATCGACCCGGAGCTGTTCGGCCAGTTCGGCCTGTTCGAGGACGCACTGCGAGCGGCGGGCTTCACCGTGTGGCCGATGGTGGAACAGGAGGCCGATGACGCGCTGGCCGCTGCCGCCAAAGTGGCGTCCGCCGACGATCGGGTGGAGCGGGTGGTGATCCTCACCCCCGACAAGGACCTGGGCCAGTGCTGTGCGTGGCCCAAGGTGGTGCAATACGACCGGCGCAACCAGGTGTTCCGGGACGCCGACGGGGTGCGGGAGAAGTTCGGGGTGGACCCCGCATCGATTCCCGACTGGCTCGGCCTGGTCGGCGACACCGCCGACGGCTTCCCCGGCCTGCCCGGGTGGGGAGCCAAGTCGGCCGCCGCAGTGCTGGCCCATTACAAGCACTTGGAACACATCCCCGATGCCCCCGGCAAGTGGGAGATCAGCGTGCGCAGCGCCGCCAGGCTGGCCGCCACCCTGGCTCAACAGCGCTCGGACGCCTACCTGTTTCGCACGATCGCCACCCTGCAGACCGACGCGGACGTCGGCACGGTCGACGACTGGCGCTGGAGCGGGCCCACCCCCCAGTTGGGGCACTATGCGCAACTGCTCGACGCCCCCGACCTGCTCAGAAGCGCCCAGGCGCTGACGAACCGCTGATGATCACGGCCTGACCGGCCGGCCTCATCCCACCGGCGAGCGGTCGACCAACGCCCTTCGCTCGGTCACACCGAGTGCCGCGGACAATTCGGCGAGCGCCTCGTCGTTGTATGCCTGCACATCGAAGGTTCGCGGAGGCGTCTGCCCCTGCTCGACAAACGATCGCATCGCTGCCGCGAGCTCGGTGGGGTCGCTCTCCACCACCACACCAAACCCGTCGGGAAGAGCGTCTCGGATCGAATCGAAGTGGGTCGAGATGACCGGTAGGCCCAGGGCCAGCGCTTCAAGAATCACCATCGGCTGACCCTCGTAGTCGCTGGAGAGCACAAAGCAATCGCACACCTTCAACAGGTACGTCGGATTCTGAACTTGGCCGGTGAACACGACCGAATCGGACACGCCCAAGCTCGATGCCAGATCCTTGAGTTCGTCGGCGAGCGGACCATCGCCCACGATGACGAGCTGGGTGTCCGGGAACTCCTGGTTGAGGAGCGCAAACGCGTTCATGAGACGCCAATGCGCCTTTTCCGGCGAGAGACGACCCACCGTCACGAACCGAACCGGCGTGTCGCCCCCGGAAGCCACGACCCGGTAGGCGGTCTCCACATCCGCCATCGTCGCCTTCAGCGCGTCCAGGCCCTGGGTTTGAGCCAGTTCCATCATGCAGTCCCGCAGACCGCGCACTTCCAGCTGCCGAGCGCTCATAGGGTCACGCTCGATCGTGGCGGGTGACGGTTCGTCCGACAGGACCAGCCTCGATCGATCGATGGTGTTCCTTGCGCTGACAAACTTTGACGGTTCCACCGGACCGCCCAACTTGCGGCGGTTGACATCTCGCAACGCCGAACTGACCGACACCAGACGGTCGAAGTGCGAATACCGCTCGATCACCGCCAAGACGTTCGCTCGGTTTGGAAACCGGCCGTTCACCTGACGCTGGGCATCGGCGGCCATGTCGCTGTGCAGCCAGATCGCTTTCGTGCCGACCGGCGCTTGGGACATCAGTCGGGCCGAGAACGCCGAGTAGCCGTTGAGGTCCATGACGTAATCAAACTCTGCGTCGCCAAAGCACCGACGCCACTCATCGGAGAAGAGACGGTCCATCCAACGTTGCATCAGCGCGCCGCCGCCCCCTCCTTCAAACCTTTTCCTCACCGGTAGCGCAAACGCCAGCTCGTTCATGCGCCCGGAGCGCGGCAGCCGATTTGCCCGGCTGTCGATTCGTGCCACCATCTCCGGCGACTCGACGGCGGACTCGGCGGGAAAGGCCACCGAGACGTCAAAACGGTCGTGGTCGATCGTGGCCAGCAGGTTCAGTGCCGAGTTGCCAACGCCGTTGTTTCGTAGGGCACCGAGAGCCAAGAGCATCTTCGGTTTCCCCGACTGCGATGCGACCGAACGAGTGCCGTCCCGAGATCCTCCGAAGACGATGTCGATGACCCGGGCCGCAGAGTTGCCGCGCTCGTGGGGACAGGACCACGAACGCCAGTGGGCATAGTTCGGGTGACGGTCCGTCGAGCTGAGCTCCTGGTCGACCGCCGCCGACAGGCCATCGGTTGAGGTGACGACCTGGCCGGGGAGCGAGGCCGCCTCGTCATAGAGGCCGTTCTCGTGCGCATAGCCCTCCCGGTCTGGCTGGTAAAAGACCACGGGGCGGCCCGTCTCGAGAAAGTCGATGCAGATGCTCGAATAGTCGGTGATGAGCACATCTGTCAGCCCAAGGATCTCATTGGTCGGGACATCGTTTGGCACCAACACAGCCTCGAGATCGGGCTCTTTTGACATTTCGTCGAAGACCGCTTGATGCACCTTGAGAAGGATGACGACATCGTCGCCCAAACGCGACGTCAGGGCGTGGAGCGCGCCGACCAGCGCTTCCCGGTCTACCCGCGGGCTGTGGACCCTCGACCCGCGCCAGGTGGGTGCATACAGGACGACTCGCTTGCCGTGCAGGCTGATGCCCTGCTCAATCAGGCGCCTGACGGCCCAATCCGTCGTGACGCTTGCCCCGTGCTGACGATCGACACGGGGCGTACCCACGTCGGTGATGATGGCATTGGTCATGCCGGCCAGCCGGTGGCCGGTCAAGTACATGTTCAGGGTCCGCGAATTTGATGACACGAGATAGTCCGCACTGAGAAAGTTCCGGACCACGTTGAGGGTGTGATCGAAGTTTCCGGCCCGGTCGTAACCCATCAATTTCAGGGGGGTGCCGTGCCACGTGTTCACGTAGACCTGACCCGACCGCTTGGCAAAGTCCTGCTTGAAGGTGACGTTGTTGATGAGGTAGGTACACACGGCCAGCTCGTGCCGGTAGGACGTGGAATCGTGGATCGTATGGCTGACTCGGGGATGGTTCCTGATCTCCGGCGGGACTCGGGCCCAAATACTCTCGTCCGCCACGACCCACACATGATGGAGGTGGTTGTAGTCAGGGTCGCTCAGAAGCCTCTGAAAGATCGCCTCGGGATTGCACAGAACTCCGGCGCCGTGGAAGGACTCGTACAAGACCCGGTGGGGGCGCAGCGGGAACTGACGGGAGGCGAAATGGACCGTGGTCCTTGCGAGACGCTTCGAGCGTTGACGTATACGTAGCGCCACTGCGCTCCTCCGGCCGTCGTACGTGGACCCTCCCCGCAGCGGACCGGGTGACGCCGACCAGTCGAAGTGGACGGCCAAAGGCCCCGCCGGGAAGGCCTGCCGAGTATAGGACGGAGGACACCTCGGCTTCGGGGTGCAGGACCCACCGAACACGGCTCCCAGCGGCGCCCGCCGAGCCGCTACTGAGCGGCGACCAGTGCGCTGGCGCCGGTCAGCACCGGGTGCGGTGCACCGTGGGCATCGACGCCGCACAGCTTCTGCCACGCCGCGGGAACGGAGCCCCGCTCGAGCACACCTGCGTTGAGCAGGGCCTCGAGCACCGGACGCGTCGAGACCCGTCGGAGCTGCACCCGGGTAGGGCTTTTATTGACCCGCTTCCAGGTCGGCCAGGGGTCCAACCCGACCTGGGCATAGACGCCGGGATGCACCATGAAACGGAACAGATCCTGAATGACCAGAGGCGCGATCCGCCGGACGACGGTGCGCTCCACCGCCGACGCCCCGGCCCACACCTCGGGCAGCATCGCCCGGGCGAAGCTGAGGTGCCGGGCCTCCTCCTGGCGGTGGTAGCGGTTGACCGAAGCGAGGAACGGATCGGTGTCGGGATGCTCCGAGGCCAGCTTTTGCATACGGTCCGGGATCTCCTCACCGGCGAGCACCATGACGTAGAGCATCGCCAGGTGGTTGGTGATCCAGCCGGTGCCGAAGCGGTCGAGACGGTCGATCCAGGCCTTCCCCTCCAGCGGATGGATCGCCTGGGGGCCGATCTGGGAGATCAGCCGGATGAACAGGCGCTGGTGACGCGTCTCCTCCCCGACCTCGTGGAGCAGGTAGGTGATGCGGGGGTCGGTGAGGTCGGGGGCATAGGCAACCTGACGGGCAAATCCGATCTCGAGCACTGCCTCGAACCGTGTTCCAGCGCTGAACATCGAGGCGACCTCCTCTCGGCTGAGGATGCGACGCTGCTCTGCGGTGAGGTCAAGGTCGAGCCCGGCCACGCTGAGCAGTTCGTCGGCGACCAGTTGCCCGTCGCCGACCGCCCCGGGTAGGTCGACATCGGGTTCGATCACCCGCCGAAGCGATGCCCGATTCAACCGTTCGACACGTTCGACAGCAGCAGCCATGGAACTGAGGCTACGACCATTGACCCAACTCCGACACCCGTCATGACGAATGGCTCGCAAGTTGTGACCAGCGGTGGCGTACGACGCCGGCGATGCCCTCCGGGGCGACGATGGCCACCACGATGAGTGCCAGGCCGTTGATGGCGAACTGCGCGGTCGACGCCGAAGACGATCCGGTGACGGCGGAGACCAGCCCTTCGGGTGCCAGCGCTCCGGCCAGCAGCGCACCGGCGATCGAGGTGATGCCCGCCAGATAGGCGAGCGCGACGATCGAGAGCGACAGGAACACCTGGTAGCTCTGCACCGACAACGACTGGCGTTGATAGGCCAACAGGACGCCACCCACCCCGGCGAGCGCCGCCGAGACGGCGAACGCAGCCAGCTTCACCCGAGCGACGTCCACCCCGGCCGCAGCGGCGGCCTGTTCGTTGCCTCGCACTGCCAGAAACACCACGCCGGCGCGGGAACGCAACAGCGCCGACACCGCCACGACGGCCGCGCCACACACCAACACGCACACCACGCCGAAGATCGGTCGAGGAAACTCGGCTCCCACCGCCGAGATCGACAGGTCGACGCCGAACAGCGACAGCTTGGGCGCACGCACGCCCGCTGCCCCACCGGTCAACCAGCTCCACTTGAACAACAACTCCTCGATGGCGACGGCTGCGGCCAGGGTGGCGATCGCCAGCGCCATACCCCGCACCCGCACTGCTGGAAGGCCGACGACCACCCCAACGGCGGTCGCCACCAACACGGCGAGCACCGAGGCGAACGGGCCGACGGGCCCCTCGGCAAACCGCACCAGCGCGAACCCGGCGACCCCGGCGAAGGCCAACGGGGCCAGCGAGATCTGGCCGACCCAGCCGGTGAGTACCACGACCGACAGGCTGATAATCGCTGCAACCGCCGACGTGATCAGTCCGCTGCGCAGGTCGGGGCCGAGGACGAACATGGCACCCGAGACCAGGGGCACGAGGAGCGCCGTCGATGCCGCCGTGTGCCGAGGGAAGTGCGCCGGTGGGAAACGAGGCGCCACCACCGACCCCCGTTCCGGCAACGGCCGGCCGCGCAGCAACATCACGCCGAGGATGACCAGCAGCGGAAGCCCCGTTTGCCAACCCACCTGGGGCACCCAGGTGTAATCGGCCTGCAGGTTGGTCAGCTCGGAGGCCCCCATTCCCAACGCCAAGCCTCCAGCGACGACGACGGGGTAGCTGCGAAAGCCACCGAGGAGGGCGGCCGCCAACGCCGGCACCACGGCCAGGCTGGTAACCAGCGGGTCAAGCCGAGTGATCTGGGCGGCCAGGATGGTGAACGTTCCGGCCAGGCACACCGCCAGCGACCAGTTGCCGAGGGCCAGCAGATCGGGCCGCAAGCCGGCCAAGATGGCACCCCGCTCGTTTTCGGCGGCGGCGGTGGTGGCCAACCCGAATCGGCTGTGGGCACCGACCACCCACAGCACCCCAGCTGTCGCAGCGACGATCACGGCCAGGTAGAACTGATCCGACGTCACCAGGCGACCGAACACGTTCCGACCGGTGTCGTCCACGATGGTGCGGATCAGTACCTCCCCTGGAAACCTCAGCTCGGCCACCGCCCACAGGTAGAGGAACACGCCGACCGAGGCGACCACTGGGGCGAGTGGGGGCGAACGGCGGAGGGGCCGGAACACCAGCAGGTACACGAGCGCCCCCATGACCATCCCGTAGGGAAGGTAGACCGCCATCGCCGTCGCCAGGGTGGGTCGGGAAACCAGGTGGAACGACGAGGGCACGCCCAGCACCGGCAGCGTGACGTCGCCGGTCTCGCGGAAGTTGAAGAACGACAGTGCAATGAACATGCCGAGGGCACCCTGAGCCAGGTTGATCACCCCCGAGGCCCGATAGATCATCACCAAGCCGAGGCCGAGGGCGGCGATCGCCGACCCAGCGCCGAGGCCAAGCAGCATGTAGCCGATGTGAGAGCTCACCGCTCGCTGAGCAGTTCCGCCACATCGATCCAGCCGTCGGAGACCTCCGCGAACTCCTTCGGGCCGATCAGCTCGACGAGCACCTGCTGCGGCGAGCACAGCGCCGGCAACCCGGGCATCTGCTCTCCGTCGCAGGTGTAGGGGTGGCCGTCGAAGTTCTCCTGACCGTCGGTGGCGCGAAACCATTCGACGACCGCGTCGGGTGTGGCATCGGCCCCCACCTGCTCCAGCGCCGCCCAGAGGTTCATCGCCGACCGGAAGCTCACCGTCGCAGCGCCGGCGGAGTTGAGATCGTCGGGCCCATATTCCTCGACCACCGCGTGATAGATCTCGGTGTCTGCCGAATCGACGACCCGCTGGTTGAGCCGACCCTCGATGTTGAAGATCGTGCCGAGCGCCCGATCGACGCCCACCTGATCAAGCCACTTCTGATCGGCGCAGGCGCCCACCAGGTATACCGGCACGTCGACTTCGAGGTCGGCCACCGCATCGAGCGCGGGAGCGCACGAGGTGTCGGCTGCGCCCAGGATCAGCGCATCCGGTTCGGCGTCGAGCGCCTTTTGGATCGGCGCCACCAAATCGGTCGACGTGAGGGGAAAGGTGACCTCGACCACCTGCTCGACGCCCAGCCGCTGCATCAGCTCGGCGCCGTAGGTGTGTGCTCCATCGGCGATCGCGCCGTAATCGGCATAGACCATCGCGACCTTTTTGGCCTTGACGCGCTGCGCTGCGTCGGCGCCGAAGGCGGCGAACGCACCCGCCGTGCCGCCGGAGAACTGAAAGCTTATCGGGCTACGCATCTCGTCATAACTCACCGGGATGCCACCCACGTAGGGAACGCCCGCCTCCTCGAGCAGAGCGATGCCTGGACCGCTCATCACGTTGATTCCCCCCAGCACCGCTACCACGTCGTCGTTGAGCACCTGCCGGGCGCAGCGCTGGGAGCTCTCTGGCGACAACGACACCGAACACGCAAACAGCTCGATCGGGTGCCCGTCCACCCCTCCGAGTTCGGTGTTGATGAACTCGACGGCCGTCTCGGTGGCTTCCAGCAGCTCGGGCAGCGCGGCGATCGGCCCATCGCTGATGCCGATGAAGCCCACCTTCACCGGCGCGGCGTCCGGGTCGGCCCGCTCAGCGGTCGCCGGAAGGTCACCGTCGAACCACGTGGCATCTGGAAAGCGCTCGATCACCGGGCCGTCGTCGCTCATCGGCTCGTAACCGCCGGCGGTCATGGCGCTCTGGGTGGAGGTTGTCGACCCTGCCTGCTGCCCCGGACCTCCAACCGTCCCCGTCTCCGAGCATCCCACCAACAGAACCACAGCGGTCAGGCCGGCGACCGCCAGCACCGGGCGGAGCGCCGCCACGCGTCCGATCACTCGACGATGCAATCCCATCGGCTCACCTCCGGCACTCGATCGTAGGCGTTGAACGTCTATGACCGGTCCTTGGGTGGGCACCGTCGAACCCAGGGCAAGGCAGCCATGGCAGACTTGCTCAATGGCCGCAGCGGCGATCGAGGTGCAGGCGGGTGACCGTGCGGTTCGTGTATCCAGTCCCGACCGGATCCTGTGGCCCCAAGCCGGCATCACCAAGGGCGACCTGGCCCGTTACTGGGCCGACTTGGGCGAGGTTGGCCTGCGGGGATACAGAAGTCGACCGGTGCACCTGCACCGCTTTCCCAAGGGCATTGACGCCGACGGGTTCTTCCAGAAGCGCATCCCCAGCCAACGGCCGGACTGGATACATCGCGCCCACATCGTGGGGCCCAACGGCACGAGTTCCGATGCGCTGTGCCCGACCGACGTGGCACACCTCGTGTGGGGCGCCCAGATGGGGACGATCGAGTTCCATCCCTGGCCAACCCGCAGCTGGGAGCCCGAACATCCCGACGAGCTACGGATCGACCTGGACCCATCGCCGGGCACCGGGTTTGACGAGGCCCGTCAGGCCGCGGGACTCACCCGTGAGGTACTGACAGAGGTGGGCCTGACCGGCTGGCCCAAGACATCGGGCAAACGGGGCATCCACGTGCTCGTTCGCATCACGCCGTCGTGGGACTTCGTGCAGGTGCGGGCCGCTGCCGTCGCGCTGGCTCGGGAACTGGAGCGGCGCGCGCCCAAGCTGGTGACAGCGGCCTGGTGGAAGGAGGAACGCGGCGAGCGGGTATTCGTCGACTTCAACCAGAACTGTCGAGACCGCACGTTGTGCGGCGCCTGGTCGCCGCGACCAACACCTACCGCCACCGTGTCTGCGCCGTTCCGCTGGGCCGACCTCGACCACGTCGAACCCGGCGACGTCACGGTCGCCAACGGAGTTCGCCACCTCGCCTCCACAGGCGACGCCCACGGGGGTATCGATGACGCTGCCGCTTCCATCGACGGTCTGCTGGAGTGGGCCGACCGCGACGAAGCCAACGGCATCCCCGATGCCCCCTGGCCCCCTACATTTCCCAAGATGCCTGGAGAGGCGCGTCGAGTGGCACCGAGCCGCCGGACCAGTCAGCCGTGAGGGGTCGCGCCGGAGGGCCTCAGCTGGTCACCATCGGTGCCCATCGACCGACCGAAAATCCACGATGCTGTGAAGAGGTTGGACAGGACATACGGAAGCAGGTATCGCTGAATATCGATGTATCCAGTCGACAGGAGTGCGGCCACGCCCACGGTTGCGAGCACTGAGGCAGGACCGATCCATCGCTCGCGACCGCGCAGCGTCAGGCCGTACATGCAACCCGCCAGCGCTCCGACTGCGAGCAGGGAGTACACCCACTTTGAATCCCGCAGCGGCCACTGAGTAGCGGTCACGACCGAGGGTGGCGACCAATCAACGGTTTCATGGGAATCGTTCACCTGTTCCAGTACCGCTGCGGCGCCGCTTGCACTTCCCAGCCAGTTCTGGGCGACAGGATCCTGACCGGCACCAACTCGGTTGCGCAGGTTCGCAAGGTCGGCATGACGTCCTCCGGCTAGGCCCCCAAAGAATGAAAGCCCTTGCTGTGCCCTCCGGGTGGTTCCAGCGGCACGGAACAGGCGGTCAATTCTCTCTTCGACGATCTTCTTACGCTTGTGAGGGTCCGGTTCGATTCTGCGCAGCTGGGGATAATAGTTGAAATCTTTGCGAAATTCCAAGGCGCTCTCCGGAACACGATCGAAAGGAGTGAGCGTAAATACCGAATAGTAGGCACCCCACCAGTGGGCATACTGTTGCTCCGCAAGCGGCGTTGCCTCGTCGTACTCGCGTGAGTTTTCTACTACTTGACCAACCACCATGATCGACAGAAGCACGCCCACACCCACGCCGACAGCAAGCACGCGACGCACATTGACCTGTCGGTGCTGAGCCAGTACGAAGAACAGCGCGACCACCGGCAAGCCGAGCAGCACATATTGCAACTTAAGCGCTGTAGCGAACATCACGACTACTATCGCCGCCACAAGCCACCGTTCGGGATGTCTCGAGACCGGCACAGACCGCAGCGGCACCTGAGAGGTTGCGCCCGCGATGACGGCCACCGCCACCAGAATACCCAACGACAGAAGAATCGATTCGTTGAGGACGAAGTTGGTCCAGAACACAATGTTGGTTGAGGTGACGAACCACAAAGCTGGCGTTGCCCAAAGCCGTAGTACTCGCCAAGCCAAGACGAGAGCGACCAACAGGAGAAGCCGCTGGCAGAGCACAATGGCGAAGAGCCGGTCGATTCCAAAGAGGTTGGAAATCCGATCGATACACCAGAGCCAGACCGGGTACGCGAGTTGCCGGTACCCCTCCGCTACGAAACCTGTCGAAAGCGGCGAGGATGCCCGCCTCAGGTAGCCGAGGGAGTCATTGGTCACCACCGGCGTCCAGCGAACGCCAATCAGACGGCAAATGGCAACAATCAGGACCGCCCATTCAAGAATCTTCCGCACACGCGGGGCGTGTTTTCGGTACGAGGAGGCGCGGGCCCGCAACCTTTCGAGACGACCTTCCAGAGAACCGAAAAATGACCGAGTTGGTCGAGAATCTGTCTGAAGTGGACGACCCGTTGCGGGTTCAGACCTCGAGGAAGTCGGTCGCTCCGGTTGATCGCCCATATTTCCTTAGCCTACTTCAGCAGTTGGCGGACCCACTGAGAGCCAACCCGCCCTTTCGCCTTGGCTAGTGTTTCGGGCCTCTGCAGGAATGGACCCGGCTACAAATGGGCCTTCACCGGTCGCCCACGCCGGGCGTGTCACTTTGGAACGAGTTGTGCCGAACCTCCTCCCCAAAAGCATCGACCGCGGCGTCCTTGCCCTGGTCGGACTCGGCGGTGTCGGTGCTTGGGCAGCTTGGGGAGGCCCTGGAGCTCCGTCGATGCGGCACGTGGCTGGTGCTATCGCTGCGCTCGGTGCGGCTGCCTTGCTGGCCTACAAGCTGAGGTTCCTCACCGGGAGAGTCCGACACAACCAAGAGACCGTGCAGCAACAACGACGGTTGCTGGCTGAGCACGGTACCGAGATACAACGCCTACGTGACGATCTTGACCGTGCTCACGCCCGTGCGGAAGCGGCGGGGCGCGGTGTCTCACAAGCCCATCACCAAGCAAAGGCGGCGACCCGGGAGGCCAACAAGGCGATGGACTTGGCCGTGCACACGGGCACAACCCTCCGCCAAGAGCTGGAGGGTCGCTTCACCGATGTGGAAAGGGTCGCTTCGGTTCCGGTGACCGGTGTGCCTCAACCTCTTCTGAGCATTGCGGTGCCCGGATTCAACCGCCCCTACCTGCTGGAGGAATGCCTGGCATCCATGGTCTCCGAGCTCGAGTTTGTGGAACCGGGCACCGTAGAGATTGTGGTCACCGACGATCATTCACCCGACCGGCGGGCGACCGCCGTGGCAGCCGAGTTTGCCCGGACACACCCCTTCGTGGGGCTACGAATCAATCCGGCGAACCTCGGTCTGGAGGCCAACCTGCTCGAGGCGGCCCGAGGCTGCCGAGGTGAGTTCGTCTGGATCTTCGGTAACGACGACCGTTGGCTACCGGGCAGTTTTGCCCAGGTACTGGAGGACGTACGCGCCGCACCGGCGGACGTGTTGTTGTTCGAGAAGTCCAGGATGGGGCTGGATGGTCGTCCGATACCTGACCGTGACGGCAGCACTCCGATCGAGTTGGACTCCGGTCAGGCCCATTGCTTCGACCGTCTGATGGACGTCGGCACACAAACCGGGGTGAACTCGGCGCTTGGGTGGATCAGCCAGGTCATCATGAGGCGCCAACCGTTTCTGGCGGTCGACCCCGAGCCCTACATGGGGCTCACCATGTACCCACAGCTGGCGATGATGCTCGAGGCATTCGGCGACCGTCCGCTGTTCTACCGGAATCACCGGGCTGCGCTGCATCGCACCCCAACCGCCGCGCAGCGATTGGCCGAATTGTTGGGACGACGTGAGGCCACCTTTTGGCAGATGGGCCCCGTGCAGCGGGCCCGCTGGTTTGGTGCCAGCTACGCCGCTCTGCTGCAACGGGTCGTGGACCGAAGCACCCTCGATACAACGGACTTCGCCGATCATCGAGAGCGGCTCTTCACGGATAAAACGCTCGTCGACTGGATGGAGTCGAACTGGCGAGAGGGCCTGGCAGACGGCCTGGAACTGCCTGAGGACTGGTTGGCGGACGCTCGTCGGTTCTTCGAGCTGTTGGGCCGAACACCGCCGGGCTGAACCGTCCATCGTGTCGCCTCGCGAATCAACCCCGACCGACCAGCTTGAGCAACGCCCGGTAGGGGCGCCGAAGCAGCGGCGCCGAACGCACTCGATTCTGGGCTCGCACAGCACGTGATGACATGAGCTGATCCAAGCGCCGCTGCTGTCGCAGCGCCCGTTGCCGGGTTCTGCCGAGATCGCGTTCCGCCACGCTCATCCGCTTCTGCGCCTGGGCCAGATCGCGACGCAAGTCGTTCCGTTCGCCTTCGACCACCGCAAGGCGGTCGATCGCCCGGGCGCCGGTCGAGACCCGCGGCCGAAGTTCCCAAACTTCGGTCTGAAGCGCATTGAAGTCCTTGGTGACCCCGTCAAGAAACGCGCCGGTTGCCCGGGAGGCTTCGACCGGGTCGGGCGGTCGCAGATGGAAGTCGTCCAGCGCAGCCTGATACACGCCGACCAACGCATCGACGGCGTCGCCAACTCCGGCGTTGGCTCGTACCCAGTCGGTCACCTTCGCCGCGTCCGCTGCGTCGTAGGCCGTCAGCTGGTCGATGATCGTGTCGGCGGAGACCGGCAGGGTCTGCGTGCGGATACCGAAGTTCAGCCGCCGCAGCCGCTCCATGTTGTCGGTGCGAACCAGCGGGCCGAAGGCGCGGGACGAACCGATCATGACCGACGCGCCGGCGGCCATCGCCTCAAGCGCCGAGCGCCCTTGGGCCAGCACCAGGTCGTAACCCCCCACAAGCTCTTCGGGGTGCCGAGTCGCCGTGCCCATCTTCTCGCCGACCACGTCGAGGTGAGCACCCAACTTTGCTGCGGCCTCCCGAGCCGCCTCCAGATAGGGCGCCCCTTCGAAGACGTAGTTGGAGAACAGCAGCAACCGACGGGGGGTCGGCTCGGGCTCGGCAACGCGCGCAAAGCGATCGAGATCGACAAAGTTGGGCACGATCACGATGCGATCGTCCGCCACCCCGTGTTGCAGTGCGATGCGGTCGCGCACCGCCTCGTCGACGGCGACGTAACGCGTCACGTTGGGATGCAGCACCGGTTGTTCGGGCCACGGCCTCCAGCCGTGGCTGACCCCGACCATCGGCACATCGCCGTAGTGACAGAGAGCGTTCATCGCCACCAGGTGGTGCTGGCCGTGGATGACGTCAGGGCGCGCGCCGAACTCTCCAAGATTATCGCTGACCGCAATGGTGGCGTTGATCATCTCATCGGCAACAGCGCCGAGTTCAGAGGTGTACACCATGGGGCGATGCCCCCGACGCAGTAACTCAGTGGCCAGGTCGCGCACGTAGAGTTCCGAGCCCCAGGGGCTGGTCATCTTCCGGTTGGTGATGAGGATCTTCATCGGCAAACCTCGACCGTATCTGCCGGCGCCGTCGGCGACGACGAACGGCCGGCGGACCGGGCGAGCAGCTCGTCGTTCGGCGGAGCAAAGTGGACCAGGGAGCGACGCCCCCTTCGGCCGTCGGCCCGGAGTAGCTCTTTGAGCACATCGACGCCCGGAGCAAGACCAGGGTGGCCCACCAGAAACACCAGGTCGTGACGGGCGGCGGCATGAGCGATCTCCTCGATCATCGGTCGCAACCCAGCGTGGACCCGTACTTCCAAACCCCACGAATCCAACGCTTCGATCAGCGCTCGTTGCTCCGCCTCGGTGACCCGGTCGGCATCACCCATGAAGTCCTCGCTTCGGGTGACGTGCACCTCGTCCACATCCAGGCCCACCAGGATTCCGCCGAGCAGTTCACCCTGTTGAGCGTTGAGTTCGGCACCTCGGTTGCCTCGCACCGCTATCGCTGCCACGAACCGGCGGGCTTCCCGGCGAAGCGGGGTCAACGCGGCTTCTACGGTGTTGGCAAGGCTGTGGGGGTTACACATGTCGTCCACCAGCGTGAACGGACGTCGGGTCACCACCTGAAGACGCCGGGGTAAGCCGGCAAAGTCGTTCAGGCCTGCCTCCACCGCCTCGAACGATGCCCCTGACAGCACCGCAGCGGTTCCGGCCAGCGCAGCGCTCGTCAGCACATGGCCGGTGACATGAGGGTTGGAAACCTCGACCACACCTTCGACGCCGCTGCTGAGCCGGGCAAAGTCGGCCCCAAAGAACAGCCCATCGTCGGTGATTCTGACGGCCGATCCCGCAGACCGGCCGACCGACACGTCGATCGCCCCGGTGCCGGCCGCCACCTGTACGACGGCGGGTTCGTCGCCGTGAAACACGGCGTAGCCAACTGGGCCGAGTTGCTCGAACATGGAACGTTTGGTGGCTCGGTAGGTGGCCTCATCGCCGTGTACATCCAGGTGGTCCACCCCGATGGTCGTACACACCCCGATGCCCACCTCCACATCCGCCACCCGAGCATCCGCAATGGCCTGCGAAGAAACCTCCACGACCGCTACCTCGCAGTCCGCATCGCGCGATTCGCCGAGCCATCGCTGCAGTTGGGGTGCGTCGGGCGTCGTCAGCGTGGGACGCCAGGTTCGGTCGCCGACGCCGACCAGTTCGCTGCACGAGAACGCGTTTGGCACCCCTGCGCGCTGCAGGCACGCAGCGACCATGAGCACGACGGTGGTCTTGGCGTTGGTACCCGTGACACCGACGACCGGTAGCCCATGGGACGGATACCCGAAGAGGTTGGCCGAGGCGAACGACATCGCACGGCGCTCGTCGTTCGTCTTCAGCACCGCCACCCCCCGAGCAGCCAGGTCCGCGGCCAGGTCCGGAGAGGGATTGCTCCAGCAGACTGCAACCGCTCCTGCGTCAACCGCTGAGCGAATCGCCCCGATCGCCCGCCGCTCACCCAACAGGTTGATGTGAAGGTCGCCGGGCGCCGTGGGCTCCAGGCTCCAG
>JACDJB010001399.1_pt1 | contig 19560 bp, 17 predicted proteins | sample 7454121 | NCBI WGS metagenome assembly JACDJB01 (sample SAMN14253290, study PRJNA609438) | sludge metagenome | isolation source: sludge after 25d culture with pyrite | collected 2018-12-20 | reverse complement strand
GCTTTCTTCATCCTCAAGAAACGTCACTTCAGAGCTAGATTCATCTATCTCTTTCGCAGTATAAATGGCCAATCTTTCGGAAAGACTCCTGACTGTCGAACTGTTCTTCTTAACTTCACAAAGAAGCGATTCTACTCGATTCGGCAAATCGGAGTAGCTACAAGTCAAGGAGAGGGCCGACTCAGTAATTAGATTGTGCTTCAAAATATAGTCGTTTACGGCTCTATCACCTGCCACGAAATAGACTCTGGTTAGCTCCCCTTTGGCCTTCTCACGTCTCAAGATCTTCAGTAGCTTTATTCGGCCGGTACTTTCAACATGAAGACCTGAACAAGCACTCAAATCTATTCCATCTATTTCAACTAGTTTGATGTCTCTCTCACTCTCTGCAATTTCGCGTTTGATTTCCTTTCTAAGATTCAGTTTTTCAAGCTCAGGTCTATTCACGATGAATCTTCTTACCTGAAGATTGTCATTAATCAGCTCATTGCAGGTCCTCTCGACATAATCGATCATATCATCCTTAAGGATTCCAAGAGAAAGATCGATTGAAGTGTGTTCTTCCCCCATCTGAAACCCCACGGTTTCGGCATCCAGTTCGCGAAGAAATATTGCCGATAACAAGTGCTGCGCAGTGTGCTGTTGGGAGATATCCTGTCTCCTCGTCTCATCGATAATGATTTCCACCGATTCACCTCTGCCCTTATCGATTATTCCATCTACTTCGATAAGAATCTCATTATTCGACTCATTTACAGACAAGATATCCAGTCCGTCCACTTTTCCACGGTCGCCAAGTTGTCCTGCTTCTCCATCAACATACACATTACCGTAACATATCCTGACGTAGGTAGTACCTTCTCCAAACCATATTTCCCTTACTGCTTCTAACATACATCGCCCCCGGCCACTTGATATTATGTGCAAATATATGTAATAATTATACAGTAGCATTTCTTAACTCCGTGGGTGATAATTCGAAAAATGAATATGAGGTGATTTGGTTGCAGGAAAGGCCTATCCTTTCGGTAAAAAACCTCTCTACTCACTTCAATATGGCCGAAGGAGTTGTTAAGGCCGTTCAAGATGTCTCTTTCGATCTTTATCGAGATGAGGTCTTGGGAATAGTTGGAGAGACTGGTTCTGGGAAGAGTGTGACTGTGAAAACAGTTGCGGGGATGGTTGATAACCCAGGCTTCATTGCTGGTGGCGAAATTCTCTTTTTGACCGATGAATTCAGTAAGAGCGGTGAAAAGGACTATATTGATTTGGCAAAGCTTCCAAAAGATAGTTTCTCCAGAGTCAGGGGGAAACACATAGGAATGATCTTTCAGGACCCAATGACTTCGCTTGACCCGATGTACACTGTCGGTAACCAGATGATAGAGACCATTGTTCACCATAAGAAAGTTACCGAAGAGGAAGCAAGAGAACGATCGATAAAGCTTCTCGAACAGGTGGGAATTCCAAAGCCCTCCGAGCGAATCGATGATTACCCCTTTCAGCTTTCTGGGGGACAGCGACAGAGAGTAGTGATAGCGATAGCGCTTTCGTGTGATCCGGAAATCCTGGTTGCCGATGAGCCTTCAACAGCTCTGGACGTGACAGTTCAAGCTCAGATTTTGGAACTGATGAAGGATCTTCAGGAGCAGTTCAATAGCAGCATGATTTTCATCACACACGATCTGGCTGTAATTGCCGAAATAGCCACGAAAATTAGTGTAATGTATGGAAGCTATCAGATGGAGATGGCAGATTCTCTTGAGATCTTTGACAGTCCGATGAATCCATACACATTTGCGCTACTCGAATGCATACCGAGACTCGATATAAAACAAGATCAGCTCCTCCCTATTCCTGGCCAGCCGCCAGTAATGTTGAATCCACCCGTGCTATGCCCATTCCTTCCAAGGTGTTCAAGAGCAACGGACAAATGCTATAAAGAGATGCCTCAGCTTGAACAAATGAAGGATGATCATTTCGTGAGATGCTGGAACCCAATTACTAACAAAGTACTGCTGGTCAAGGAGGCTCAAGAATGAAGCTTCTTGAAGTTAGAAATCTGAAGAAGTACTTCCCGATCAAGCAAGGCTTCCTCATAGAGAGAGTTGTTGGTTTTGTCAAAGCCGTTGACGACGTATCCTTCTCGGTTGATAGGGGCAAGACCATTGGAATCGTCGGAGAGTCGGGATGCGGAAAGACGACAATCGGCAAATCGATTATTCGTCTACATGAAGTAACTGATGGAGAAATGCTTATTGACGAAGAAGACACCACTTTCTACTTCATGAAGAAGCGAAGAGCAAAACAGTATTTGAGAGAGAAGTATTTCGATACTGAGAAGTTCAATAACGGCGATGGTGTTGTGTTCGAACCTTTCGAAAAGAAGATGTACGATGTATATAATGGAGTCAATAAGGACTCTTCAAAGGCGATAGATATCCTGTTTGATAAGTCAGATCACAAGAAGAAGCTTCTCAGGCAAAAGGCACAGATAGTATTTCAGGACCCAATGTCTTCTCTGAATCCAAGGATGACAGTTGGGCAGATGTTAACTGAACCGCTTCTTTTCCACAAACTTGCTAAAGACCTTGACGAAGCAGTTGAAATGGTGAAGGAACTCCTTGTACAAGTCGGCCTTAAACCTTATCACGTGGACAGATATCCGCACCAGTTCAGTGGTGGTCAGAGACAGAGGATAGCCGTTGCAAGGGCTATCAGTGTAAACCCGGATCTCATCGTTCTCGATGAGCCGACTTCTGCCTTAGATGTTTCGGTTCAAGCTCAGATAGTCAATCTCTTTGAAAAACTGCAGGAGCAACTCAATGCAGGTTATGTTTTCATCTCTCATAACCTTTCTCTAGTAAGATTTATATCGCAAGACGTCTCTGTAATGTACCTTGGTAGGATCGTAGAACAGGGCAACAGCGAGTCGATTTTCAAGGATCCATTGCATCCTTACACGAAAGCACTTCTTGCTGCGGCTCCAATACCCGATCCGAAGAAGAAGCGAAATCGCAAAGATCTTGTCGGCGGCCAGGTACCAAGTCCAATAAACAGACCGGCAGGCTGTTTCTTCAATCCAAGATGCAAGTACAGGATGGATATTTGTACCAAGGAATATCCGCCCATGTTCAGGGCGGATGAGAATCATTATGTTGCGTGCCATCTTTATTCCACATCTCATGAACAAGGAGGGGAAAGTAAATGAAGAAACTCTTAGTGCTTCTCGTAGTACTCATTGCTGCAGGATTACTCTTTGCGGCCCCTGAGTACCAAGTAGAAGAGACATTCAATGGCAAGCCCGGAGGAACTTTCTATTACTGGGGCTTGGGAGATCCAAAGACCTTTAACTATGACTGGGCTCAGGAAACCAGTTCAACCGATCCTCTCGGATTCACTCTTGCAACTCTCATCGAAGCCGACGAGGGCGGTATGCCATCGCTTCCCGGTCTGGCAAAAAACTGGTGGTTCTCTGATGACGGACTTACCTTCTTCGTACAAATAAGAGAAGGTCTCCAGTGGTCCGACGGGGCACCATTCACAATGGACGACGTGTACTGGACATTCGTTGACTTGTCCTTTGTTCCAGAGAACACGGCCAACGGAAACGGCTCTTATCTCGATTCAAACGACCAGCTTCCAGTGGTCGAGATCGTCGATGAAACAACGATCTCCTTCACATGGACAGTACCTCAGGTTACTGCTTTAAGGCAGATTGGCTTCCGCCCGATAATGCCAAAGCACATTCTGGAGGAAGTTGTCGCCAATGGTACTTACCCGGAGTTCTGGACAATTGCAGACTTTGATAAGCTAGTCGGAATGGGACCCTTTGTGATTGCAGATTACGTCGAAGGCGTAAGGATTGTATTCGAGAGGAACCCCTACTACTGGAAGGTTGACGCAAGTGGAGTACAACTACCCTACTTCGATAAACTCAACTACGAGCTTCTTGCAGACCAGAACACATCTCTTCTCAGATTTGAGGCTGGCGAAATCGATCTTTACGGACCGACTGCCGAGCAGTTCCCAAGGCTGGCAGAAATGGCCGCAGAGAAGGGCTGGATAACAGGCGTCGGTGGACCGGCTCTCGGTTCTCAGTTCGTAACTTTCAACTTCAATTCCACAGATCCAGTCAAGAGAGAATGGTTCAGAAACGATGGATTTAGAAGGGCCTTTGTCTATGCAATGGATAGAGATGCCATCATCGAATCCCTCTACAATGGACTTGGTTCTCCTCTGTATGGGCCTGTATCTCCATCGAGTGGTTTCTACAATCCGGAAATTGAGGAGTTTGCCTACAAGTACTCAATCACGAGAGCAAGACTCGAGCTCAGGAGAGGCGGCTTCAACTGGCTTCCAGATGGAACCTGTGTCGATGCAAATGGAAACCCAGTTGAGTTTGAGCTCATAACCAATGCTGGAAACGTAGTCAGAGAGGCAATAAGCAACATTATCGTCGATGGGGCTGCCAAACTTGGAATAAAGGTCAATTTCAGACCAATTGACTTCAACACCGTTGTTGCAAGACTGACAGACGCAACCTACGAAGCAGTCGTTATAGGACTGACAGGCAGTGTAGATCCTGGAACAGGCTGGAACGTTTACAGACTTGACGGCGGTCTGCATTTCTGGAACTATCCTCCTGACTACAATCCTGATGACCACATAACTGAAGACATCTACGTTCTTCCCGACTGGGAAAAGAGAGTAGACGAGATCTACAGACTCCAGACGTCTGCAGTTGTCGATCAGGACAGATATGACTTGTTTGCGGAGTTCCAGGTGCTTTTTGCCGAGTATCAGCCGGTGGTCTTCACAATGGCACAGAACTTCCTTTATGTCTACAAAAACAACATTAAGATGCCAGTCGAAAAACTAACACCTGCAACTGGCCTGCTCTTCCAGTTAGAAGGCTGGTGGAAAGAGTAATATCTTGATTCTCGATGCGGGAGGGCTTCCCTCCCGCTTTTATATAATCAGAGACTTAGCGAGAGTGTGAGGAGGTAATGAGGTGCTGAAATATATAGTTAGAAGGCTGATTCTGGCAATTCCAGTTCTGCTCGGAGTCTCTATACTGGCCTTCATGATTATATCCGCTGCCCCTGGTGATTTCTTGGATGCCTATAGGTTAAACCCTTCTATTTCGAGAGATCAAATAAAGGTTCTTGAGAATCAATTTGGCCTTGATCAGAATGTCTTCGTGCAGTATTTCAAGTGGTTGGGCAATGTTCTTACAGGCAACTTTGGATACTCCTTTAGTTACAGGATCCCGGTTTTTGAACTAGTTTGGAGAAGACTTGGAGCTACGCTATTACTCAGCATAAGCACATTGATTTTCACTTGGGGTATAGGTATTCCTCTTGGTATTTATTCAGCCCTTCATCAATACTCGCCCAGTGATCAGGCTTTTTCCTTCCTTGCATTCATTGGAATTTCTATTCCAAATTTCTTTTTTGCACTGCTCTGGCTATTTATGGCCGCCAAAACGGGGTGGTTCCCAATTGGGGGAATTATCTCTCAAAACTTTAACGATATGAATGTCATGGGAAAGATCGGAGATTATCTCTGGCACGTGGTTGGACCTATGGTTACATTGGGAACTTCTGGACTGGCCGGCCTTATGAGACAGATGCGAGGTCAACTGCTCGACCAGTTGAGACAGGATTATGTTCTCTTTGCCAGGGCGAAGGGCATGCCAGAAAAGAATGTGATCTATAAACATGCCGTTCGAAATGCGATCAATCCTATTGTAACGATGTTCGGATATGCTCTTTCCGGCTTGCTCGGAGGTGCAGTTCTAACAGAGACCGTTTTTGGATGGCCCGGAATGGGAAGACTGGTTATCGAAGCCCTGAATGCTCAGGATTTGTTCCTTGTCATGGCCACATTGCTTCTTTCTGCTGTCCTTCTGGTAATCGGCAATCTTCTGGCTGATCTTCTGCTTGCCTGGGTCGATCCCAGAATTCGGTATAGACTGAGCTGAGGGGTGTGACATGAAGAAGAAAACAATCATAGATAACAATACATTACAGAGTCAGGAAGTCAGCAAAGAAGACCTCTTTGAAGTAAAGTACATGAGCCGTTGGCAGCTGGTCTGGAGGGCACTTAGAAAACATAAGCTTGGAATGGTTTCTCTCTGGATTCTAATTATCATGTACATAATCGCATTACTGGCTGATTTTCTTTCACCCAATAGCCCTTATGAACAAACTCAGGGGCTGTCTTTTGCACCGCCTTCAAGAGTTCATTGGACTGACGAGAGCGGCAAGCTCACTGCTCCTTACATTTACGCCTGGGTAATGGAAAGAGACCCCGAGACGTATAGAACAACATTTGTTGAAGGTGTTTCTATAGGCTCAATTTCTGCCTTAGATAGATCAACCGGAGAGGAGATTCTTTTCAGACAGGGCGAAGATGGCGTCCTCGATATATTCCTGACAATAAAGACTGTCAGATACGCTCTCGACGCAGAAGGCAATAGGGCAAATCTAGGTCAACCCGATTACTCGATCATCCAGAATATCAAACTGAATGAACTTGAGCTTTTCGAAAGACAACTAGTTACTGAGACTACAAATAGAACCACGATAGATTCCCTGAGTCCGAGCAGGTTCAGGGAACTTCAGAGGATTGGCCCGCCTGTGAAAGTGGTAACCGAACGATCCCTCCACAGGGTTTTTGCGCAAAAGGAAGATGAAATCAAGGATATTGTTCTGGAAGCGATCAGCATATACAATGAAGTGATCGATGTCGATGGCGGAGATGTTGAACTTGCAACTGAGTTCCTTGCGGAACTTGAGATCTCACCTAATTTACTTGGTGTGATTGTTGAACCGGAAATAAGAGAATATGAAACGGTGAAGTATCCAATCAAGTTCTTCGCGAAGTCCTGGGAATACAAGCTTTTGTGGTTGTTCCCGACTAACATACATCTCTTTGGTACGGATCAACCATCCAAGCTACTTCTGTTCGGTGCCGATAGATATGGTAGGGACGTTTTTTCGAGAATTCTGGCAGGTTCGAGAATCTCAATGAGCATCGGACTACTTGCTATCCTGATCACCTTCTCTCTAGGTCTTTCAATTGGAGGTGCTGCAGGATACTTCGGCGGTATTACAGATGAAATACTTATGAGGGTCACTGAGGTTCTGATGTCTATACCGAGTTTCTACCTGTTGATCTCGCTGAGAGCTGTTTTGCCGACGAGCATTCCCTCGCATATGACTTATCTCTTGATAGTTGTCATCCTAAGTTTCATTGGGTGGCCGGGAATGTCGAGGGTTATCCGAGGAATGGTTCTAGGCCTGAAAGAGACCGAGTTTGTGCAGGCAGCTGTAGCCATGGGTTATCCGTCAACCCGTGTGATTCTCAGACATATAATTCCAAACACTGCAACCTACATAATTGTTGCGGCCACTCTTTCGATCCCCGGATACATTCTTGGCGAAGCTGGATTGAGCTTTTTGGGTCTCGGGATAACTGAGCCATCAGCAAGTTGGGGACTTATGCTATCGCAGGCGCAGAGTATAAAGGCAATGACTGAAGCTCCTTGGCTACTAATACCGGGAATCTTCATATTCATTGTGGTAATGGGATTTAACCTTCTTGGCGATGCGCTGAGAGATGCTCTCGATCCCAGATCTCTAGGCTACTAACTATAGAGCTAGTATATAGATTGTGTTGAGCGGGTCATTCGACCCGCTTTTATATTGAGTTGAGAATTGTATTGCTAACGTTTTCTATTCAGGAGAGAAAATGCAAAGAAGATCCCATCTCCGAAAGAGAGTTAGGGAGTTATTATATCTGTTCCGAATTAGGCTTCCGTTATTCTCTTCACTATCTTGCAATTTTGTAGCTGAACACACTCTCTACCGTCCTCGCCCCCGTATTCTCAAGCAAGAAGGACGACTTGCGAGGCAAAAATGAGGGTAAAGGTAGTAGACAGAGAAACTGAAAGGATCACACAATTTAGGCAACACAGGTTTCAAAATTCTGCCGTGGAATAAAGCTTACTATTTTGCTTCCCACACTTTTCCCCTTAAGGGAATCATCTCTCTTCACTGAACGTTGCCAGTGTCAGTTTATTGCTCCAGGCTTAGACTACTCCCAGATGCTTGCGTACATTGCGATTATTACAAGAACAGCACGAGAACTTTCTTTAGATCCCTTGAGAGACCAGCTCACAGTCAAATCTCTCATCTAGAATATTAGACAGGCATCAACAAATGTCCCTGTCCAATCAACACTATTACGCTCAACCCAACTGAATAGCTCATTCAGTCACAAGCCTTTGCCAATCTACTCTTCTTCTTTGTCTCCTGATACCATTATCATCAGGACAATCAGTGCGGCCATGACAAAGACAATTATTCCTGGCAGCAAATACCCAATGATAGTAAACATCATCGAAGAAGGTATATAGTCCCTCAAAGGGATTAGCCACCAGGTGAAACCACCTGCAAGGCTTTCACGAATGTAGAGAACTAGAGAGCCGGCAAGCAATAGTTCTTCAAATACTGGAAGGGCAATCCTCTTTGCCAATGCACAGTACTGAAGAAAGAATCCGGTTATGAACAACGCAATTGGAAAGAGAAAGTCCATAATCTCCATATCGATACTCTTTCCTTCTAGTAAGGAGTTCACAACTTCTCCCCCGCCAAACAAAAGGGCTATTACCACTGCAATGATCATTAAGAGATTACCAAGAAATATGTATATTCCCCTCATGCTCTCACCTCAAAAAAAACCGGCCCAAGAGGGCCGGCTCATATACTAACTGAATCAGAATGTTTTGGAGAAGTAGAGTCCAACTGACCAGTCAACTGCGGGGAGAATATCAACGTTCGCCCTGAAAGTAATGAGATCAAGTACTGGGAAGCTCAGGTTCACGTTGAGCGCAGATGCAGAGTCCTTAATGTAGTATCCGCCGCTAGCACCGATAGTTGGCTTGAATCCGCCCATCTCAAGTGACAAACCGGCTTCTGCGTAGGCCGATATATTCGTCCAGTCGGCAAGAACGTCTGTAAGGATTTTGTAACCAAACCCTGTTTTGTGCGCATCGTCCTTAGTCCTGAAATCACCAGAACCGACGAAGACATCGAGACTAACAGGACCTGCTGCCCAACCGAGAGACTTGACCAGGAAGCCAAGCTCCATCGTCTGTGCCGGAGTTGCGAAGTCGTAGTTATACACAAACTTGACTCCTGCATAGCCGATTCCTTCCTTGGAAATGACGGGCTGTATCCATGCACCAAGTGCATTCGCAGCGATGTCGTATTCTACGTTTGCATCAATAGCAAGAACACCTATTGCGTATCCAACGTTTAGACCGACCCACTGACCGAGAGTATCTGAGTATCTCGCGTATGGGTTCAGAGTCAGAAGACCCACTTCAAGAACATAATCGACATCGACTACGTAATTGAAGACAGGAGTTCCCGTGAGGTCACTCGCACTGACGCCACCCTTAATCGTTAGACCCTTGAAAGGTACCAGAGCTGCCTCAAGAATTATATCGCCACTCCACTTAAGAGCATTAAGCCCGGTCTGCGCAGAGAAGGAGAAAATATCCCATGCTCCCCTCAATGCAATCCTGTCACTCGCGCCAAGTAGATCAGGTTCCTGAGTAGCAACCTGAAGGCCGAGTTCCTTTAGATTCAGAACAAAAGTGATTCCCTTTGTCTTGCCGTAATACGAGAACCAGTTAAGACCCTTGCCACTGTCATAGGCAAAAGACTTTGCCTTGAACCAGCTGGCGGCGGCCTTGTCATTCTCGACCGTGAAAGAGTTGAGAGTTACTGCTCCTCCAGCCAGATCGATGTCCAAACTAAATGTCAGACCATCAACATCTGCAGACGCTCCGAAACCGATTCCCTTAAGAGTGAAGCCCAGATTTGTGTCCAGACCGTTCTTATCGAGCTCTACATGCCCCCACAGTGTTCCTTTCAAGTAGGGATTCAGAGTTACTGTAGCAGAGAAAGCAACCGAGATGGCCAGAAGTACCACTAAGATTCCAACAAGCTTCTTCATGCACACTTACCCCCTTTATAAGAGTGTTTTTGGTTTTTGGTGATGCGCATAACGTAAATATACCACATTTCATGTAACAAAAGCAAACACATGCGTTGCTAAGTTGCACAGAGAGATCATTTCAGGATTAACCCTACGGCTCCAAATGCTAGTGCTACAAAAGAGAGAATTATGGCTGCATTTGTATTGATTATGTTCTGCTTCTGTGTGTCTTCCAGAGCCGATATCTTGCTTTCCAAGGCCACGTCATTCTCTTCAAGCGCAGAGATCCTCGTTTCTGCAGCTGCAAGAGCAGTCTTGTCTGCCTTGTTCCTGTCGAGCTTGAACATCTGAATCGCCATTGTGTTGGTAATACTCTTCAAGCTGTCGACTTCTTCCTCTAGGACTCCGACTTTTCCCTCAAGAGAAGCTGTTCTGCCTTCAATAGAAGCGATCATATCGGCATGTTCGTCAAGAACCGCAATGTTAGCATCGATTTGATCGAATGCGACTTCCAACATTTCGTAATTGCCAGCGACTTCATTTTTCACCATACTGACTTCGTCAGCTAGAACATTGATTTCTGCTTTCAATTTCTCTTCGGTCAGTCCAAGCTTCGTGTAAAGGAAGTTCATTTTGGCAGCCAGCTGATCAGGAGTCACATAGTTCAGCTCAGAGATTCTCTTGTTAGCAGAAATTACGGCATTGCTCAACATCCTAGATAGAACTTCAAGATCGGTGACTCTCCCTTTCAGAGTATCTACGTCACCGGACGAAGCCTTTGCCGAAAGCTCTGTCTTAAATTCAGAAAGCTGGTTGTCCAGAGAATCAAGTCTCGCAATGTTCAGGTCAACCTGATCAAATAGAACTTCCATGGTCTCGTCAATCCCAAATAGAGCTACTTCAATCTCTTCAATTTCAGTGTCATAGTACTTGACTTCGGGCATCTTGGCAATGCTGTCCTGGATCATGAGGATCCTTGTGTACATAAGAGAAAGCTTGTCATTTAACTCCTCATTGGTCACATAAGGCTCAAGATCAGGCATTTCGCCCGACAGCTTTGCCTCAAGATCGGCTAGATCAGCCTTAGTGGCCATCCCTCTCCTAAGTGCGAATAGATCAGCAGTCAAACTGTTTATAACATTCTCAGAAACACCGAGTCTCGAACTAAGCGCTGCAACCTCATCATTCTGTTCGTTCTCATCCTTCTTAAGGTTGGCAATGGCCTGTCCTAGAAGTTTGACGGTTACTTCAAGATCGGTTGCCCTGTTCTTGAGAGATTCGATGTCCGATGGAACTCCACTCATTGCGCTTAGCTTTTCGTTAATGAGCCAAATTCCATCATTCGCGCTGACCGCTTCCGCGGAGAGTCTGTCGATCTCATCATAAAGGAATGCGATCGCGTCATCGAAGGTTTTCAACGACACGAAGTCTCCAGACATTCCATTTTGTTTCAGAGATGCGACCGTTGCTTCGAGTGCCCTCAGTTCCGCCGTTAAATCAACCAAATTCTTCTTGTTGTCAGAGATCTCCAAGGAAAGTCCTGCAACTTTCTTAGTGAGCGAAAAGACTACTTCTTGGAGCTTAGCATCCCCGGCATCAGAATAATCCATAAACCTGGCAAGAGTCATAGCCAGTTGGTAACGAGTAACATCTTCACTACCTCTGAATGTGCCATCGGGGAAACCAATGAACAATCCACCGGCTGTCGTCTTAATAACGCTATCGTAGGCCCAGTGATACTCTGACAAATCGCTGTACTCAACACCCAAGACCAGGCTCGCGAAGGTAACAACGACTAGCGCCAGTATAGAAAGCTTCTTCATGGATCCTACCCCCTTTCAAAATGTTGTCATTTTCTACGCAGACTACGAGTTTATTATACAGTAAAAATACGTCAATATTCAAGAGTATTCAGCACTTGACAAGGCGATAGAAACGCTTTTTTCCGATTCTAAGAACATCTCCATCGGAAACATCGAGAACGGAATGAATATCATCGAGAACTTCGTCATTCACTCTCACTCCGCCCTGATCTATCAACCTTCTTGCTTCACTTCTTGATGAAATATTAGCATGAGAGACGAGAAGATCGACAATTGAAATACTCTCTGCCGGAAGTTTTATTTCCGGCATCTCTTCAGGAAGCTCTTTGTTTCTGAATATATTTACGAATTCTCTTTCAGCATTCAGCGCTATCTCTCTCCCATAGAACTGGGACGTGATCTCAACACCTAGTGCCAATTTTATATCTCGCGGATTAACTGCCTTATTCAGAAGTTCTCTGTCATATTCAGCAAGTTCGGCATCACTCTTATCGGTAAGCAATCTGAAATACTTCATCATCAAAGAATCTGGTATGGACATTACCTTTCCAAACATATCCCTCGGGGAGTCCTCGAAAGCTATGTAGTTGTCGTAGCTCTTTGACATCTTCAGTTTCCCGTCAGTGCCTTCAATGAGAGGGACGGTGAGAATCGCCTGAGCCTCAAGTCCGTACTCCTCTTGAATCTTTCTGCCCACCACAAGATTGAAGAACTGATCATCGCCGCCAATTTCCACATCTGCCTTAACCACGACGGAATCGTAAGCCTGAGCAAGAGGGTAAAGAAACTCAGATACACCTATTGGTTCGTTTTCCGAGTATCTCCTTGCGAAGTCGTGTCTCTCCAACATCCTTGCGACAGTGTACTTGGAAGAAAGTCGTATCACATCTTCAAAACTCATAGCATCCAGCCATTCGGAATTAAATCGGATTTCAGTAAGATCTCTGTTTAGAATCTTGAAAGCCTGATTGCTATAGGATTCGGCATTCGCTTTGGCCTCCTCCCTGGAAAGCATGGGTCTTGTCTTTGATCTCCCTGAAGGATCACCAATTCTAGCTGTGAAATCGCCAATAATGAGAACCACTTGATGACCAAACTCCTGGAAAAGCCGAAGTTTCCTCAATACTACAGCGTGACCCAAATGAAGATCTGGTCTGGACGGATCCACACCAAGCTTAACCCTTAAAGAACACTTTTTCTTAAGCTTCTCAAGAAGCTCTTCCTCTGAGATTAGCGAAACATGATTCTTAGAAAGCTCCTTTAGCTGTTCCTCAGGCCCCACCAAATCTACCACCTTAAGCGCCAAATGCTCTGGAAATCACAAATGCAATAAGAATGCTGTTCACCATGAATCCAATAGCAAGACCTAATGTGATCTTTCCCATGGTATCCAGCCCTTTCTTTCTTCCAAACATGGTGTGAGAAGCACCGCCTCCAAAAGCTCCACCAAGCTCGGCTGATTTCGACATCTGGAGCATTACAGCAATTCCAAGCCCTACACTTATTGCAATGTGTAGAGAAATAAGTACGTAAGCAAGAACAACCATCAAAAAATACCTCCTGTATCTTCTATCGCTCTTCTGGTATTATACAATATGTGCGGGTTTGTAGCAAATGAGAAGCAGAAGGTAGTTGGTGATTCTTTGAAAGACAAGACGGTCTTGGTTTATCTTCCATTGAAACCGGAAATCGCGAAGGCAAACAATCTCCCAGTGAAGCTGCCTGTCCTGGTTGAAGATATGAAGTACATAACAGACAGGGACAGAATTGATCTCGATGTAATCATTAGGGGACTCGAAGCCCAGAATAGGATCGAGCAGAATGACTATTACGAATCGTACCTTCTTTACTATTACTTTGAAGCCTTTAAGAGAGCCTTAAATTCAGGCAATCTTGAAGAAGCAGGTCAATTTCTCGAGAAGACAGCCAGAGTTAAAAAAGATTACAGATATCACTTTTATCTCGGCCTGTTGCTTAGAGAGGAAGAGAAAATTGAGCTGTCGGAGATTGAGCTCAAGAAGTCGGTCGAGATGAACGAAGAGTTCTACATCGGGCACTACGAACTTGGAAGGCTTCTACAGATTCAGGAGGAGTACGAAGATGCAGTTTCCTCTTACATGAAGTCTATTGAGAAGTCCGGAGGTCAGTTCTCGCTTCCCCTGGTCGCCACGATTGACTGCTTCATTTCTAAGGGTGAGTATGAAACAGCGCTGGAGATAATTGAAAGAGTGAAGAAGGGATTTCCTCTTTTCGCGGATGTGCTTCTAAGAAAGGGCGTAGTACTTAACGAAATCCAGAAGTATTCTCTTGCCGAGGAGGCTTTCACCGATTGCATCGGCCTAGCGAATGACTGGAAAAGCTTCTATAATCGCGCTTATTCAAGGGCGAGGCAGGGAAAGCTTTTCGCAGCCCTTGAGGACTTGAGAACTGCTTATGATCTCAGCAGGAATACGGAAATTCTATACGAAATGGCGATAGCAGAGAAGAACATCGGAATGCTTGAAGATTCACTTTCTCACTGCGAAAGCTACTACAGCAATACAAAGGACGAGAAGGCTCTCGTGTTGAGGGCCAGAATTCTTGACATGTTGGGCGAATACGACACGGCTCTCGAGACCCTTGATGATACACTCCTTGAGTTAAGAAATTCAATACTGCTGCACAAGTCTATGGCAGAGGGTGAGATTGCATGCAATCTCAGCTTTCAAGATGCGATCAGTGAGTCTTTCTACAGTTATCTGATGAAGAATTATCGAGATTCACGGTTAACTGAACCCAGTTTCCTGGAATCGGGAGAAATCAACGTTGAAAATCTGATGGCCTTTCTTTCGGATGCGAATGATGAAAACATAATCCGAAGAGTCTCAGACTTCTTTGAAGGAATGATTCCACGAGAAACTAGGGAAATCACGTTGTCCGAGGTCGGCCTCTTTACCGAGATGATTTCTCATCTAGATTTTCTTCCTTCCCAGCAAGATTACCTTTCATACCTCATGGCTTTCATAGTTTCAGGCAACGGAAGAACCACCGCAATATTCAGAACACTGGTTTATCTGCTGAGATGGGCTTTGTCCGAATTTCCTTTCAGGATAGAGTTGTTTGTCGACGAGTACCTTGAGGAACTAAAGGATCTTGATTTCGATTTCGCACTGAAAATCGCAAAACTGATTGAGTATGGTGGGACCGACATTGATACCCTTCAAGAGGAGGCTCGCACCGACCCTGAAGATGTCACGCTTGCGATTATAAATGCACTGGATAAGGGAACCATCAGCGATTTGAAGATCCAAGACGAATCGCTTAACAGGTACATAATCAGACTTTCTGGAATAGGAGGAAAATGATGGACAATATTGATCAATTGCTAAAGAGGTTCTTTAATGCACTCGAGCAGCATACTGCCGATGGAATTGATGAAGAGACGATCGCCCAGATACTTCATAAAGAGTTTGACGGTTCAGAGAGAGAAATGCTTATTACCGTACTTGATTCTCTATTCGGAGAGGTTACGAAAATGGCGGAGAACCCGAAAGACTACTTCTTCAGCAATGAGCAAGAAAAACTCGACAAGTATCTGGAGGAAAAGGATAGAAAGGTTGATCATACAGACTAAATTGGTGTATAATCAACCTGTAGGGTTACTTCAGCGCAGAGTATAGCCGGTGTTATGCACCGGTCTTTTTTTGCTGTTCAGAAATTAGAACTTTCGCAGTTGTTTTCCATGAAGGATTGCACACTTCAATCTCTCAAAAAAGTCAGCATCAACGATTTTTGACCCATCATACTCTCACCACGTCTCATTTTCTCGAAATTACAATTGTCGCAGCGGCTTTTTCAAGAGATTTACCTTCTAGAATCTCCGTCATAACCGCCGCAGACGCCTGGCTTATCGCGCAGCTTTCGCCCTCAAATCCCATAGAATTAACAATTCCTCTTCCAATAATCAGATAATGAGTAATCGAATCTCCACAAGAAGTGTTCGAGCCCTAGACTGTGTAATTAGAGTCCTCTGGACGTCCTCGATGCGTATTGTTCATGAAGTGATACATTATGAAGTCGGAATATAGTTGCTCGAAGTTCATAAGAACCACCTTTCTACTTTGCAAATCCCTTCTATAAGTCTTTCAACATCTTCAACCGTATTGCACAAGTAGAGTGACTCTCTACAAGCCGAAGTAATGCCAAGTGCATCCATCTGAAGTTGAACACAATGATGACCGCTCCTGATGCAACTGCCTGAGTTCTTTCAAGGAATTCGGCCAGATCGTGAGAGTGTGTTTTCTTGTGATAAAAGAGCAAAATCGCAGACTATCTGGTGAACTGTAAACAGTAACATCGGAGATCTCTTCTTTCTTCTCTCTAGCGATTTATGCAAGATGGGAAACGCACTCGTGTGTCGCGGGCACACCGACCTTGTTCAGGTATCGGCGGGCCGATGCAAGTGAAACGGCACCGGAAATGTTCTGTATTACGCCCTCCTCGACAATTGCCCCTTGGTATTCAAGTTGTACGTTTTCTTGGATCGGTTCTGAATCGTAGAATACCTGACCTTCGCATCTTTTAGAGCAAAGATTTCTACCATGCCAACATGAAGATTGAGATCGTTGAATCTCGTAGCAGAACAGCCTTCTATGAACTGTAGATCTTAACCTTAATCTGCAATGATCAACGTGTGCTCAAATTGACCGCTGCTTTCCTCGTTCACTCTAGAATGTGCCTGAAGAGGAAGGGGACTTTGACTCCTTTGGGTACATAAACGAATAAACCGCCTCTCCTAGAATCCTCTTTCGCTTATAAAACTGTACTTAGTATTTGAAAGAAATTCAAACTTAGTACTGTCTAAGCAAACTTCTTCTCGTATGATCCGGCCCCCTTGAGTGAGCCAAAGATCCCTTCATATCCTTTCAATTCAACTTCTCTGGCAAGTCCTTTCCTACGTTCATTGCTATCGATCCATCGATCAAGACGTGAATATGGTCGGGCTCAACATGCTCAAGAAGCCTCTGATAGTGTGTGATTAGTAAAACTGAAGTTTCTGGATTTCTGAATCCGTTTATTGACAACGCTGTGCTTTTCATAGCGTCGACATCCAGCCCGGAATCTATTTCGTCAAGAACCGCAAACCTTTGCTCAATTAAGTTCATCTTAACCATCTCGAATTTTTTCTTCTCTCCTCCGGAAAAGCCTACGTTCAAATATCTATTAATTCACTTTCGAGACCAAGTTCAATAGATAGTTTGTCGATTTCTTTGCTCATTTTCAGTAATGGCTCCCGGCTGCCGGTCCTTTGAGAGACTAATATGAGAAGGCTCCTGAGTCTGATCCTTGGAATTTCCTGAAGATGCTGAAAGGTAATGCACATTCCCATTCGAGCTCTTTCGTCTACAGCCCATCCAGCTGTGTTCTTATTTCATGAATTTCACAGTACCGCTAGTAACTCTCTATTTGGGGGTTCCCTTCAGCACATTTGCTAGAGCTGATTTACCGCTACCATTGGGTCCGATGATAACTTGCAACTCTCAGTTTCCTATTTTGAGGCTCAAGCCCTTCAATATCTTTACGTTATCTTCCGCCAAAACTGCATGCAAGCTTCTAGCTTCTAGAAGCGTCATTTCATCATTCCAAACCCGGAATTTATTTTCTGGGTTCTAACATAATACCGACAATTATTGGCGATAATCGTCACCTGTAAGTGCGATACCGTTTCAAGGATATATAATTGGAGAAATTAAGGTATGGAGGTGCTTCGTGCTCTATGTAGTCTTTATAGGTTTCCTCATGGGTCTTGCCAATCTCATTCCAGGCGTTAGCGGTGGAACTATTGCTCTACTGGGGGGGCTATATGAACGTTTTGTAGGTTCTATATCGATGCTTACAGCTCTCAAGATTCGTAGAGAAGAGATTCTCTTCTTGATAGAGCTTGTCATCGGTATCGTTACAGGAATCTTTGGGTTCTCAGCTCTTATTGATCTTTCTCTTTCAACTGTCCCTTCACTTATGTACGGGATATTCTCAGGACTTGTGATAGGAGGCATTCCAGTAGTTTTCAAACGAATCGAGAAACTGGGCATCAGCGCATTACTTTCGATGGCAGTGGGAGCCTCGGTTGTTATTCTTATATCACTCCTAAGTCCCAGTGCTGGAGGCGTTTCGCTCACCGACCACGGCGCAATTAGTCTGGTCTATGATACAGTCGCTGGCTTCTTCGGGGCTTCAGCTATGGTACTTCCAGGGCTTAGCGGAGCATTTATTCTTCTGGTTATGGGAGAGTACGCCAGGGCCATCTCCGCAATCAAGAGCTTCGACCTGGTCATCATTGCTTTCATTGGGGTAGGTGTGATCCTGGGAGTGTTATTCGTAAGCAGACTTCTTAGATACTTGATGAAGAAGTTTCGCAGTGAGACTTTTGCCTTCCTTCTCGGCCTAATGATAGGTTCAATACCCGATCTAATCACTAGACCGGGAAAGAATACTGATCTCACATTAATTGTTTCAGGAGTCATTTTGGGCGTTCTTGTTTCTTATCTTCTCGCCTTACTTGAAAAAAGAAACAAGATTCAAGTCTAGCTATTTACTATGATTGATTGCAACCCTCTGAAGACGTTTATCGTTGTCGAGCAACTCGCCAATTCCTTTGACGACGCATGTCCTTGGGTCCTCGGAAACTATCGTCTTTATACCGGTTTCTTGAATGATTAGATCCGGCAAACCTCTTATCAGGGAACCTCCACCGGTAAGTACAATGCCAGTGTCCATAATGTCTGCAGCGATTTCCGGAGGTGTGTCTTCTAGAATCTGGCGAAGATTTAGCACGATGTCCTGAAGTATCTGTGAAATTGCCTCATGAACATCGTCAGAGGTGATTCTGATATTCCCTGGAAGGCCGTTCAGCGCATCTCTTCCTCGAACCTCAAGTTCGTAGCTCTCCAGTGTCGGGAAAGCCTTTCCAATCTTGATTTTCACATCTTCGGCGGTCGAGCTTCCAATAAGGAACTTGTATTTACGCTTCACAAATTTGATTATTGCATCGTCCATCGCATCTCCCGCAATTCTTAGAGAACGAGAAACCACTATTCCTCCAAGGCTTATTACAGCTATATCGGAGGTACCTCCCCCGATATCTACTACCATATTTCCTACAGAATCGAATATATGAAGTCCGGCTCCTACAGCAGCCACAACGGGTTCAAGTACCAGATATACTCTGCTTGCTCCAGCAGCCGTGGTAGCCTCAATGACTGCTCTCCTCTCTACACTGGTAACCTTGGCCGGAACCCCTACGACAACTGCGGGTCGGGAGAGTGAGAATTTCGTGCGAGTTCTCTTGACCAGCTCTTTCAGAGCCTGTTCAATTATCTGATAATCGGCAATAACCCCATCTCGAATAGGTCTGACGGCCTTGATATCTTTTGGGGTCTTCCCAATCATTTCCTTAGCTTCAGACCCTATTGCAATTATCTTCCCGGACTTCACTTCAACGGCGATGACCGAAGGTTCATCTATGACAATATCTTTGCCTTTCTGGAAGACCAAAAGTGAAGCAGTTCCCAAATCGATGCCAAGATCGCCCTTTTTCATAAATAACCTCCCGTGTGACATAAATGGCGTGCTCGGTGGGATTTGAACCCACAGTCTCTGGATCCGGAGTCCAGCGCTCTATCCGTTGAGCCACGAGCACTCAATAACCTGCGGTCCTCTTGAATTCAAATGAACCATCCCATCG
>JACDJB010001398.1_pt1 | contig 19560 bp, 15 predicted proteins | sample 7454121 | NCBI WGS metagenome assembly JACDJB01 (sample SAMN14253290, study PRJNA609438) | sludge metagenome | isolation source: sludge after 25d culture with pyrite | collected 2018-12-20 | reverse complement strand
TTTGAGATCATGCCCCAACCGCCGGATGTGCGCGCCTGTGACAATCCCTGGCCGCAATGGCCCCGCATCTACAAGATGGACTACGGGCAGGCCGAGGCGGCGGCCGTCTTTGGCGGCGACCCGCGCACCTACGCCATCCAGACGACTGAGCTGTTGGGCAATGAGGACGGTTGCCTGCGTGGCCTGCGCACAATCGACGTGGAGTGGCGCGCCAACGGCGACGGGCGACAATCGCCCCGGCCTATTCCCGGCGCAACGCGCGAATGGCCGGCGCAATTGGTGATATTGGCCCTGGGGTTCCTGGGACCAGAGGGAGACTTGCCGCGGCAACTGGGCGTGAATCAGGATGGCCGCACCCATATTGCCGCGTCTTACGGCCGCTTCCAGACCAACGCGCCCCATGTCTTCGCCGCCGGAGATGCCCGCCGTGGCCAGAGTCTGGTCGTGTGGGCCATCCACGAAGGCCGGGCGGCAGCGCGCGAGGTGGATCGGTGGCTGATGGGCGAGACGAATTTACCATAGGAGTGGGTTCCAACCCCACCCTTGTCAACGACGTAAAACAAAACCGGATACGCAAGAGCTTGCCACGCCTGGGGGTGTCGTTGGCTACAGCAATAGCGCCATAACGAGGTCGTCCAGCAATTCGCCGTCACGGATGACGGCGCCGCGTCGCCTCCCTTCCGGCACAAAGCCGCATGACTCATACAAACGAATCGCGCCCACATTCCGCGCGAAAACGTGGAGTTCAATGCGCGTCAGGACACCGGTTCGTTGCGCCCAATCAACTGCATGCCGGATCAGTCGCCGGCCAATTCCCTGCCCCCGCCATTCGCGAGCCACGGTAATGCCCAAAACGGCGCTGTGGTGCACGTTGCGCCGCTTTTCGCCTCTCAGGGTTAATTGACCAATGAGCCGACCCTCGTGCTCGGCCACGATGAACAGGCTGTTATCGGAGCGAACGATCTCCCGGATCCAGTGCGCCTCTGCCTCGATTGTCGGCGAGAATTCATCGACCTCGGTGATCAGATTGATGCCCGGTTCGGCGAGGACGCGGCGCATATAGGCGATCATCTCGGCCGCGTCTTCCGGCCGCGCCTCGCGGATGATAACGCTGTCTGCCATGGCGGACGCATGGGATAGGGATTCCGATGTCACGTTGTCCGCCCGATCAAATCGAGGTGCATATCGCCGTCCATCTCCATCTCGGCATTGATCCGCTGCCATTCGCCCATGATTCCGGCCGCGCTCAGGTCGTCTGACTCCGTCCCGTCAAGCCGGATAACGGCCAGCCGATAGCCGAGATCGCCCAGTGTCCGTAGAAAACCTTCGGGATCGCCGCCGGCGTTCTGCCGGATTGCGGCCGGGTGAAATTCAAAGATCAGCACCGGCCGGAAGCGCCGCAGCGTCTCCCTCATCCCCTCCAGCGCGATCGGCTCGTGCCCTTCGATATCCATCTTCATCACGTCGATGCGTTCGATGTCTTTAAGCAACGAATCAAGCGCATTACCCTGGACGATTGTGGCCGTGGCGGCGGAAGCTTCGACCGATGAAACCGATCCGTTGGAATGCAGAAAATTAAGTTGCAACAGATTCGGCCCATCGGTCACCGCGCCCTGAAGCACGCGCACGTTTTCGAACCCATTCGCCAGCACGCTCCGGTAGAGAAGTTGGACGTTGGCCGGATTTGGCTCGATGGCGATTACCTGCCGGGCGACCGTTGCACCCAACAGCGTAAACCAGCCCATATTCGCTCCGATATCGACAAAGGTGCTGTCGGGATGCAGCTCGCGCAGCAAGGCGGCCGTGACGTGTGTTTCGTAGGACCTGGCCGTCATGATGCCCCGCGCCACGAGCGGGTCTTTCGCGTCGACCCATATGACGAAGCGTTCGGTTTCCACAGGCACGAGGGTGGTGCGGCCGTGCGCCTCTTGATACTCGGTCGAGCCGAGAAAACTTTCGACCAGCATTTCGCGCGTGCGCCTGGGGGTTATGGATTTGAGATGGTGCTTCCAACCATCCGCATCCGGCTCGCGTTCCAGCAGCAGCCGGTAACAGAAATAGACGTCGGCCGGGTCGGCCACGTCGGTGGACAAGGCTCGCAGGCCGCGCAACCACAGTCGGATCAGTGTAAAGCGAAAAGTGTTCATATATATCAGAGCGCGGCAATGAAAGCTTCGCCGCGGCCAATCAGATCGTCATGGTCGGCCGGGGCAGGGGCGTCGCGCAGCAGCTCCATTGTGCGTTCGCGCAGCATCCGGTCGGCCGACGGCCGGCCCTCCAGCAACCACGTCTCCATGCTCCAGTGAGGAAACAGTGGGCTGGTGTAATAGCCGTCCTTGTATCGCGCCAGCGTCGATGGGACGGTCAGGAAGTGCCCGCCTGGCTGCACCTCATCGATCTCTGCCAGCACAGCGTGAGCGTCGTCCAACTGGAACCCGGCCGCGAAGCGTCGCGCCTGGTCGATGATCTCGTGCGCGTGCACGATGGTGAGCGGCGAGATCGCCTTGGAGCCGAGTGTGTCGCCGATGAATGGAGCCAGGCCGCCTTTGGTCATGCTGAATGTGAGTGTGTTGAGCCAATAGGTGTCGGCGGCGATCAGGTCCATTCCCCAGCCCGTGCCGCTGCCCGACGTGCCGGTATGGGGCAGGCCGTAGTGGGCCATCATCTCGGCACAGGCCAGATTGATGAGGATGCTCTGCGGGTCATAGAAGTTCATCATGGTCTTCATGTCGAAGTAGACCGGCAGCATTCCCAGGCTGATCGGCGCGCCGGGGCGGATGAGCTGGCTGATGGTCAGCCCGGCCAACAACTCGGCCAGCAACAGGGCCAGCGTGCCGGCGGGCGTCAGCGGTGTGGACGCGCCGGCCATGCTGTAGTTGGAGTAGATAAACGGCAGCCCGCGCTCGGCAGCAACCATCACCTTGTCGGCCGTGCCCTCGTTGACGACCAGCGGCGAGACAGGGTTGAAGTAGGGGATGACGAACGGCCGCTCGGCCAGGTCGCGCCCGTGGAGCGTCTCCAGCATGTCGAGCACGGCCGGGAACTTGTACTCGTCGGACACCAGCAGGACGAGCGCCTTGGTCGTGTTGGCGATCATCTCCAGGCCGGCGTATAGGTCGGTGTGTTCGACGAGCACGTCCTGGACGATGCCGACGGTCGAGATGACGTCGTAATGGGGCAGCCGACTACCGAGGCGCACCATGTCGCGCATGTGGGCGCGTGTGAAAGGGGTGACGTCGTCGGTCAGCGGGTCCTGATAGAACAGGGCCGTGACACCGATGCCGAATCGCAGCGAGTCGTTGCCCAATTTGAATACGTGATTGCCCGATCGATCGTAGACGTCAATTGTCCTGGGCGCGGTGCGCAGCGCCTCCTCGACGACCTCGGCCGGCAAGCGCAACACGTCGGCCTCGGCTTTCGTCCCCAGCTTGCCTTCCAGGAAGCGCAGCACGCGCGGCGAATCGACGCGGACGCCGGTGCGGCTCAACAACGTCAGCGCGTAGTGATGTACCTGTTGCTTTTGCGCTTCGTCCAGCAGAGTCAGCCGAGGACGGGTATTGTAGAGGGTCGTTGGTTGGGGGTTCGGCCGCGGGTTGCGCTCGCCGGTGCGTCGTCGATTCATATTGTCCGTCTCAAGCCATGATCAATTCAGCCGACATATAGAGGCCGTCGGGGGCGAAGCCGAGGCGGGCGTAATATTCGCGTGTCCCCACGGCGCTGATGACGGCGATGCGCCGGTGGCCGGCGGCGCGGGCCAGCGATTTGGCGTGTTCGATCAGGCGCGTGCCCAGACCGATGTGCTGCGCTTCCCCGCGGCTGTCCTCGCCCAGGTTCAATGCCGGGCCGTAGACGTGGACTTCACGGATCATGGCATAGCCGTTCAACTCGGGCAGGGGATGATCGATGCCGGGATCGGGTAGCGAAAGTCGCAGGAAGCCCGCCAGCCGGTCGTCGTGCGGGAACCCGCGTGTAGTCTCGTAGCTGAGAAAATGCTCGGTGGTTGCGTCGGTCCGATAGATCAAATCTCGCAACTCCAGGTCCTCAAAACGGACGGCGTCGCGCCGGATTTCGCGGCAGCGGATGCAACGACAGGGTGTGCCTTGTTCGCGTAGTCGTTCCTGAGCCACCTGACGCAGGTTGGCCTTCTTGTTGCCGGCGACGATATTCGTCGTCGGGAAGTCGCGCACGACCCGGTTGAGGCGGACGTAGCGCGGCGTTTGGGCCTTGCAGGCGGCCAGGACGTCCACTACCTCTTCTTCCGAGTAGGGTGTGTATTCGCCGCGCAACCAGTAGTCGTGGAGTTCGGCGTTCGGCACGAGCATGCACGGGTAGATCTTCAACTCGTCGGGCCGAATGGCCGGGTCGCTCCACAGGCGGCCGTAATCCTCGATGTCGCTCTCGACGGTCGCGCCGAGCAGGTTGGCCATCCAGTGGCCGTGGATCTTGAACCCGGCCAGCCGCAGCAGGCGAAAAGCATCGCGCGTACTCTGTGCGTCGTGGCCGCGCTTGTTCAGCGCCAGCACGTGCTCGTCAAGCGTTTGGATACCGACCTGTACCTTGGTCACACCCAGATAGCGAAACCAGCGCAACTCGTCTGCATCTACGTGATCCTGGCGTGTTTCGACCACGAGGCCGACATTGCGACGGCGGCCGATGGCGTTGGCCGCCTGTGCCTCCTCGAGCGACGCCGAATCAAAGCCGTTCAGCGCGTCGAAGCAGCGCCGGACGAACCACTCCTGGTAATCGCGCCGGTAGCTCGACCACGTGCCGCCGAGGATAAGTAATTCAATCTTTTCCGTCGGGTGGCCGATCTTTTCCAGCGCCCGCAAGCGCGAGGCTGTTTGCTCGTAGGGATCGAAGCCATGGCGCTCGGCCCGTTGCGCGCCCGGCTCGTCGTGGAGATAACTTTTGGGCATGCGCACGTCGGTCGGGCAGAAGATGCACTTGCCGGGGCAGGGGTAGGGCTTGGTCAGAACGGTGACGACGGAGACGCCCGATTGCGTGCGCATCGGCTTCATCTGCAGATGAGCGCGCACATCGGGATCGAATTCCAGCCGGCCGGCGGCGCATAACTGTTCGTAGGCGGCCAGCAGTTGACCTTTTGATAGCCACGGCAGGCCGCGCCGGGCGTAGGTCTGCATTGTGCGGTTATAGCGCTTGCCGGTCAACGGATGCAGGCCCGTCAGCGCTGTGATCAATTCGATCAACGCCGGCTCGTGACCATGCACGTCAATGGGTTGGTTGCGGGCTTGCCAGACCGCCTCGCGCTGGGGATTCACGGGGGCTATTATGCCACCTCGGCGACCAGTTCGACCATGGTCTTGAGCGTTTCCACATCAAACACGGTCATATTCAGCGTTGTCACCGGACTATCGCGCCAGATCGCCAATCGCTCGCGGACGCGCTCGCGCGGGCCGACGAGGGCCACGGCGTCAATTAGTTCGGCCGGCACGCGGGCCATCGCCGCGCCCTTGTCCCCGGCCAGATAGAGGTCCTGAATCTCGGCCGCCGCAGCCTCGAACCCATAGCGCACGGCCAGGTCGTAGTAGAAATTCCTGCCACGCGCGCCCATGCCGCCGACGTAGAGCGCCAGGAACGGCCGCAGCATGTTGTAGCAGATGTCGAGGTTGTCGTTGATGACCACGGAGACGGTTGGGGCGATGTCGAAGCTATCCATCGTCTTGCCTGCCCTGGCCAGCCCTGCTTCCACCGACGGCCGGAACACGGCGTCGTACTGCTGCGGAGCGAAGAAGATAGGCAGCCAACCGTCGGCGATCTCGGCCGCCAGTTCGACGTTCTTCGGGCCGATGGCCGCCAGATAGATGGGGATGTCGGGCGCGGCAACCAGGGTGCTCTTGAGCGGTTTGCCCAAGCCGGTGGCGTCATCGCCTCGATAGGGGATTTGATAGTGCTTGCCCTCGAACGTCAGCGGCGCTTCCCGGCAGAAGATGCGCCGGACGATCTCGACATACTCGCGGGTGCGGGCCAGCGGCTGGGCATAGCTGACGCCGTGCCACCCCTCGACCACCTGCGGCCCGGAGAGGCCCAGCCCCATCAGGAAGCGCCCGCTGGAGAGCTGGTTGAGCGTCATGGCCGTCATGGCCGCGTTGGCCGGGGTGCGGCCGGGCATCTGCATGATGGCCGTGCCCAGCTTGATGCGCTCCGTCAGCGCGCCCAGCCAGGCCAGCGGCGTCACGGCGTCGGAGCCGTAGGCTTCGGCCGTCCAGACGGCATGGACGCCCAGCCGGTCGGCCACGCGCACCAGTTCAATCGGTAGTTCAAGTTTCCCGGCGGCGTAGCCGAGCATGAGACCCAGGCGCATGATTTACCTCTCGTAGGGAACTTGAAGATCGGCGATCATGGGGAAGTGACGGCGGTTGAAGGTGACCAGGTTCGCGCCCATTACTTCGGCCGTAGCCGCGATGAGGGCATCCATCAAGCCGGTGCCGTGGCTATTGCCATATTGTTGACGATATAGACCTCCCTTTATAGCGATCGTCTCGTCAACCGGTATGATCCTTACCAAGCGTAAGAGTGCACCAATGGCGTCCTTTTCTCCCTCATAGCGTGCGCCGGCAAATAACTCCGCCACTGTTATCGCCGATGCGAGTAGATCGCCCTTGGATTTCAGATCGGTGATATAGGAACGCGCTTGTAGACGACCGCGCAAATGTTCGATCAGAATATCGGAATCCAGTATGTAGCGGTCTAGTGCCATGATGGGATTCGCTCATCAAATTCGCGGCGCAGATTCTTAAGAAAATCATCCAGATCATCTCGATCAGCCCAAATACCGAACGACTTATTCAGCAATTCCTCCACATTCTCTTCTTTCAATTCTTCATCAATATACCGGTCAAGAGCCTCACGGATAATCTCGCTCTGTGATTTGTTGTCCCGTTCGGCAAGTTTCTGCAACGCCTTTCGCTCTTTCTGCGTCAAGTATATTTGGGTTCGTTCCATCATTGTTTAACCTGCCATGACGATGTATATAGGTAATGTATATTACTGGGAAGTAGAAGTCAAGCGCTGAAAAGCAAAACAGCCGCTCTTGCGAAAAAGAGCGGCTGCACCATGCCCTCACGGGGATTCGAACCCCGGTTTGATTAGGAATAGGCCTTCAATTCATTACTTGAACTCATCCCCATCCAGTTTGTCATAACCATCTATCTGACCACCACAGGCGTATAGAGATAATAGGGGTCCGATAGGTCGATCAGTTCAAAGTTGGCCGTGATGGCTTTATTGTCGTTCATGACGAGTTGGAGTGGATTGCCGTCGCCACCGGTATCACCACTCCAGCCTGTGAACTGGTAGCCCACATCAGCTATAGCTGACAGGATGACCGTCTCGCCGCTCTGATAGACTGGTTTGTCTGGATTCCGGTCGATGGAACCACCGCCGGAAGTTAGTGTTTCCAGTGTGTAAGTACCGGGTTCGACCAACTCGAAGAAGGTCGTGACGGACTTGTTGCTGTCCATCGTGATCTGGATGGGATTCGCCGTCCCGCTTGCGTCGCCGCTCCAGCCGGTGAACTGGTAGCCGCTGTCTGGGATGGCGGTCAGGGTGACTACCTCGCCGCTTTGGTAGGTCGGCTTGTTGGGGTTTATCTGTACCGTTCCCTGACCACTGGATGCCACAGCGAGGGAATATTCAACCTCAACGGAATCGGTGACGAAGGACCCTTCCGGGCTTTGGGCGGTGTTCCCGGCGTCGTCAGCGGAGGAGACCTTGAAGTAGTAAGTTGTGCCCGGCGTTAGACCGGTGAGGGTGAGGGCGTGATCGGTAACCAGAGCGCTGTCGCTCTCTTCCAGCGGATGGACGCCGGAGGATGTGCCATAGGAGACGCGGCTGTCGGCCGGTTCGTCGGTTTGCCACTCGATGACGGCCGAATTCGGTGACAAGACAGTGGTGGCGACATCAGTGATTGTGGGTGGAGTGCTGTCCTTCTCCAGGATAATCGCCCATTTCTGTAGCGTGGCGTTGCCACTAGACATGCCGTTACACACCTCAAGAGTCCAGTATCCGGCCGATTCCTCACCATTCAAGGTGTTTAGCTTGTCGGGCCATGGTTTAACCACCATGCTGGTGTAGTATGGGTCTTCCATATCCTCCAATTCAAAGACACTGTCATCATCAAATATCAATGTATTGGCAAAGCCAGGCCATTTCCAATCTCGCTGCGCCCCGGCAACATTTATGCGGCTTGACTCATCATCCCAGGACCCTCCAAACGAATCGCTTGGAGAGTGGTTTTCATCGATAAATTTCAGCGACGTTCCTCCAGGTGAAGTAAGGGTAGCTGTTAACAACGCTGGACTGTCAGACTCTACATGGATAGAAACATCTACATCTCCAATAACGATATTTTGCGCGTTTCCTATTAATCTCTGATCGGCAACACAACCATTAGCGGGAATGGAAAGTTCCAGATCCCACCACTCTCCGTCTTCATAATCTCTTGCATATACTCTTCGATATTGGCTGGGAACAGGAGGCGTGGGTACCCTGCAATCTCTAATGTAAGCACGCCATTCGTATGGGTCGTACAATCCATATAAGAATGCATTTGAGTAAGCCCGAAAATAGACGACGGATCCGGGTTCCAGCTCTTGATCCCACATGATTGTATGCTCAGCATAAGGCGCGCCTTCGTATGGTGCTGCCGCTGTGAATTGAAAAGGGAGCAGAACGTTTACGAACTCGAGTTCGATGTCTTCTGATATCCACAGGTCTCCGATAAGTCTAAATACTGGATCTTCGACGTCTTGACCCTCAATTGCTATGACCCATAAGTTCATACCGTCAACACACGCATATTCATGGTAAAAATCATCATTATAATCTCCAAACCACCACGGTATTGCCTTGGTCGGTGCGGCCTTTCCAGCACTCGGGTTCGAACTGGCGATCCATAGACACGTGACAAGAATAAAAAGCGACAGGAACACAAGCGGCAAGCGTTTCATCTGAATATCCCTCCTGAGCGATAGTCTACGTCACTTTGTTTCGTCCCGGGCTAATCCAGCCCACGCTCCCCTTTATTGACTTTTCCAGACGATCAAGCTCCCCGCGCGCCCCCAACGCCTCGAAAGAGGCTTGGGCTTGTGCTATCTGTATCGCCGCCTCCTCATGTTTCCCTTGTCGCGCCAGCGCTACCCCCCACACAGCCTGGGTTCGTGCCGTCTCGTAGCGATCATCCTGTCCCAGCAACTCCACGCTCTGTTGGAAAGCGGCTTCGGCTTCCGGCCGGCGTCCCAAGGCGTCGAGCGCTTGTCCGCGAATCCTCTGGCTGACGCCGACCGACGACTGATCGCCGCCGTTGGCATGGGCGGCCGCGATTGATTCATCGGCTCGGTTGAGAGCCGTTTCGTTATCGCCCAGGCCCAGGGCGAGCGACGCCTGCAATTGCCGGATTCGCGGCATCTGAAAATGCAATTGCAAATCCTGAGCCAGCCGTTGCGCTTCGTCGATGAAGGTGATCGCCGCGTTCCAGTCCGTCGTGAGGACGGCCACGTCGGCCAGGCTCAACAGCGCCAGCACAACGCCGTACAGTTGCTCCGTCTGACGGGCGGCGGCCAGCGCCACCGACAACCGTTGCCGGGCGGCGTCATAGTCGCCCAGATAGACGAGCAACACCCCCTCGTTCATGGCCGCCTGCGCCAGTATTTTGCGATTTCCCAGGCGTTTGGCGATTTCAACCGCTTCCTCCAGGTAGCTTCGAGCCGCCGGCCAATCGTCGCTCATCTGGCACAGGCCGCCCATCATGCTCTTCAACCGGGCGATGCGGAAGGAATCTTCCAGCTCCTCATTGACCGTCAGGGCTTGCTCGACCAGATCGGTGGCGGTGGCCACATCTCCGCGCGACATGACGGCCACGGCGCCCAGGTTTTCCAGCGCCGACGCTCGCCATTGGCTAACTCCCGGCGGTAGTGCGGCCAGCCCGTGTTCCAGCGCTACCTGGGCTTCTCCGTAGCGGCCGGTGAACATGTATATCTCGCCGCTCTGCAGCGTCAGCGCCGCCTGCAGAGTGGCGTCAAGCCCCGCCGCGGTCGCCAGGCCGCGCTCCAGCCAGCCCAGCGCTTCCTCAGGCGATTGCTGGGTCAACAACTCGCCCATACCCAGACAGGCGTGAGCTATCACCGATCGAATCTCGGTGGAATCGGGCAATGGTTCAAGCATGGCGATAGCGGCCAGAAAAGCCTCACGGGCCGGTTGGCTTTCGCCCAGGTAGAGAAAGACCTGACCCTGGGCGTTTTTAACCGCTGCCCAGCGCGCGGCGTCCAGTTGACCACTCTCGAACTCGGCCAGAAGCCGGCCCAGTTGTTGGGTCTGGCCGCGATTGATCAACGCATAAACGTCGGTTGTAGCCAGGTCGGCCGCTTCAGCGAACGAATTGCCCAGGAGATAATGGCGGGCGGCCAGCAACATATCCATCCCCTGGGCTCGATAAAATTGCCCGGCCCGCAGGTGCATCTCCTGCCGTTGCGCCCGACCCAGCGAACTGTAATAAAAGTCCCGCACGATGGCGTGTTGAACATAGAGCCTTTCCCCGTCGACGCGACTGACGGTCAACAGGGAGCGATCTGCCAGGTCGCGCAAGACGCGGCGGGCGCTACGGCCATCGAGCACGGCCTCGAGCGCGTTGCGGCCTGCCGGATAACCCTGGAGCACAGCTACCGCGCTCATTAGCTGACGCTCGTCGCGTGTCAGCCGCCCATCGACCTCATCCAACAGGTAGCGCTCGATATTGTCGACATCGATGAGGCGATCCAGGAGCGCGGTCGCGCCGCCGGCATCGCGCAGAACATCGACGGCCAGCGACAGGAGTTGAGTGTTGCCGCCGGTGTAGGTGTAGAGTTGTTCCACTCGCTCGGCAGATAGGGTGATCGACTGCGCTTCCATCAGCCGGCGTGTATCGGCCTGCGTCATACCGCCCAACGGTTCGAAGGCGACGACCCGCTGGACGAATTCGGGGATGCGGCGCGTGGTAATGATCATGCGCAGTTCCCCGCCGCCCAGCAACACGCGCAACTGCTCGACCAGTTGATGGAGCAGCGGGTCCTCGTCAACGTGCTGAAAATCGTCAAAACATAGCAGGTAGTCGCGTCCGCGCAGAAGTTGGGTGAGGTAATCGAACAAGGACTCGGGTGGCGGTGGCCGGCCGTTGCTCAATCGGGCATTCTGGAGCAAGCGCCACAGTTCATCCTGGCCGCGGAAGGCGAGGAAACCGGCCAGTCGCCAGATGACGCTCTCGACGCCTTCACCCTCGTGGAATATGTGCCAGAAAGTGCGTTCCGGGGCGGCCAGGCGGCGGGCCATGACGGCCGCCAGCGCGGTTTTGCCCATGCCGGCCATGCCGCTAATGACCGCCAGTCCCGACCGATCGAGCATCGTCTCAAAGTAGGTTAACTCCGATTCGCGGCCAACGAACAGGGGCGTTTCTGGAATGGCGGCAGGTGGTGGAGGGTGAGGCACATCCGGTCGGACGGTATAGTTGATGTGAACATCGCCACTGACCGAACCGGTGATGACAATGCCGCCGGTCACCTTGTCGCCCTGGACAATGTCCCCGTCGACGTGGCCGGTGATGATGTTGCCGACGTTAATTGTGCCGCCGCTCCGGTTTTGCACGTGGATGCCGGTTAATTGATTGCCCGGCTCCTCATTGATGGGAGTGGGTGCGGGGGCCGGTGGAACGACAGGAAAAACGAGAGCCGGTCGCTCGTCACTGAGCAGCGCCAGCAGGTCGCTCATCTCACCCCGCCGATCGACGTATTGGATCAGGGCGACCGTCTTGAGGGATTTGGTCGTGCCTTTCAACTCATCCCAATCGACCCCCAACGCAAAGGCGACCATCTGCAACTCATCCATATCGAAGTGAGTTGCGACTAGGCGCTGTAACTCTGATAACGCTCGGTTGCGGATAGATACCGGCTCGGCCACGTTGTAGATTTTTCCGATGTTGCCGAATCTCGAAGTAGGAAGTTCAAGGATTCCGCGACGAGAGCGGCTAAGGTGATGGATTCGACGCAATCGAATTGCGTTCGTCGAAGGAATGAGAAAGCCAGTCGGCTGGCGCGGCTGGCTTTCTCATGATCAACTGTGCCCTCACGGGGATTCGAACCCCGGTTTCGGCCTTGAAAGGGCCACGTCCTGGTCCCCTAGACGATGAGGGCAACGGAAAGGAATTTTAGCATCCCGAAGGCTACCGGTCAAACGGTTTGGAAGGAGATTGCGAGATTCGTGCGCTCGTACCTGTCGATTGGCGGGAAGGGCTGTTAGAATAAACGATGTGCGGCATTAGTTTGGAGGTCGTGTGATTCACGAGTATGAGATTCGAGAGGTCGGGCCGGATGAGGCGGCCGCGTTGTTTATCCTCCGCGCGGCCATCATGCCGACCGATGCAAGCCAACTGTTGCCCTGGACACAGGAGATGGAGGCGAAACTGGAGACGGGCGCGCGCGTCTGGGCGGCGGCTCGCGGCCGACGTCTGGCGGGATATGGGCTGATCGACTCGTTGCCGGGGCTGCCGGGTGTCTGCGACCTGAGCGGGGGCGTGGCGGTCGCCTGTCGCCGCCGGGGCCTGGGTGGCCGTTTGCTGGGCCGCATCCGGGAAGCGGCGCGCGAGATGGGCGTCGATCAACTCTCTTGCCGGGTGGAACGTTTGGAGGATGAGGCGGCCGCGTTTTTGCTGCATCGCGGCTTTTCTGTGGAGCATGAAGAATGCCTTCTGGAATTGACCGCGCTCGAAGAGTTGCCGCATCCTGCGCCTGACCCGGCCGTCCGGCTGATCAGACTGCCGCGCGAGCGGGCTATTCCCGCATTTCTTCAGGTATACGGTGAGGCCTTCGACAGCAAGCCGTGGTCACAGCCTTACACCGCCGACGAGGTAGACCTGGCTCTCATCCGGGCGGAGGACCTGCTGTTTATCGCGCGAGGCGACCGACCGGTAGGCGTCGTCTGGCACGAGCAGTTGCCCGACGGCCGCGGACGAATCGAACCGCTGGCCGTTTCAGGAGAGCATCAGGGTCGGGGCTACGGCCGCGCCCTGTTGCTGGCGGCGCTCCACGACTTTCGCCGGCAGCGGGTGGGCGTTGTGGAGATCGGCTTGTGGCGAGTTAACGCAGTTGCCATGAACCTGTATAAAAGTCTAGGTTTTTCGGAGGTCGCGAACTGGTATTATTTGGCTTGCTCACTGCGGGATTGAAAGCAAATTAAGAACGGCCGCCAACCCTTTGCGCGCCGGCTTTTTGTCCTTACAATCCATTGCACTTGTATTGGTGGTTCGTCCGGCTGCGGCCGGACCGCAAGTTAAAAACGGAGACCACGCGAATGATGTTCAAAGATAGGGCCGATGTGGGCCGGCGTCTGGGCAAGCAGCAATACATCGCCAACGACGAGATTGCTACGGTGATCTATCTGGCGCAATCGCTTTGCAAGCCGGTGCTGGCTGAAGGACCCGCGGGGGTGGGCAAGACGGAACTGGCAAAGGCATGGGCGGCCGCGTTGGGCGCGCCGCTGGTGCGTCTCCAGTGCTACGAGGGGCTGGATGAGAGCAAGGCGCTCTATGAATGGGAGTATGCCAAGCAGATGCTCTATACCCAGTTGCTGCGTGACACCCTTCGCAACGTACTGGGCGACGTCGGCAGTCTGGCCGAGGCGGCGAGTCGTCTGGCAAAAGAGGAGGACGTATTCTTCTCGGAGAACTTCCTGCTGCCCCGTCCCTTGTTGAAAGCGCTTACGTCTGATGAACCTGTTGTATTGCTCATCGACGAGATCGATCGGGCAGACGTTGAGTTCGAGGCTTTTCTGCTCGAAGTTCTCAGCGACTTTCAGGTGAGTGTGCCGGAACTGGGCACCATCCAGGCCAAACATCAGCCGATGGTTCTCCTGACCAGCAACAATACCCGCGAACTGAGCGAAGCCCTCAAGCGGCGCTGCCTCTATCTCTACGTCGGCTACCCCAATCTGGAAGCGGAACTCGACATCGTCCGGCTGAAGGTCCCTGACCTGCGGCCCGAACTGGCGCGGCAGGCGGTGGCAGTGGTGCAGCAATTGCGCAACATGGATTTGCGTAAAGTACCGAGCATCAGCGAGACGCTCGACTGGGCGCGCGCCCTTGTGGCTCTCAATGCCCGCGCCATCGACGAGCAGACAATGAACAATACACTGACCGTGTTGCTGAAATATGAAGCCGATGTGCAGAAGGCCAAGCGCATGATGGGCAACGGCGGCCGCCGCGGACCGAGCAATCGGTAAGCGCGCGGGCGCGTGGCAAGCCGGAACCGGAGAGGCAGCGAGATGGACGACCGGATCATTGAATTTGTGCGCGGGATGCGGGCGGCAGGCGTGCGTGTGTCGATGGCCGAATCGGCCGACGCCATGCGCGCCGTCGAGGTGCTGGGCGTAGCCGACAAGGAGTTGTTCCGCCAGTCGCTCCGCGCGACGCTGGTGAAGGAATCGGACGACTTCGCCGTTTTCGAGCAGCTGTTTCCGCTCTACTTCGGCACAGGCGGCCCTCCAATGCAGAACGCCATGGAGGATTTGAGCGAGGACGAGCAGGATATGCTCAAGGCCGCCCTCCAGGCGTTGAGCGGCCGCCTGCAAGACCTTCTGGACTGGCTGACCAGCGGTGAAGGCCCGACCAAAGAGGAGCTGGAGCAAATGGCCGAGCGCGCCGGGATTCAGTGGGCCAATACCCCGCAGGATGCGCGCTGGATCACGCGACGCATGTTGCAGCAGATGGGCATGGGCCAACTGGAGGATCAACTGCGCGCGCTGATGGAGCGGCTGGCCGAGATGGGGATGAGCCGGGAAGCCATCGAGAAGTTGATGGGCGTTGTTGAGGCCAATCGGGAGGCGCTGACGGAGCAGGTGGCCCAGAGTGTCGGCCGGCAGATTGCCGAGCAGCGCGCCAACCGGCCGGATGAGTTGTTTGGCTCCGACCTGATGCACAAGCCGTTTGAGAACCTGTCACAGGAAGAAGCCAATCTGTTGCGCAAGGAAGTGCAGCGGCTGGTGACCCAGCTCCGCAGCCGGGCCGCCCTGCGTCGCAAGCGCGGCAAGGAGGGCCGGTTCGACTCGAAAGGCACGATCCGCGCCAACCAGCGCTATGGCGGCGTGCCGATGGAGTTGAAATTCAAGCGGAAAAAGCTGAAACCGAGCCTCGTTCTCATTTGTGACATCTCTCGCTCGATGCTCTCGGTTGCCGAGTTCATGCTGCGGCTGACCTATGAATTGCAGGATCAGGTGGCCAGGACGCGCAGCTTTGGTTTTTACGGAGACATGGAGGAGATCAGCCTGGTGATGGCGGGCAACCGGGCGGCCGAGGCTGTGGACGGCGTCATGGAGGCGTTCTACGGCCGCGCACCGCAGCACTATGCTACCGACCTGGGCCGCAGCTTGCAGACGCTCTATGACAACTGGCTCGACAGCATCAACAATCGTACGACTGTTGTGATCCTGGGCGACGGCCGCAACAACTACAACGACCCCCGGCTCGATCTGGTGAAGGATATGCAGCAGCGCGCGCGCCGGCTGATCTGGCTGAATCCGGAAGCGCCGCGCCAGTGGGGCACGGGCGACAGCGATATGCCGGCATACGCCCCCCTGTGCGATCAAGTGTACATGGTTCGCAACCTGGCCCAGCTTTCGGCCGCCGTCGACAAGCTGATGGCCGGCGCTTGACGCGCGTTGGGCCGCATGTTATGATGCGCTTACTGTGAAGCAGCGAAGCGTTTTTCACACATATTATCGTCGGCAATCGATCCCTGCCGCGCTCTTGGCGCGCTCGACGGTTGTCACCGGCTGATCGACGACGGCCAACAGGAGAGCAAGAGACGCGGCATTCCCGCGTCTTTTTTGTTGTTATTTGTAGGCGTGGGATGGTATCCCGCGAATCAACCCGGACTACACCATTTGGAGAAGAATATGGCGACAACAATCATTGATGAGCTACGCTGGCGTGGCCTCATCTACGACAAGACCGACGGGGTAGATGAACTGGTAGACCACCGGAAGATCACGCTCTACAACGGCTTCGACCCCACGGCCGATTCGCTCCACATTGGTCATCTGGTGCCGATGATGCAGTTGGCCCGTTGGCAGCGATTCGGCCACACGCCTATTGCATTGGCCGGTGGCGGTACGGGAATGATCGGCGACCCCAGCGGCCGGAGCAGCGAGCGCAACTTGCTGACGCTGGACGTGATCGACGCCAACGTGGAGCAGATCAAGGTCCAACTGGCAAGCATCCTCGACTTTGAAGCCGGGAGCAACCCGGCGCGAGTCGTCAACAACGCCGACTGGCTGCGGCGTCTATCGCTCGTCGATTTTTTGCGTGACACCGGCAAGCACTTCACGGTCAATTACATGCTGGCCAAGGACTCGGTCAAGTCACGCATGGAGCGGGATGACAGCGGCATCTCCTACACCGAGTTCAGCTATATGCTGCTCCAGTCACATGACTTTCTGCACCTCTTCGACACCCTGGACTGCGCCCTGCAAGCCGGCGGCAGCGATCAGTGGGGCAATATCGTTGCCGGAGTGGAGCTGATCCGTCGTGTGCGCGGCCGGAAGGCGCATGGGCTAGTCTACCCATTGCTGACGCGAGCCGACGGCAGCAAGTTCGGCAAGACAGCCGAGGGCACGAGCGTTTGGCTCAGCCCGGCGCGCACGTCGCCCTATCGCTTCTACCAGTACTGGTTCAACGCCGACGACGCCGACGTGATTACCTACCTGAAGTACTTTACGTGGCTGACCCAGGCCGAAATCGAGGGGTTGCATGCACTGCTCTTTGAGCAACCGGAGCAGCGCGAGGCGCAGCGGACGCTGGCCCGCGAGGTGACGCGCATGGTCCATGGCGAGACGGCGCTGGCGCGGGCCGAGCAGGCGTCGCAGGCACTCTTCGGCGGCGATGTGACCGGGCTGGATGCGGCCGACATCGAGGACATCTTCGCCGAGGTTCCGTCGAGTCAGGTGGCAAAAGAAGCGCTCAGCGACGGCCTGGCGGTGGTGGATCTGCTCGTCGGTGGTGGGCTGGCGAACTCCAAGGCTGACGCGCGCCGGGCTATTCAGGGCGGCGGCATCTACCTGAACAACGAACGGGTGACCGACGCGGCGCAGACGGTTGATCTGTCGGGCGCGCTCCACGGTCGCTTCCTGCTCCTGCGCAAGGGACGGCGGCAGTACCATCTGGTGCGGGTGCGGTGATCGGTGTTCAGTAATCAGTAGGTCAGTCTACTAACCTACTGACCCACTGATTACTGATCCACTGAATACTGGCCCAGGGCCAGCCGGCTCGAATGACGCACGGTGTAGAGCGGGCCGTTGGGTTGCAGCCGGCTTTCGATGAGGTGGATGGCGGCAACGGGCACGTCGAGCGGTGGCACGTCGGCCGTCCATGTTACGCCTTGAGCGCCGCGCTCGTCCTTGACCCGACCCACCGTTAAATGCGCGCGAAAAGGTTTGCCCTCAGGTTCCCAGCCGAGGGGAACCAGATCCTTTTCCAGCGCGGCGACCAGAGAGAGCAGGCGAGCCTCTTCCCCCGACAAACCGACCCAGATGACGCGCGGCCGATTCCTGTTGGGGAAGCAGCCGATTTCACCCAGACGCATCCCAAACGGCGCGTTGGCCGTGGTGACGGCGTCCATCGCCGCCTGAATGGCGGGCAGTTTGCCGGTATCGGTATCGCCCAGGAAACGCAATGTCAGGTGCATCTGCTCCGGCCGCACCCAGCGGACGACGCCGTGTGGGGCGCGGCCGCTCAATGACCGGGCCACTTCTCCGAGGGCGGCTCTGACTTCGTTCGCAAGCTGGACGGCGATGAAGGCGCGGATGGTACTCATGAGGGGATTGTAGAGTGATTTGGTGAATCGCTCCACGCGTTCCCAATACCTGACAGGTCTTCCGAGACCTGTCAGGTATCGCTTTGCCGCCTGTTAACACCTACGCTATTATTTGTCCAGCCGGTAACCATGACGATTGAAAACGCCGACCTGCGCCAGTTCATTATGTTGTTCTTCAACGACGACGAGTTGGAGGATTTTTGCGCCGACTATTTCGCCGACGTAGCGCAGGATTTCACCCTGGGTATGACCAAAAGTCATAAGGTGCGCCTGCTGATCGGTTACGTCGATCGGCGCAACCGGCGCGAACACTTGCTGGCGGCACTGGCCAAAGAGAGGCCCGGACACTACGGAGAACAAATTGGCCGCGCCCCAACCCCGGTTGTCACCCCCGCCTTGTTGACCCGTGACCGACGACGAGTTTTCATCAGCCATGCACATCAGGATGCAGCTACGGCTCAACGCCTGGCGGCCGGCCTCGCCGCCGCCGGCCGGCCGGTGTGGATCGCCCCCGACAGCATTTTGCCCGGCGAACAATGGGTTGATGCTATCGGTCGCGGGCTGGAGGTCAGTGGAATCTTTGTCCTGTTATTGTCGCCGGAAGCGGTGGCCTCGAACTGGGTGCGTTATGAGACCAGCCTGGCGATTATTCTGGAGAAGCGGGGAAAGATGGACATCCTGCCGCTGGACTGGCGGCCGTGCGATCCGCCAATTACCTGGCAAGGATTTCATTATGTTCCTTTCAGGAATTACGAGCAAGGGTTGGATGCACTCCTGGGACGGCTGGACGGTACTCTCGCGTCTCCGGCTGTCTCCACCGCCCCGCCGCGCCCCCGCCCCGGCCGCCGCATCCACGAAAAGACCGGCATCGAGCTGATCCGCATCCCGGCGGGGCCGTTTCTTTATGGCTCATCGGACGCGGACAAGATGGCACGCGACAACGAAAAGCCGCAGCGGACGGTCGATCTGCCGGAGTACTGGATCGGCCGCTACCCGGTTACGAATGCCCGGTTTGCCCGCTTCGTTCAGGCGAAGGGTTACAGGACAACGGCCGAGCAACAAGGCTTTGGCTGGGTCTGGACGGGCGGCAAGTGGGATAAGGTCAGGGGCGCGGACTGGCGACATCCGCGCGGGCCGAAGTCGTCCATTGACGGCAAGGACGAGCATCCGGTCGTTCAGGTCAGCTGGGATGATGCCAAAGCTTTCTGCGACTGGGCCGGGCTGGTATTGCCGACCGAGGAGCAATGGGAGAAGGCGGCGCGGGGGACAGACGGCCTCGTCTGGCCGTGGAGCAATGATCCGCCGACCGACAAACATTGCAACTACAATGGAAACGTCGGCGACACAACCCCGGTTGGCCGCTACTCGCCCTTGGGCGATAGTCCTTACAGTTGTGCCGATATGGCCGGTAACGTCTTGGAGTGGACCGGATCATGGTACGCCGAGGGGGCGACGCGAGCTTTGCGGGGCGGCTCGTGGTACAACTACGATCAGGGCACCCGCGCCGCGTACCGGAACCTCTACACCCCCGACAGCAGGCTCCTCAATGTCGGGTTCCGGGTGGCCGAACTTCTCTCCGTGTCAAGTCCTGAAATAAGTTGACATCAGACTACTAAACACTGATTGTTATGTTAATGAAAATGCACCTCCGCCGGGACACGATAATCCAGGGCGAAATGAGGCCGGTCGTAGTTGTAAAGCGCGACGGCCT
>JACDJB010001396.1_pt1 | contig 19566 bp, 18 predicted proteins | sample 7454121 | NCBI WGS metagenome assembly JACDJB01 (sample SAMN14253290, study PRJNA609438) | sludge metagenome | isolation source: sludge after 25d culture with pyrite | collected 2018-12-20 | reverse complement strand
TGGCAAACCAGCGTGACGGCGCGCACGGCCACCGGCAGGGCTTCGATCGCCGTGCGAGCGACCACGTCCAGATGCTCGGGCACGATGGTCAATTCGCGGTAGATAATGGCGCGGGCCATCTGGGCAGCCAGTCGAGCCATTTGCAGACTGACTTCCGCATCCAGATCCGCCAAGGGTTGGGTCAATGCCTGCAACCAGCCATTAAAGCGCTGTTGGATCCGTGTTTGTTCAGCCAAGGCGGCGGCCAGCCCTTCGGCATGACCTGCCGCAAAACCGGCCTTTTCCCCCTGGGCCCGCCCCGCCGCGAAACCGGCTTGTTCGGCCTCTTGGCGCGCCTGTGACAATTTTTCTGCTTGAGGATCGAGCGGCTCGCGCGCAATCTCCGACGGCTCCTCCGGCAGATCAAAATCAGGCAAGGCCCAGGCCGAAATATTCGATACATCTGCCCCCGCGGTCAACGGACGCACCAAGGGTACTTCTTCAACTGCGGCAGCCTGCACGGGATCAGACGAATTCTTCACCGCCGCCTCCTAAGCTGATCTTGCCTTCATCCGCCAGTTTGCGCGCCGCCTGCAGAATTTCTTTCTGTGCCGCTTCGACATCGGACAAGCGTGTTGGGCCCAGTGATTCCAGGTCGTCGCGCATCATCTCCGCTGCCCGCTTCGACATATTCTTGAAGAACTTCTCCTTGAGGTCGTTATCCGCACCCTTCATCGCCATGAGCAGGCGATCGGACGGCACCTCACGCAGAATGGTCTGGATGCCGCGATCATCCACATCGATCAGGTTGGCGAACACGAACATCAGATCTTCGATCTGTGTACCCAATTCGGCATCGGTGGACTTGACCGCATTCATCACCACTTCCTCAACGTTACCTTCAAGGAAGTTCATGATCCCCGCCGCAATCTTGACGCCACCGACCTTGGACGACTTGCCACCACCGGCGCCAGAAACCTGACGCTCCATGATGTCGTCCAGTTCCATCAGGGCCTGTGGTGACACGCCATCGAGATGGGCGATGCGCAGGACGATATCGGCACGCATGTTCTCCGGCAGCATCTGTAGAATTTCCGCACCCTGATCGCTCTCCAGATGCGACAGCACAATCGCGATAATCTGCGGGTGTTCGTAGCGGATGATTTCGGCAATCGAGCGCGGATCCAGCCATTTGAGAAATTCCAGATTCCGGCGGTTGCCGCCCGAACTGATGCGTTCGAGCAGGCCTGCGGCCTTGTCTTCACCCAAGGCCCGGTTCAGCACGTTACGAATGTAATCGGTGGTACCGAGCGCCAGACCGGTCTGGTCGCCCAGATCCAGCACGAACTGATCGAGCACAGCCTGAATCTGGGAGCGGGTCACATTGGGCAGAACGGCCATGGCCTGGCCTATTTTCTGCACCTCTCGTGGATCGAGCTTGGCGAACAACTGTGCCGCAGACTCCTCGCCCAACGCCATCATCAGGATGGCCACACGTTCAGGGCCCTTCAATCCAGCGATCAGATCGCTGGCGCTTTGATCCGCTTTAGCAGGGGCTTCGGCCATCTCAGTTCTCCGAATGCGTCCATTGTTTGATCACCGCGGCCACCGCCTTGGGATCATGATTGATACTTTGTTTCAGTTGTTTGAGTTTATCGGCATAGCTGGCGGCACCCACGAGTTGTGGCACCCCTTCAAGGTCATCCGCGTCGTCCGGCCCAGGGATTTGACCCGGGATCTGTCCGCCATCACCACCCTGCCGGGTAAAAGAAACGCCTTCCTCAGTCATGCCATTGTCTTCCACGCCATGAGGCAACCCTGTGCCCGGCTGGTGAGGTAATGCCTCTGGGCGGGATTTATCCGCCAGCATTTTCAGCAGAGGTCGAACGACCATCAAGAAAATGACCAACATTGCCACGCCCAATCCCAGATTTTTCAGCAAGGGCATGAACCATTCCTGCTGCCAGAGCGGAACGGAGACTTTTTCAATCTTCTGCTCAACGAACGGAATGCTCGCGAGCGTCAATTTGTCGCCACGCTGTTCATCCAAGCCCACGGCTTGAGAGACCAGATCCTTGATTCGCGCCAATTCGGCATCGCTCATCGGCTCGGTTTTCGTTTTCCCGTCCTTGTCCGTCACGGTTTTTTCATCCAGTAACACCGCCACGTTGAGTTTATCCACCGCGCCGCTGGCGTATTGGGTATGACGAATATCCTTATCCACATTGTAGTTGCGTGTTTCGTTCTTTTGGGTGCTGATCGGTGTCTGAATGATCTGCTGGTATTGCTGAACGTTCAGATTGGCCGGTGGCTGCAGGCCGCCTGCCGTTGGCGGCGTTACGGTGCCCCCGCCCGGTGGCTGATTGGTGAGCGCACCAGGCACGCCACCGTTGATACCCTGATCACCCAAGGCACGCGTGGTGTCGTTGGTCTGCTCGGAAAGCACGACCCCGGTTTTCGGGCCATAGGTTTCGCTTGTACCTTCCTGACGCGAGAAATCGATATCGGCAGATACCTGGGCGCGCACCTGATCTGCCCCAACAATCGGCGTCAGCAAGGCTTCGATCTGGCGAGCGTAGGCTCGTTCGACGCGCTGACGATAGGCGAATTGTTTATCGGTCAAACCCATGCCACTGGCATCGTCAGAATTTTGACTAAGCAATTCACCGCGCTGATCAATGACGCTCACATTCTCCGGTTTCATCCCCGCCACGCTCGACGCGACCAGATGCACAATCGCGCGCACCTGATCGGCAGTCAGCGATTGACCTGGCGATAATTCCACCACGACCGAAGCCGTGGGCGGTTGCTGTTCCCGAACAAAAACCGATTGCTTGGGTGTCGCCAGATGCACACGAGCTGCCGAAACGCCTTGAATGGTCTCGATTGACCGTGCCAGTTCGACTTCTATGGCGTGCTGGTACCGTGCATGTTCAACAAACTGGCTGGTACCCAGGGATTGATCCTTGTCCAACATCTCAAGCCCGACCCCGTTACCTGAAGGCAGACCCTCGCTGGCCAGCAACATCCGAACGGCGGGCAACTGGGCAGGGTCGACCAGAATGGCGCCATCCGCACTCAGTTGATAATTCTTTTTGGCCGCACGCAACGCATCGACCACGGCGGCCGACTCTTTCGGCCCCAGATTGGTATACAACGGTACCAGAGATGGCTTTTGCCCCCATAGGAAGAAGCCGACCATGAAGGAAAGCGTCGCTGCCAGCGCCACCAGAATCAGCAACTGACGGAAACTCGACGATTGCGTGAATCCGTCGATTTGCCGGATCCATGCCGGCGTTCCTGTTGTTGGCTGGTGAGCGGCAGACATGGGAGCCATCGAATTCTGTGCCATGGTGAAACCCTAACCTTTTAAATTGGCCTTAAACCGGCATGTTCATGATGTCTTGGTACGCCTGCACCAAGCGGTTGCGCACCTGCAAGGTGGCATTGAAGCCCAGTGAAGCCTTCTGGGAGGCCAGCATGACCTGCGTGAGATCCACATTCGGGTCGCCCAGCTCAAAACGGGTCTTCAACTGGGAAGAATTCTGTTGCAGATCATTGACCTGACCGATTGCCTTCGTCAAGAGCGATGAGAAGGAATCGCCACCGGCAGGCGACACCGCAGGCGGTACACTCGCCGGCTGGGCCAGCCGCTGGGTGGCTTCCTGACGCATGACGCGCATTTGCGACAAAATTTGATCGACCGACATTCCGCCACTCATCTTGCCTACTCCTCAACCTGATCAAGCCGCTTGCCGAAAACAGTGTGTGTTCCAAGCGAAGCATTGTGTTGAGATGAATTAAGCAGGGTTTATGCCAATTCAGGCGGACATCTGATACTTGCGGAGTTTCTCAACCAGAGTGGTTCGGCGGATACCCAGTTGCCGCGCGGCCTGCGCGACCACACCGTCATTATTGATCAGCGCCTGTTCGATCCAGGCGCGCTCGATGGCCTCGAGCTGATTCTTGAGATCGAAGCCCATTTCCGGCAAAACACACTGGCATTGCGCCAGTTCCTGTTCATCGACCGGCAACCGAATGCCCGCAGACTGATCCACGCTCGTCCGCCCAGCGGCAAACATGTCACGGGGATCAACATCCTCCGGCGCTGCGGCATCCTGCGAGCTCAGTTCAGGCACCCTTGCGGTGGTCGGAGCGGGCATATCGGGCATTTGCCAGTCGGCGGGCAGCTGCATGCGGATCTTTTCAGGCAGCTGCTCGACATCCACGACCTGATCGGGGTACAGAATCCCCAGACGCTCGATGAGATTACCCAACTCACGCACATTACCCGGCCACGGAAGCGCCGAAAGCACCGCCAGCGCGCCATCGGTCAACTTCGCCACGGGGCGTCCCGCCAAGGCAAAACGTTGCGTCAATGCCCGGACAATCTCGGGAATATCCGCCTGCAATTCACGTAATGGCCGGGTTTCAAGCGGGAAAACATTCAAGCGGTAGTACAAATCCTGCCGGAAGCTGCCTTCCTGTATGCGCGCTTCCAGATCCCGATGCGTCGCGGCCACGATGCGCACATCGGCCGTGAAGGTATGCCGCCCGCCAACGCGCTCGAATGTACGTTCCTGCAATACGCGCAGAATCTTGACCTGCATCGGCAGCGGCATATCGCCGATTTCATCCAGAAACAGCGTGCCGCCCTCGGCCAGTTCGAAGCGCCCCGGTCGCGCACTGATCGCGCCGGTAAAGGCGCCCTTCTCATGGCCGAATAACTCGGACTCAAGCAATTCCGCCGGAATCGCGCCGCAATTGATGGGCACGAAGGGTTTATCCGCCCGATTCGACAGACGATGAATCATGCGCGCCACGACTTCCTTGCCGGTACCGGATTCACCCAGAATCAGCACGGTGGCATCGCTGGGTGCCACCTGTTCGATCTCGGCCCGCAGCTGCCGCATGACCGGCGTTTGCCCCACCAAACCACGTCCGGCCGCAACCAGCTGTTCACCGCGCCAACGACTGAACAATCGCTGAACGATGCCCTGCAATCCAGATAGCGTACAAGGCCTGGCCAGTGTGGCGAAGGGTGTTTGAACCGCGCCCAGCCAGCGTGCCGGATCAGTGTCCAAGGCAATCCAGGGCAGCGTTTGCGGATGGTCGAGACGGGATGCGCAGGCATCGGCAAAACAGATGCCGCCAATCACATCGTCGGTAACGGAGGGAACCGGATCAGGAACCGATTCGGCCTGGATACCGAGCAAGGAAAGCCAATGCGCCAAATCGGACTTGATCTCAGATGGTGCATCCAACCATATTCGCGGCAACTGATCAGACATCTTCCGGTGACTCCGAAACAACAAGATAATCAAACACACGAGGCGGCCCGCCGACACATCTCCGATCATATTTTGGGCGGATGCCCGCCGAAAAAGCCGCTGGGAATTTGTTCAGGCGGAAACCCTACCTGTAGCCGTGATCTGTGTCAAAATATTGTCAGCATTTTCTGCACGATGTGACCACTTGACCCGGCTTTGGTTTATGAGTGTTAATTCGACCACTTGGCGCCTATCGCATCTCCAATCCCGGAAGGACTCGCCAGAAGTGAATCCATGAAAATCGACTCGACATTGATCGCCAGCACCGTCACGGAATTACGGGGCCAGCCGCTTAAGACAGGGCAGACACTGGCTGCCATTGTCTTGCAAGCGAATCAAGGCACGGGCAAAGCGGTGCTTTCCCTGGCCGGCGGACAGGTGACCGTCAATACCCGGCTACCGCTCACCACGGGCAGCGCCATCCAGTTGACCGTTCGGGATGTCGGCCCGCCGCTGGTGTTGGGACTCACGCCCGCCGAAGGCATGGCGGCACGCGCCTCACCACAAACGCCGGTGCAAACCCTGTTTGCCCTGTTGATGACAAAACTCGGCAGCGGCGTGCTGTCGTCCACTCCGAAAGCTGATTTCACCCCGCCGCAAGGGCAGCAAGCCAATACGGCGAAGAACCCAAGCCTTTTTTCGACGACAACCACCTCATCGACCAGCAATGCGGATTCGACAACAGGCAAGACACCGGCTGGCACCGCGCCGATCACGACGGCAACTCAGTCCATTAAACTCGACCTCCCCTTGAACGTCCGCATGGCGCTGCCCAGCCTCGACCCTGTTCTCAATGCCGTGCGGACGGGTACGCCGGTCGCCGAACAAACACTCGCCCGAAATCTGACCCAGCTGATTGTCACCAACAGCCTGCCTGTAGTACCTACCAATGCTCTTGATCAGGCGACATCCGATATCAAGTCCCAGCTCAAATTGGCCGCCCAACAACTCAAAATGCAGGCAAGCCTGGAATCGGCGGGGAAGGAGCCCGTAACCACTGGCCGAGGGGCGCAGCCACCGACCGCCGCCCCATCGGCATCACAGACCACGGCCCAAACTTCGACTCAAACCAGTGCGCTGCAATCGAGCCTTGAACAATGGATCGGTCGGCTGGATGTCAGCCAGTTGCGAACCGCCCTTTTACAGGTTCAAGGGCAGCCGACGTGGGTCGTCGACGTGCCCATGATGATCGCCGAGCAACCCCGGCGCTTCCAGTTCGCCATTCAGGAACAGGCGCAGAATAACAAACCACCAACCGAATCGACATGGCAACTCGATTTTGCGATTGATCTCCCCGCACTGGGGCCACTGCATGGCAGCCTGTCGCTGCAATCCACCGACCTGACCGTTCGCCTGTATGCAGATAAGCCCGAGGCACGGATTCAGCTGGACGCCTCGCTCGACCAACTGGCAGAGCACCTGCGCGCCGCTTCGTTGACGCCCAAGGAATTGAGCATCTACCCCGGCCCGCCGCCCAAAGCCGTTCAGGAACGACTGAGCCCCGCACCGATCACAGATGAGCACTCCACGTTCAGTTGCCAAGTTTGATAATTCAGGTTTGATATGAGGTCAAGATGAGTCGCGACATCCCGAAATCCAAGTCGGACACGCGTTCGGTCAGCCGGGCGGTGGCCCTGAAGTACGAGGGCACGGATTTACCTCGGGTGGTTGCCACGGGGCAGCATCTTGTGGCCGAGCAGATCGTGGCCCGTGCGGAAGCAGCGGGCGTACCGTTGGTGGAAGACCCGGCGTTGGCGGAAGTGCTCGCCGGTCTGGATATCGGAGACCATATCCCCGACAACCTGTTCCGGGCCGTTGCGGAAGTGCTGAGTTATGCCCTGTATGTCAGCGGCAAACACGAAGATGTGCTCAAGCGGGCGCAGCAAACGCGGGATGAGGCCCAAAAGAACCAATCAAATGGCAACCCAAAGAACGATGTGCCCCCAGAATAAAGCAACAGTTTGATTGAGCATTCTGCTGTCGCGCCTGTCCTGCATCTGAGCGTGCCGCGAATTATTCCGCCGCCCCGGTTTCTGTCGGACTGGACTGAGCAGAACGGGCTTCGATGGGCACGACCCCATCGCCAAAATGCAGCCGCAAGGGCAAGGGCCGGTCGGATTCGGCCAAGGCAGATCGCAACGCGGCCGCGCGCCAGATCACACCGGATTCCGCTTCGACCAGACTATACCCGCGCTCAAGTACCCGCTGCGGGCTCAGGGCGGTCAGCACACCGAACGCCTGTTCGAGCCGTTGCTGCTGGCGAACGAGTCCCTGCCGACCGATCTCATGCAATCGCGCGGTCAAACGCTCCGTTTCCTGCTGGCGCTGCTCGATCTGTCGCCGCACGATCGAGGGGCGCAAGCCCGCCGCCAGCCGCAACCAATCCTGCCGCTGTGCGGCCATCTGCCGATCAATGGCCTGCTGTAGCCGCCAGCGCATCTGTTCGAGTCGACTGTGATTCTGGCGGACCCAATGCACCGGACTGCGTTGCTGCAATCGATGCGTCAATGCCTGCACCCGGCCGAGGCGCTCCTGCCAGCGCGCGCGAATCGCCCGCTGCAACCGCAGGCTGAGCATCATCTGGTGATGAAGCAGCGGTAACCAGCGCTGGCGCTGCTGGCGGAGCCGGTTCAGATTGCTGTCCAGGCGTTGCCCTGCCTCGTTCAATCGATCTTCGATCAACCGGGTTAACTGCTGGTGCCGCAGAATCAGCGCGGCCTGCAATTCGCTTAAGGTAATAGGGGTCGCCAGTTCGGCCGCCGCCGTCGGTGTCGCCGCCCGGACATCCGCCACAAAATCGCTGATCGTGAAATCGATTTCGTGACCGACGCCACTGATCACGGGGATCGGGCAGTTTGTAATTGCACGAGCCAGCGCTTCATCGTTGAATGCCCACAGATCACTCATCGAGCCGCCGCCGCGCACGAGCAGCACGACATCAAACCCCGAATCGCTCGTGATACCCCGCACCGCATTGGTGAGTTCAGCCGCCGCCGTTTCGCCCTGCACCGCCACGGGAATCAGGTTGATTTCGACCAAGGGCAGCCGCCGGATCAAGGTGGAAACCACATCCTGCAGCGCAGCGCCTACAGCGGAAGAAATCACCACGATCCGGCGAGGTAATCGGGGGATTGCGCGCTTGCGTGCCGCGTCGAACAAGCCTTCGGCAAACAGTTTTTTCTTCAAGGCTTCGAACAGGACGGCCAATTGGCCATCACCGGCCAACTCAACCCCGGTCACGATGAGTTGGTAATCACCGCGCGGGGCGTACAGCGAGACCGAACCCCGCACAACCACGGCATCGCCATTGGCGAACGCGGTCTTTACGCGCATGGCCTGCCCGCGAAACAGCGCGCAGCGCACTTCGGCCTGTTGATCTTTGAGCGAAAAATACACATGACCCGACGCGGCCCGGGTCAGCGAGCGCACCTCACCCTGAACCATGACGCCGCTTAAATTGGCTTCCAGTATCTGTTTGGCCATGGCGTTGAGGGAAGTAACGGAAAGAATCGCACTCATATGCAACTCACGGTAGATGCACGGATAGACGCAGTGCCAAAGCCAGCAAGGTCAGCAACAGTACCGGCGTAGTGAGAATCAGGCCCACCTTGAAGTAGTATCCCCATGAAATCACGATCTGCTTGCGCGCCAGCACATGCAACCACAATAACGTCGCCAGACTGCCGATGGGCGTGAACTTCGGCCCGAGATCACAGCCGATGATATTGGCGTAAACCATCGCCAGATGCGTCGTGCCGCTGGCTTGGGTACCGTCGATCGCCAAGGTGCCCATGAGCACGGCGGGCATGTTGTTGAGCACGGCGGACAAAACCGCCATGGTAAAACCCGTGCCGAGCGTAGCGACCCACAACCCGAGGTGGGCCAGTTGATCGAACCAGAGCGTCAACCCGGCGGTCAGACCGGCGTTTTTCAGTCCATAGACAACGAGATACATGCCCAGAGAGAAGATCACCACTTGCCACGGCGCCTGGATCAACACGGTGCGGGTGTTGATTTTCGCGCCCCGCCGCGCAATCAGCCACAGTGTGAACGCGCCGATGGCGGCCACCAGACTGATCGGCACCCCCCAACCATCGAGTACGAAAAATCCGAACAACAGCCAGCCGAGCACCCACCAACCGGCGCGGAATACGGATCGGTCAATAATGGCTTTATCTGGCAGATCCAATTCCTCACAGGCATAGGTTTTGGGGATCGAGCGTCGAAAATACAGCCACAACATACTTAAGGAGGCGAGCACGGAAACCAGAGTAACCGGCACCATGACGGCGGCATAGTCGGCAAATCCCAACTTGAAATAGTCGGCGACGACGATATTGACGAGATTTGAAATCACCAGCGGCATACTCGCCGTATCGGCGATAAACCCGGCAGCCATCACGAAGGCGAGCGTGGCCAGCGGGCTCATGCGCAAGGCCAACAGAATACCGATCACGATCGGGGTGAGAATCAGCGCCGCGCCGTCGTTGGCAAAAAAGGCTGCCACCAAGGCACCCAACAACACCATCACCACAAACAATCGCGTACCACTGCCACCGGCCCAGCGGGCCAGATGTAATGCCGCCCAGTTGAAAAACCCGGCTTCATCCAGCAAGAGGCTGATGATAATCAGGGCAATAAAGGTGAAGGTGGCATTCCAGACGATGGCCCAAACCACCGGCACATCGGCCAGATCGATGACGCCCGCGGCGAAGGCGACCAGCGCACCGGCCGCCGCGCTCCACCCGATGCCCAGTTGAAACCGACCGATGGTGGGCTGCCACAGTACAAGCATCAAGGTGGCCAGAAAAATGGCCGCAGCTGTCATGAGGTGAGCATGGCCGCGCCGCGCACACCGCTGGAATCGCCGAATTCTGGTGCAACGAGTCGGGTACTGATCGGGTCGGAGAATACGAACTCATCCCACAGCGCGGGAACCTTGTCGTATAAAGCAGCCACATTCGACATGCCGCCGCCCAACACGATCACTTCCGGGTCGAAGATATTGATGACATGTGCCAAGGCGCGGGCAAGGCGATCGGTGTAACGGTCCAAAGCCGCTTTGGCCTCGGGGTCACCCTGTTCGACTGCCGCGATAATCTCGGCACCGGTGAGTGATCGACCGGATGCGTTTTGATAATCACGCATGAATGCCGGGCCGGAAAGCCATTGCTCGATACAACCTTGATGACCGCACCAGCAAAGCGGGCCGGGGTATTCGCCTTCATGCGTCCAGGGCAGCGGGTTATGCCCCCACTCACCGGCAATGGCGTTCTGCCCCATGATCAACTGGCCATTGAACACCAAGGCACCACCGACGCCGGTACCTAAAATGACACCGAATACCGAATCGATACCATCGGCTGCGCCACCATGCGCCTCGGATAAGGCGAGGCAATTGGCATCGTTGGCCATGGAAATGGATCGGTTGAGCCGAGTTTCAAGATCGTATTTGAGCGGCTTATCGTTCAGCACCACCGAATTGGCATTTTTCATCCGGCCCGTGCCCGGTGAAGTCGTGCCCGGTGTGCCAACGCCGATAGAATCGACGCGGCCCAGCCTGTCCTCAGCCTGCTTGATCAACTTGGCGATGGTTTCAATAGTGCCCTCGTAATCACCTTGCGGGGTTGGCAGGCGTTCCCGAAACAGGAACTCGTCCGCCTCATCGAGCACCGCCACCTCGACCTTGGTGCCACCCAGATCGACGCCGAGGCGCAACCGGCCCTCTGGTTTGAGCTTATTTTCATCGGTCGCATGCACTGTCATCGACATCGAACCTCGATCAGCCCAGTGCCGCCAAAGCCGCGGCGTAATCCGGCTCATCGGCGATTTCTGGTACCAATTGCACGTAGCGCACCTGATCGTGTTCATCGAGCACGATCACGGCCCGCGCCGCCAGATGAGCCAACGCGCCATCGGCCAGAAGCACCCCGTAATCACGCAGAAACTCGGGATGCCGGAATGTGGACAGGGTGATCACGTTATCCAGACCTTCGGCACCGCAGAAACGGCTCTGCGCGAAAGGCAGATCGGCAGAAATGCAAAGCACCACGGTATCAGCGCGGCCGCCCGCCTGTTCATTGAAGCTGCGCACCGACTGCGCGCAAGTCGGTGTATCCAGACTCGGGAAGATATTCAGAATTTTCTTCTTGCCCGAAAAATCAGCCAGGGTTTTTTCCTGAAGCTGACCATCGGTCAGCGTGAATGCCGGTGCCTTCGTGCCGATGGTGGGCAATGTACCTGCGACCTGAACAGGGTTTCCGTGTAATGTAACTTGACTCATGTGGATACCTTTTGCGTGGTGCGGTTATTTGAGGAGAGGCTCAATTGCGCAGCGTGGCGATCAAGCGCTTCGGATGCAAGAGTAAATCCAGGGCATCTTCAATGGATTTACTGACGATATCAGCGGCTGCCACCGTAATCTGGGCCGCACCCTCGGCCTGAATCACAACCAAGCCCAATGCAGTCTCTTGCAGCATCGTGGCATCGTTACGGCCATTGCCGATGGCAACGCACAGGTTGGCTCCCAACTCACGTACAAACGCAGCCTTGGCCTCGCTTTGCGCGCCGGGTGGCAGAATGTGTAAAGAAACCGGAAGGCCCGCCAGTTTTTGCGCGGCACTGCCGTGGGTATCGGCCGTGATCACGTGGATCGTCAGATGTTTGGCGAGCTGCGCCAGTCGTTCGGGCACACCCAAAATCAGCGCACCGTCCTCGGCAATGGTGCCGTTGTAATCGAGCACGAGATGGGCCAAAGATAACGGTCTGCCGCCATTAAAATCGCCAGGTATCTCAACCGTCAGCATCGCCACCGTCCTCGTCTATCGTGATGTTCGGACCATCGAATTGATCTTGGCGCAGATGCCGCCCCAAAGCAGCCGCAAGTTTGCGCGCGGTTTGTCGATAAATCAGCGCATTGGCTGATTCTGAATCGCGGACGACCGTTGGCCAGCCCTCATCCACGTCGGTGCGGATGGCAAGATCAAGCGGCAACTGTCCCAGCAGCGCCACATGATTTTCCAACGCCAGTTTTTCGCCACCGCCGGTGCCGAAAATCGGCTCGATATGGCCGCAGTTCGAACAGATATGCACCGACATATTTTCGATCACACCGAGCACCGGCACATTGACTTTCTCAAACATGGTGATCGCTTTGCGGGCATCGATCAAGGCGATGTCCTGCGGCGTGGTGACAATCACGCTGCCCGCCACCGGCACCTTTTGCGCCAGGGTGAGCTGAATATCGCCCGTACCCGGCGGCATATCGACAATCAGGTAATCCAGATCATGCCAGCGCGTATCATTGAGTAACTGCATCAGCGCCGAGGTGACCATCGGGCCTCGCCAGACCATGGCCTGGGCATCATCGATCAGATAACCGATGGACATGGTTTGCAGTCCATGCGCCATGACCGGTGCCATCGAGCGATCGGCATTCACCGTGGGGGTTTGTTTGCTGCCGAGCATCAGCGGCTGGCTCGGCCCGTAGATATCGGCATCGAGCAAACCAACCGTTGCACCCTCCGCCGCCAACGCCAATGCCAGATTCACGCTGGTGGTCGACTTGCCTACCCCACCCTTACCGGACGCCACTGCAATGATGTTACGCACGCCGGGCAGCGGCTTGCCGTTCTGGCTACTGCCGATCGGGCTGACAAACGCAATGGTGGTCTTGGCGGATGTGATGCCTTCGATCCCAAGCGCGGTGCGCTCAAGCAATTCGGTCAGTTCGGCCTCGAAGCCCGCCGCCGGATAATCGAGCACCACGTCGATGTGCGCCACATCGCCCACCACCTCGGCGCGCTCGATAAAGTGCGCATCCTCCAGCGTTTCCCCGGCGTGCGGATCGATCAGCGCACCCAAGGCAGCACGCAAGGCTTCTGATCGAGGTGGATCGATTTTCTTTCCAAACAGTCCAAACATTCATCACCTCCAGACGGTTATGGTGAGCGCGGTCTTTACGGTGTGGAGTCTATTCTGGCCGCATATGCGGGAAAAGCAACACATCACGGATCGAGGGCGAATCGGTCAAAAACATCACGAGACGGTCGATGCCGATGCCTTCACCCGCTGTCGGCGGCATGCCGTGTTCCAGTGCGCGAATGTAGTCGGCATCGAAATGCATGGCTTCGTCGTCTCCGGCGTCCTTTTCGGCGACCTGAGCCATGAAGCGTTCCGCCTGATCTTCGGCGTCGTTCAACTCCGAGAAACCATTGGCGATTTCACGACCACCGATGAAGAACTCGAAGCGATCGGTCACAAAGGGGTTGTTGTCGTTGCGGCGCGCCAAAGGCGACACTTCGGCCGGGTATTCGGTAATGAAGGTCGGCTGAATCAGCTTGTGCTCGGCCGTTTCTTCAAAGATTTCGATCTGGATTTTGCCGAGACCATAGGAATCCTTGATATGGATGCCCAATCGTTCCGCCACGCGACGGGCGCTGTCGATATCCGAAAGCTGTTCACGTGTGATATCCGGATTGTGTGCCAGGATGGCATCGACCACCGACAGCCGGGCAAATGGTTGCGCCAGATCGAACGCGGTGCCTTGGTAAGTCACTGTGGTCGAACCGCAGACGGACTCCGCCAGCCGACGCAGCAGGTCTTCGGTCATGTCCATGAGATCGATGTAATCGGCATAGGCCTGATAGAACTCGATCATGGTGAATTCGGGGTTATGGCGCGTCGAGAGACCTTCGTTACGGAAATTGCGGTTGATCTCGTATACCCGTTCAAAACCGCCGACCACCAAGCGTTTGAGGTACAGCTCCGGCGCAATCCGCAGGTACAGGTCCATATCGAGCGCGTTGTGGAAGGTCGTGAACGGCTTGGCCGAAGCGCCGCCGGGGATGACATGCATCATCGGGGTTTCGACTTCAAGGAAGTCCTTGGCATTCAAATAATTGCGAATGAACTGGATGATCCGGGTGCGCTTGCGGAAGGTGTCGCGCACCGGCTCGTTCATGATCAGATCGACGTAACGCTGGCGGTAGCGCTGCTCGGTATCCGACATGCCGTGGAATTTGTCCGGCAGCGGGCGCAGGCTCTTGGTCAGCAGACGAATAGAGTCCACGCGCACGGAAAGCTCACCCTTCTGGGTTTTGAACAAGCGGCCTTCGCCGCCGACGATATCGCCGATATCCCAGGTCTTGAAGTCATCATAGGCTGCTTCGCCCAAGGCATCGCGCGCCACATACAACTGGATCCGGCCACTGTGATCGAGGATCGACAGGAAGCTCGCCTTGCCCATCACCCGCTTGGCCATCACGCGCCCGGCGACGACCACACGACGGGGATTCTGCTCGAAATAATCGGCCTCTTTTTCGGCGTATTCGGCCTGCAACTCCGCCGCACTGGCATCACGACGGAAATCGTTGGGGAAGGCGTTGCCGCTTGCACGGATGCGGCCGAGCTTCTCGCGTCGCTCGGCAATGAGTTTGTTTTCTTCGGCAAGCAGGGTTTCGTGGCTGTTTTCTCGGTTATTGGCTTCAGCCGCGCCGTTGGCGGTTTCATGTTCGGACATCAGTTAAATTCCGGTAAATAAATAAGGTCAATAGTGTCTGGAATGCGGCAGGTTCGGTTCAGGCCGTACCCTAAGGAAGCGCTGATTTATTCAGTGCGTCCCGCTTGGGGCAGGATGCCCCAACACGAGCAAAGACGTAAGTCTTTTGATTCGTGAGCGCCATCGCGGGCGTGTACCGCGATGAGCGCGCTGATTTATTCCAAGGATGGAATAAATCAGCATTTATCTAAGAGCAGACCGGCAAGAATCACAGGCCGCTTTTCAGACTTGCTTCGATAAACGGATCGAGATCGCCATCCAGCACGGCTTGCGTGTTGCCGGTTTCATAGCCGGTGCGCAAGTCCTTGATACGGCTTTGGTCGAGCACGTAGGAACGAATCTGGTTACCCCAGGACACATCGGATTTGGTGTCTTCCAGTGCCTGGCTGACGGCATTGCGCTTTTGCACTTCCAGCTCATAGAGCTTGGCTTTGAGCATTTTCATGGCGCGCTCGCGGTTCTGAATCTGTGAACGTTCCGCCTGACAGGCCACCACGACCCCGGTCGGAATATGCGTGAAGCGCACTGCCGATTCGGTCCGGTTGACGTGCTGCCCACCGGCACCGGAGGCGCGGAATACATCTACGCGCAAATCGGCCGGATTCACTTCGATTTCGATATTGTCATCGACTTCCGGCGACACGAATACCGAAGCGAACGAGGTATGGCGGCGGTTATCGGAATCGAACGGCGATTTGCGCACGAGTCGGTGTACGCCGATTTCTGTACGCAGCCAACCGAAGGCGTACTCACCTTCGAAACGGATGGTGGCTGATTTGATCCCCGCCACTTCACCATCAGAAACTTCCATCACTTCGGTCTTGAAGCCGCGGCGATCGCCCCAGCGCAGATACATCCGCATCAGTATGCTGGCCCAATCCTGCGATTCCGTCCCGCCCGCACCCGACTGAATATCGAGGTAGGCATTGGACTCATCCATTTCGCCGGAGAACATGCGCCGAAATTCCAGATCGGCGATCTGTTTCTCGAATTCGGCCACGTCTTTTTCAATGGAAGCCACGGTGGCTTCATCATCTTCCTCGGCGGCCATTTCCAGCAAATCGGCATTATCGTTCAAGCCCTGCGCCATATCGGCCAGCGTGTGGACGACGCGCTCCAGCGAAGCGCGTTCCTTACCCAGCGCCTGCGCCCGGGCCGGATCGTTCCACACATCGGGCACTTCGAGCTCTCGATCGACTTCTTCTAAGCGTTCTTTTTTGACATCGAAGTCAAAGATACCCCCGAAGCGCGGCCGCGCGTGCGGACAGGTCTTTGATCTTGAACAGGATAGGATTAATTTCGAGCATGGTTCTGTTTCGTTACGGATTCATGAAAATAGGTTGAATATTGTAACGCAATGCGTCGCATAAGGGATCGGTCTCAAATGAACACTGAAAAACTTCAGGTTGGAGTTAGTCAGCACATTCAAAAGAAAAATCGCCCCACTGCATTTGCAGCACACTTAAGGCCACGATGGGTGCCGTTTCGGTGCGCAAAACGCGCGGCCCGAGTGTCAGCGGCATAAAACCCGACGCAATGGCTATTTCGATTTCGTGATCACTAAGCCCGCCTTCGGGGCCTATCAAAATCGCTACATTTTCTGGCCTTGCGACAAACGGTTTCGCTGCATGACCTCTATTCGGGTGCAGAACCCATTTGAGCGCCGCGTCGGTCTGCGCCAGGGCGTCATCGAACGACAGGATCGGATCGACACGGGGCAAAAAATTACGCCCAGACTGTTCGCAAGCGCCAATGGCAATATCAATAAAACGAGCGTGGCGCTTATCGGCGCGTTCACCCTTCAAGTCGACAACGCTACGCTCGGTCGCCACCGGGGTGATTCGGGTCACGCCCAGCTCGACCGCCTTCTGAATCACCCAGTCCATTTTTTCGCCCTTGCCCATCGCCTGCAGAAGATGGATCTGCAACGGCGATTCGACGCTGTGCATCACCACCCGACCAATTGCCAACAAACCCTCGCGCTTGCCCAAACTGAGCGTCGCATCGGCTTCGTGGTTTTGGCCATCGAAGACACGCACGGCCTGCCCATCGCGCAGGCGCAAGACATTTTTCAGGTAATTGAGCCGCTCGGCGGACAGCGGCAGGGTTGCACCTTCCGCCAGAGCTGCGTCAAGGTAGATTCGTGGTACGCGCACCGGTCAATCCCTCTCGCTAGTCCTGCACCGCAAAACGCACGGCATCTAAGGTGACATCGGCGAGCATCTGCCATTGATCGTCATCCATGACGTACGGCGGCATCCAGTAGATGGTATTCCCCAGCGGGCGGAGCAGCACTTCGTGGTCCAGCGCGTACCGATAAGCCTTCTGGTTGCGACGTTCCGCCCGCGGGAACGGATTGCCCTGATTGCCGGGCCGGTCGTCGACCAGATCCATGGCCACGATCATGCCGCAACGACGCAGATGCGCGATGTTGGGCAACTCGGCTAGGGGCGCGGTGAGCCGTTCGATCATCGCCCCGCGCTCGCGATTGCGGTCGATCACATTATCCTGCTCGAAGATATCCAGCGTCGCCAGCGCGGCTGTGCAGGCCAGCGGATTGCCGGTGTAGCTATGAGAATGCAGGAAGGCCCGGCTGACGGGCGCCTCACAATAAAACGCCTGATAGATGTCCTCGGTGGTGAGCACGGCGGAAAGGGGCAGATAGCCGCCGGTAATACCCTTGGACAGACACAGAATATCCGGCGTGATGCCGCCCTGCTCGCAGGCAAACAGGGTGCCGGTGCGGCCGAATCCGACCGCGATTTCATCGGCAATCAGATGCACCTCGAATTCATCGCACAAGGCGCGCAAACCCTCAAGATAAGCCGGTTCGTGCATCCGCATCCCGGCGGCGCATTGCACCAGTGGCTCGATGATGATCGCGCAGGTTGAAGACGCCACGCGTTCGAGCAACGCACGCATACCCGCCAATGCGCGCTCGGTAACATCGGCGCAGGATTCGCCAGATGCTGCCTGTTGGCAATCGGGTGAAGGCGCGATAAAGGCGGGCTGGATCAGTGGCGCGTAGGTTTCGGTGAAAATGGGAATATTGCCAACGCCAAGCGCGCCCATGGTTTCGCCGTGATAGCTGTTTTCCAGGGCGATGAACCGCGTTTTTTCCCCGCGACCAAGATTGCGCCAGTAGTGAAAGCTCATCTTCAGGGCGACTTCGACACCGGAAGCACCGTTATCCGCGAAAAACACCCGCTCCAGACCCGGCGGCGTCAATTGAACCAATCGTTCGGATAACTCGACCACCGGCTGATGGCTGAATCCGGCGAGAATCACATGTTCGAGCTGATCGAGCTGCGCCTTGAGACGCGCATTGATGACCGGATTGGCGTGCCCGAACAGGTTCACCCACCACGAACTGATCACATCGAGATAGCGTCGACCATCGAAGTCGTACAGCCAGGAACCCTCGCCACGCGACACGGGAATCGGCGGCAGGGTTTCGTGCTCTTTCATCTGGGTGCAGGGATGCCAGAGGACCGCCAGATCGCGGTCGATCCAGGATTGATTCGAACTCATTATGTTTAACCTGAGGTTATCTCGTGACCGGTGCGACCACGAGATTGGAACTATCGACCGACGTCACCTCGACGATCGAGCCCGATGGCATGTCCGGTCCGAGTACACGCCAACGCGAATCCCCGATTCGAACCCAACCCACGCCATTGACGATGGGGGCTTCAAGGGTGAAATGACGGCCGATATATTGCTCGCCTCGCCGATTAAGCCTGGGGTGGTCGGTGGCCTGCTTGTTCGGCACGAATACCCGTCGCCCGATCAATACGGCAACGATCGACAGGACGGCAAACAGACCAATCTGCACCGGCCAGCCGACACCCGGCATGAAAAAGCTGATGCCGCCGACCACGCCAGCGGCCACGCCGAGCCAGAGGAAGAAGCTCGATGGCGCGAATATCTCCACGACGACGAGCAGCACGCCAAGGATGAACCACGCCCAATAGTCCCAAACCAAGGTATCAAGCGGCATTATGACAACTCACTCCACTCAAGTGATTCAAGAGGCGAGATCATCGAGTGATGACCCAACCATCACTGCCTTTGACCATATGCAGCATCCGGGTATTTTTCTGGTCCCCGGCGAAGGGGGTGCTGACCTCGGTTTCGACCTTGCAGTCGAACCCGGTGCCTGATGCATCTTTATTGCACTCGAGCACCTTGACCGATTTGATTTCCACCTTGGCCATCAAAGCGCTTACAGCTTCACCGCCCTGAACCGAACTGGCCTGGCTCATCGCCTTCGCCATACCGGATTTGAGTGCCTGCTCGACATCGCTTGACGAAGGCGCGCCGCTGGAACAGCCAGCCAAAGCGAGCACGACGAGCACTGAAAGTGCCACTAAGAAATTACGCGTCATGTTCATGGATGATCCCTCAATTATTTCTGGGCTATTTCGGATTGACCTTAAAGGCTTCTTTCGCCAATTCGGCGATCCCCTCAAGGGAGCCGAGCATGTTGCTGGCCTCGATCGGCAGCATGATGACTTTCTGGTTCGGTGCGGTGGCCACCGCCTGGAAAGCTTCGATGTATTTGGTCGCCACAAAGTAGTTGATTGCCTGCACATTACCGGCGGCAATGGCTTCACTCACAGACTTGGTAGCAAAAGCTTCTGCCTGTGCCAAGCGTTCGCGCGCTTCGGCATCACGGAAGGCCGCCTCCCGATCGCC
>JACDJB010001394.1_pt1 | contig 19583 bp, 16 predicted proteins | sample 7454121 | NCBI WGS metagenome assembly JACDJB01 (sample SAMN14253290, study PRJNA609438) | sludge metagenome | isolation source: sludge after 25d culture with pyrite | collected 2018-12-20 | reverse complement strand
GATGCGTCGCTGTTGAGCCCGAGGATGAGGCGATCGCAGGCCGCGCGCGCCTGCGTGATGACACGAACATGGCCGGGATGCAGAATATCGAAGCAGCCGTTGGTGAAGCCGACGCGCAATCCCTGCGCCCGCCATTCGGCGACCCGCGCGTCGAGATCGGCTGCACTTGATGCGATCTTCTCCTCCGCCGCCAATGAGGCATGCGGCAGAATCTTCCGCCGCAATTCAGCCAGCGACACCGTCGCGGTGCCCGGCTTGCTGACGGCAACGGCGGCGCCCGCCGCCGCGCAGCGCAGCGATGTATCCCAATCCGTTCCTGCCGCCATGGTCACAGCCAGCACCGCCGCCACGGTATCGCCAGCGCCGGACACGTCGCGCACCTTGGCAGGCTGGGCCGGCACATGGATCAGCGCACCGTCGCGATGCGCCAGCGTCATGCCGTCCTCACTCTTGGTCACCAGCACGGCTTCGGCATCGGCGGTGCGCAGCGCCTCGATCGAGGCATCCGCGATGTCCGCATCCGTCTGGATGCGGCGGCGCGTAGCTTCGGCGAATTCCTTGCGATTCGGCGTCAGCAGTGTCGCCCCGCGATAGATCGCCAGATTGGCACTCTTCGGATCGACGATCACCCGCTTGCCGAGCTTGCGCGCTGCGTCGATGACATTGCGGATCACCCGCGCGGTGAGCACACCCTTGGCGTAGTCCGACAGCAGCACGATGTCGGCGCGCGGCAGCGCCGCGACGACCGCGTCGATCAGCTTGCGCTCGGTGACTTCCGAAGCGGGCGCCGACAATTCCCAATCGGCGCGCAGCATGTGCGTGGAAAAATGTTCGGAGACGAAGCGCACCTTGCGTGTGGTCGGACGCGACGGATCGGTGACCAGCAGCGGCTCGATGAGCGGCTCCCTGGCCAGTTCCGCTTTCAGAGTCTCGCCGGCAGCATCGTTGCCAACAAGGCCGACAAAAATGCACTTCGCGCCCAGCGCGGCGATGTTGCGCGCGACATTGCCCGCACCGCCGACATTGAGTTCGCTGCGGCGCGCCGCGATCACCGGCGCGGGCGCTTCCGGTGAGATGCGCGAGACCTCGCCATAGACGAACTCGTCCAGCATCAGGTCGCCGACGCACAGCACGGTCTGGCGGACAATCGCTTGCGACAGCGCGTCAAAGTCGAACATGAGAGCGTTCCTGTTACCCGATCAGCGATAGCGATCGGGCCGGTCGAGAAAATCCCGGACATAGCTGCCGACGCCGTCTTCCAGCGCCGTGAAGCCGCCATTGTAACCCGCGCCGCGCAGATGATCGACCTCTGCCTGCGTGAAGTATTGGTAGCTGCCGCGAATTTGTTCCGGCATGTCGATATATTCGATGTTCGGCTTGGCGCCGAGGGCGCTGTAGGCCGCCAGAATCAGATCGCGGAAGCTGCGGGCATGTCCGGTGCCGACATTGAACAGACCGCTCACCGAGCGCGTCGCCAACAGCCACATGATGACCCGCACCACGTCATCGACATGGATGAAATCACGGCGCTGGTCGCCGTCGGCGATGCCATCGCGATGCGACTTGAAGAGCTGCACGACGCGACCTTCGCGGATGTCGTCAAAGCGCTTCGCGAGCACACTCATCATCGTGCCCTTGTGATATTCGTTCGGACCGAACACGTTGAAGAACTTCAGGCCGGCCCATTGCGGCGGCATCCTCTCGCCCTTGGTCACACGCTCCATCAGCGCAAGGTCGAACAGATGCTTGCTCCAGCCATAGAGATTCATCGGGTGAAGCTGCTTCAGCGCCGCGAGCGACTCGTCGTCGCGAAAGCCCTGATCGCCGTCGCCATAGGTCGCGGCGGAAGACGCATAGATGAAGGGCACGGAATTGGCCGTGCACCAGTCGAGCAAGCGCATCGACAGGCGGAAATTGGTCTCGATGACAAGGTCGCCGTCGGTGGCGGTGGTTTCCGAGATCGCGCCCATATGGATCACGGCATCCAGCCTGCGGCCATTCAGCCACGGCATCAGTTCCGCAGGCGGAACGATGTCGGCGAGCTGGCGCTTGGCGAGATTGCGCCACTTGCCGTCGGAGCCGAGGAAATCGCACACGGCCACGTCCGCGCGGCCCGCGTCGTTAAGGGCGGCAACGATATTCGATCCGATAAAACCGGCTCCGCCGGTCACCAACAGCATGCAGGAATCCCGCCGTGTGAATGCGCGTCACCTTTGCCTCAACCCCGCCCCCCAGGCAACTCACGTCCATGGGCTTGGTGAAGGCAGGGGATGGACGGAAAGCCGGTGAAAACGCATCTGGACGCGATGCGACCGACGCGGTAACCGGCTGATCGTCCACAATTCTCCCGGACTCCTACCGATCCGCTCAAAACCCTTCAATAAATGAATATAAATTCATTTCTAAGCGATATTGGGGTAAAGCCCGATCCCTCGGAAACCAGCCCGGTTCTGGTCGTTCCGTACATGTGGATCGGTGACTTCGTGCGTGGGCACACGGTGGTCCGGGTCCTCAAGGAGCGCTGGCCGAACCGCCCGGTGGACTTGCTCGTCACAAGCCTCTGCGCCCCGCTGGTGGACTACATGCCCGGCGTCCGCAGGGGCATCGTATGGGACCTGCCGCGCGGGCAGCTTGCCCTGAGGAAGCAATGGGCACTGGCGCAGCAGTTCCGGGCCGCCGGGTACGGCACCGTTCTGGTGATGCCCCGGACCTGGAAATCGGCCATCGCGCCGACGCTGGCAGGTATTCCCCAGCGCACCGGCTGGGTCGGCGAAGTCCGCTTCGGCCTGATCAACGACTGGCGGTGGGGCGAGCGCAGCATGCCGCGCTTCATCGACAAGAACGCCGCCCTCGCCCTGCCCGCCGATGCGCCGCTGCCGAAAGAGTGGCCGGTGCCGCAGCTTGTGGTGCCGCCGGCGGAAGTCGCCGCCTGGCGGCAGGCCAACAATCTCGGGCAGACCTCCGCTGTCGCGCTGGCGCCGGGATCGGTCGGCGCCTCCAAGCGCTGGACCTACTACAAGGAAGCCGCCCGGATGTTCGCCGAGCAGGGCCTCGACGTCTGGGTGGTCGGCGGCCCCGGCGAAAAGGCCATCGCCACCGAAATTGCGAACTTCGGCGGGCCGCGGGTGCGCGACCTCACCGGCACAGACCTGCGCAACGGCATCATGGCCATGGCCGCCGCCAAGACCGTGATTTCCAATGACTCCGGACTGATGCACATCGCCGCCGCCATCGGCACCCCGGCCATCGGTATTTTCGGCCCCACCAGCCCTTACCACTGGGCGCCGCTGAACGGCCTCGCCGCCACCATCAAGCGTCCCACCGACCTGCCCTGCCAGCCGTGCCACAAGCCGGTCTGCACCCAGAACGATCATCACTGCATGCGCGACATCCCGGCCTCGCAGGTCGTGGAGACCGCGCAGCGCGTGATGGCCGAGGCCCGTTAATCTCGACGGCCGGCCGCACTCGCATCCCACTCGCACCCCACTTGCGCCGCTATCGCGCTGTGACTACCACTGACGCCTAATCAACGACGCGGTGACATGTGAGCCAGGACCGGATCGCGGCCCATTTCCAGAGTTCGCTCGACGGCCTGATCAAAGCCGTGCAGAGCGCTGAGTTGCGCGCGACAACGCACACCATCGCGCGCGCTGTGACCGATGCCTTGAAGACCGGCAACAAGCTGCTGCTGATCGGCAATGGCGGCAGCGCGGCGGACGCCCAGCACATCGCCGCCGAAATCGTCGGCCGCTACAAGCAGGAGCGTCCCGGCTGGGCCGCCATCGCGCTGACCACCGACACCTCCGCTCTCACCGCCATCGCCAACGACTATGGATTCGAGCAGATATTTGCCCGTCAGGTGCAGGGACTGGCGAAGCGCGGCGATGTGCTGTTCGCACTCACCACGTCGGGCCGCTCGCCGAACATCCTTGCGGCGCTGAAGGTGGCGCGCGACCTCGGCGTGACGACCATCGGATTCACCGGGACCAGGGGCGAAAGCATGCGCGCGTCTTGCGATCATCTGTTCATCGCGCCAACCGACGACACGCCGGTGATCCAGCAGGTTCACATGATGGCGATGCACGCGATCTGCGACGAGGTCGAGCAGGCGCTGATCGCTGCGGCGAAAGCAAAATGACTTTGGAGACAAAGCCTGCGGCGTTTCTCGACCGCGACGGCGTCATCAACCTCGACGACGCCTATGTCGGCACCAAGGAACGTCTGCGCTGGATGCCGGGCATCGCTCCTGCGATTCGCGCGCTGAACGAGGCGGGCTATTACGTCTTCGTTTTCACCAACCAGTCCGGCGTCGCGCGCGGCTTTTTCTCCGAGGACGATGTTCGCACGCTGCATACCTGGATGCGCGATGAACTGGCGCGCGATGGCGCGCGCATCGACGACTTTCGCTATTGTCCGCACCACCCCGACGGCATCGTTCCCGCCTACACGCGCGAATGCGACTGGCGCAAGCCGCAGGCCGGCATGGTGCTCGACCTGATGAAACACTGGCCGGTTGATCGCGCGCGCAGCTTCGTCATCGGCGACAAGCAGCGCGACCTCGATGCGGGCAAGGCAGCAGGCGTCGCGGGTTATCTGTTCTCGGGGACTGATATCGCGGGTTTTGTTGAGCAGATATTGGCCAAGCGACAATCGCGTTAAGACAAATCTTTCCGCTCATTCCCGCGTAAGCGGGAATCCAGCGCCTGCCTCCCGTCATGGCCGGGCTTGTCCCGGCCATCCACGTCGAAGAACAACAAAGATGCGCCGCTATGATGCAGATTGGAGCGGCAACTTCTCCGCCGCTTCGATCACCCGCTCGAAGGATGGATAAACATCCTTCCCACCGACAACGGTGATCGGTCCGTTGCCGACCGGACCCGTCAAACCGGGATCCGTCGCGAGAAACACCGCGATCAGCGGCACTTCATAGGCCGCGGCCAGATGGAGCAAACCGGTATCGACACCGACCACCAGCGACGCATTGGCAATCACCTTCGCCGTTTCATCGAGCGGCAGGCGATCGAAAATACGGCTTCCCGGAATTGCTTGCGAAAGCCGCTCACAGCGCAGGCGCTCGCGCTCGTTGCCCCACGGCAGCACGACTTCAAAACCCTGAGCGTGCAGCCACTTGCCGGTGCCGATCCAATCCACCTCGCGCCATTCCTTCGATGCGCGTGACGTGCCGTGAAACAGCACCGCATAAGGAGCACCACCACTGCGCGGTGGCTTGACCAGCCCGTAGTCGATGGCTGCATCCGGCGCATAGCCGAGGCTCAATGCGGTGAGCGCGCGATTGCGCGTCACCGCATGCCGATCGCGCGCAACCGCATGTTTCACATCGTAGAACCACGACGCCACCGGCTCCTTGATACTCGAAGCGTCATAGCCGTGACGCTCGCCGGATGCCGTTCGCGCGATCAACGCCGAACGGATCAGCCCCTGCGTGTCGATGACTTTCGAGGCGCCGATTGATTTCAGCTTCGCCTTGAATGTCGCGACTTCACGCCAGGTCCCGGCGCTCAACAATTGCGAGCGCCAGCGCCGCGTCGAAACTGGAATCACCTCATCGGCCGCGGGATGCAGCCGCGCCAGCGGCGCAAACGCTTCCTCGACAACCCATGTCAGCCGTGCATCGGGATAGTGCCGCCGCGCGTCGGTCACGGCAGGCATGTGATGCACGACATCGCCAAGCGATGATGTCTTGATGAACAGGATACCGTGCATCGGCGTGATCAGTCCGGAAGTCGCAATTGTGCGTTACGTTTTGGAAACCATAAACCGCGTTCCTGCGGGAAAATCCAAGGGATTCACCGCGAAGTTCCGGTCTTATACCCCATTTCCATCGTTTCCCTGCAACATTCCAGCAAGAAGTTCGCTCCACATTCTGCGCCGGGTCACGAAAGATTTGGCGCGACGGATGCGCGCCAAAGCAATGCAGATTGGAATGCCATGACGATCTTGGTCACCGGAGGCGCAGGTTACATCGGCAGCCATACGGTTCGCGCGCTGGTCGATGCCGGCGAAAGTGTTGTCGTGGTCGACAATCTCTCCACCGGCTTCTCGCAATTCCTGCCGGAAGGCGTGCCGCTGTTCATCGGCGATGTCGCGGACGAAAATCTCGTTGAAGGCGTGATCGCCGCGCACAACGTCGATTCGATTATCCATTTCGCCGGCTCGGTCGTCGTGCCGGATTCGATGCGCGATCCGCTCGGCTATTACCGCAACAACACCATGACCACGCGCAATCTTCTCAACGCCGCGGTCAAATGCAACATCAGCCGTTTCATCTTTTCGTCGACCGCCGCGGTCTACGGCAATCCGGACCGGACGCCCGTTGCCGAAGAAGCACCGACACGCCCGCTGTCGCCCTACGGCTCATCGAAGCTGATGACCGAGATCATGCTGCACGATGTCGCCTCCGCGCACGGCATGCACTACGTTGTCCTGCGCTATTTCAACGTCGCCGGCGCCGATCCGCAGGCCCGCATCGGTCTCGCCACCGTCGGCGCGACGCATCTTCTGAAGATCGCCGTTGAAGCGGCCACCGGCCAGCGTGCCAAGATCGACGTTTTTGGCACGGACTATCCGACCGTCGATGGAAGCTGCGTCCGCGACTTCATCCACGTCACCGATCTGGCGGAGGCGCATCGCGCCGCGCTGAGGTATCTCGAACAGGGCGGGCCGTCCGCCACGCTGAACTGCGGCTATGGCCGCGGCTACTCGGTGCTCGAAACCATCGAGGCGGTGCGCCGTGCCTCGGGCCGCAATTTCGCGGTTCAGTATGCCGACCGTCGCCCGGGTGACATCATGACCATGATCGCAGACACGACCCGCATCCGCGCCACGCTCGACTGGACGCCGCACTACGACGACCTCGACACCATCGCCCGCCATGCGCTGGCATGGGAAGAAAAGCTGCTGATCGAGCGCCAGCAGGACCACCGCCATGCGGTTCCGGCGTAGCGTCAAACTGGGCAAAATACCTGATTTCGCTTGAAAATCTAGCCCATAGCGGGCAAGGAGGGTCATCGCATAAACCCTGACGGGGCGCTTCAGTGTGCCTGACCGTCAATGGAACGCGGATGACCGAGCTTCCTCGAAAGATCACCGACGACCCTTATGGGGCGGCCGCCCTTATTCGCCGCCTGATTACCGAACAGGGCCTCCAGCACTGGCGGCGCTATGCGGTGGCGTTTGCCCTGATGGCCGTCTCCGCCGGGGCCACCGCCGCCTCCGCCTGGCTGCTCGGCGCGGTGATCAACGAGACCTACGTCAATCGCAGCATTCACGGCATCGTCATGCTGTCGCTGGTGATCATCGCCCTTTTCGCCGCCAAGGGCGCGGCGACCTACGGTCATTCGGTCATCCTTGCGAAGATCAGCAACGCCATTCTGGCATCGAACCAGCGCAGGCTGTTCGCCAAACTGATGCGCGAGAATGTCGGTTTCTACTCCGAGCGGCATTCCTCCGAATTTCTCGCGCGGCTGACCGCAGGCGCGCAGTCCGTCACGCAGGTTCTCAATCTGCTGATCACCGCTGTCGGCCGCGATTTCCTGTCGCTGGTGGGCCTTGCCGCCGTCATGGTCATTCAGGATCCCTGGATGTCCATCTCCGGGCTTCTGATCGCGCCGCCCGCACTGTTCTTCATCCGCAAGCTGGTGCGCCGGATCAAGAATCTGGCGCACGACCAGTTCAGCGGTAACGCCGACATTCTCGAGACCATGCTGGAATCCCTGCAAGGCATCCGCACGGTGAAGGCGTTCACGCTCGAAGACACGATGCAGGCGCGTATCGACAGGAGCATCGGCATCGTCGAGGCCAACGCCAACAAGATGGCGCGGGTGCAGAGCCGCTCCAGCCCGCTGATGGAAATGCTCGGCGGCTTCGCCATCGCGGGCGTACTGATGTATGGCGGCTATCGCATTATCGCGACCGGGGCCACGCCGGGACAGTTCTTCTCGTTCATCACCGCGTTCCTGCTGGCCTATGAACCGGCCAAGCGTCTCGCGCGCCTCAACATCGAACTGAACAGCTATCTGATCGGCGCGCGCAAGCTCCTGGAAATCGTCGACAGCCCGGCGAGCGAACCGGACGACAGCGACAAGCCGGCTTTGCAACTGACCGAGGCCAAGGTCGAGTTTCGCGATGTCACCTTTGCCTATCGCGGCAACGAGATCGTGCTGAACCGCATGAGCTTCGTGGCGGAGCCGGGCAAGGTCACGGCGCTGGTCGGTCCCTCCGGCGGCGGCAAGTCCACCGTGCTGGCGCTGCTGCTGCGTTTCTATGAAGCGAAGTTCGGCGCGATCGTCATTGACGGGCAGATCATTTCCGATTGTTCGCGCCGGTCCCTACGCCAGCAGACAGCCTATGTCGGGCAGGACGTCTACCTGTTCCGCGACACCATTCGCGAGAACATCGCGTTCGGCCGCCCCGGCGCCTCCCAGGACGACATCGTTGCCGCCGCCAAGGCTGCCTGCGCACACGATTTCATCATGGGCTTCCCGCTGGGCTACGATACGCCGGTCGGCGAACATGGCACGCAGCTTTCCGGCGGCCAGCGCCAGCGTATCGCCATCGCCCGCGCCTTGGTCAAGAATGCGCCGATCATCCTGCTCGATGAAGCCACCGCTGCGCTGGACTCCGAGTCCGAGAAGCAGGTGCAGGAAGCCATCGAGCATCTCTGTCAGGGCCGCACCACCATCGTGATCGCGCATCGCCTGCACACCATCATGCACGCCGACCAGATTCTGGTGGTTGAAAACGGCGTCATCGTTGAAACCGGCGGTCATGATGACTTGCTGCGGCGCGGTGGACGCTATGCTTCGTTCTTCCGATTGCAGCATCGTGATGCCAACCCGCTGGCCCCGGTCGCCGCCAGCGCGTAAGGTTGAGGTCTCCCGCCTCCTTGCCTCCCAGAACCCGGAATTGCCATGACCGTCAGCTACGTCATTCCCGCACACGCGCAGCCGTCCATCCCCGTTGCCGGCGAGTCGAAATCCTTTCCGGTCCGCCGCATCTGGTGCGTGGGCCGCAACTATCTCGAACACATCCGCGAGATGGGCAATGACGAGCGCCAGCCACCGTTCTTTTTCGCCAAGCACGCCGACATGGTCACCAGGGACGGCGCGACGATCCCCTATCCCTCGCTGACCAAGGATTTCCAGCACGAGGTCGAACTCGTTGTCGCGCTCAAGAGCGGCGGTGCGAACATTGATCCGGCCAAGGCGCTCGATCATGTCTACGGATATGGTGTCGGCATCGACATGACCCGCCGCGACCTGCAGATGGCCTCGCGCAAGAAGGAGCAGCCCTGGGAGATCGGCAAGTCGTTTGATTTCTCCGCGCCGTGCGGCGCGCTGCGTCCCGCCGCGGAAATCGGCCACCCCGTGAAGGGCAAGATCTGGCTTTCGGTCAACGGCACCGAGAAGCAGAAGGGTGACCTTTCCGAGATGATCTGGAACGTCCCGGAAATCATCGGCAAGCTGTCGCTGCAGGTGTCGCTCGGCGCAGGCGACATCATCCTGACCGGCACACCGGCCGGCGTCGCGGCGCTTCAACCCGGCGACAAGATCGAATGCGGCATCGACGGCATCGGCACGCTGAAGGTCGCGATCGGTTGACCGCTTATGCGGACCGTGCGGCGGCCGCAGGAGCCGCCGCCGGTCCATGCGGCATCTCGCCGACAACATTGCGCAGCCTGACGCGTAGCGGGCGTTCAACGAGGTAGTACAATGCCGCGGCGCAAGCGACGCATATGCCGATGCACAAGCCGTAAACACCCATCACGCCCGTCGGGCCCAACGCCGCGAGGCGCTCCGGCTTGAAGATAATTCCCAGCGCGCGAAGCACCGGGAAATGAACCATGTAGAGTGAGTAGGAAATCTCCCCGAGCCAGACCATCGGCGCGAGAGCGAACACCCGCGCGGTGATACCGTTCGACATCGCGAGTGCTGCGATGAAGACCGCAAGCAGCGCGATCAGCACATAATCCGGCGCGCCGAACGATGGCAGAATCAGGAATGCGGCGAGCGCCGCCATCGCCGCCGCGTCGTTGAACGAGGACTTTCTTTCGAGTTCGCCACGCACCACCGCATAGCGGCACAGGGCAGCGCCACAGACGAACGATCCTCCAATGCGGACCAGCGCCGACGGCGCGATCCATGCGCTCGCGAGCCCCCATCCGGCGAATGAAAAGATCAGCGCTGCCGCACCAAGGCTCACCGCGGCGACCGCGAGCAGCAGTGCCGGGCTACGGATGCGGCCGAGCCCGAAGGCGACCAGCGGGAAACAAAGATAGGCGAACCATTCGGCGCTGATCGACCATGACGGCACGTTCCAGCTCATCTGGTCCGTCACGCCCCAGGCATGGATCAGCAACACCTGCCAGGGTAACGCATCGAATGTAAACGCCTCCGGCGAGCGCAGATTGAGACCGAGCCGCCCAGCCGCCAGCACCACAATCACCAATGCGGCCAGCACCGCGATATGCACGGGATACAGCCGGATGAAGCGGTGCCACATGAAGATCGCAAACTTGCGCCCGGTGGGCCGCTCCATGCTGTCGAAATAGACATAGGTGAGAATGAACCCCGACAGCAGGAAGAACAGATCGACGCCCAGATAGCCGCGCGCGACCGCTGCCACCTGCGTGAAGCCTGCGGGAATGTTCTGATCCGCATGCAGAAACAGCACGAGGAATGCCGCGAGCGCGCGAATGCCCGTGAGCGAAGCAATCGCCGGCTTCGGCTGCGCGGCACCGCTCATCGCATCACGCTCCCAACTGTTTCTCCACCGCCGCGGCGATGGCGAGCAGCCTGCGGTCGTCGCCGTGGCGGCCGACCAGCATCAATCCGACCGGCAGGGCATTGCCGAACCTGATCGGCAGCGAGATCGCGCAGACGTCGAAGAAGTTCCAGATCGAGGTGTTCATCAGCGCCTGGACGTTGCGCTTGTTGAAACTCTCGGGCGTGGAAATCTCATCCATCGTCGGCGCGACGATCTGCACCGTCGGCATCACCAGTACATCGACCTGATCGAACACCGCATCCATTTGCGCGATGCCGCGTTCGCGGTCGCGCAGCGCGAGGATGTAATCGGCAGCGCTGATTTTCTCCGAACGGAGCAGGCGCGCCCGCACATTGGGATCGACACCCTCACCGGCTTCCGCGAGCAGCGTGCGGTGGATCGCATAGGCTTCCGGCGGCGCGACGCCGCCGCGCTCGTTGGCCGCATGCATGATGTCCAGCGCCTTCAGCGTGACGTCCGCGCCGGACTTCCAGTGCGATGAGAGCTTCGCCAGCGCCTGCGGATAGGCCTTGCCGACGATGTCGTCGAGACCGTCCACGGGATAGCCCTGCACGAAACCGGCGCGCACATCCTTCAACGATGGAGCGGCAAGCGGCGATGGCGTCTCGCCTGCCAGCACCGCATCGGCATCGGCACAATCGGCGACGCTACGTGCAATCGGCCCGATGGAATCCAGCGAGAACGACAGCGGAAACGCGCCCGCGCGCGGGACACGCCTCACCGTGGGCTTGAAGCCGGTGACGCCGCAGAACGCCGCCGGAATGCGCGTCGAGCCGCCGGTGTCGGTGCCGATGGCGATTTCGCAGAAGCCATCGGCGGCGGCCACCGCCGCGCCGGAGGACGAACCACCGGGGACGCGCTTGCGGTCCGCCGGATTGCCGGGCGTGCCGAAATGGGGATTGGCCCCGAGGCCCGAATAGGCGAACTCGGTCATGTTGGTTTTAGCGGCGATCACCGCGCCCGCTTCGCGCAGACGCTGCACGATCACCGCGTCGGCTTCCGCGGGCTTGCCGCGCGACGCCAGCACCTTCGATCCGGCGCGGGTGACCTCACCCTTCACATCGAACAGATCCTTGATGGTGAGGATCGCGCCATCGAGCGGCCCGCGCGAACTGCCGGATTTGATCCGCGCGTCGGCGGCATCGGCCGCCTTGCGGGCCTCGTCCGCATAGACGCTGAGGCAGGCGCGCGCGCCTTCACCGGCGGGATCGGCGATCTTGCCGAGGGCTTGTTCGAGACGGTCGCGGGATGAAGCTGTCATGATGTTTCTTCTGGCCGGATGAGAGGCCGGAGAATGGATTTTTCACCAACGGAACGCAATCCTTCTAAATTTTCGCATTCTCCCGCCGCATCGCGCGAAACCTCGTGCGGATCAAGCGGTCCGCCCGTTGTATCTCCGTGGTTCGACACTAAAGTGGCGGAGAAACGGGACCCTGTGCGATGCCCTCCTCCGAAATCGACGCCATCCGTGCGCTGCTGACAGCGAAGGCCAGGCCGGTCGGCTGGGCGCAGCGGCGTGAGCGGCTGGACGAAATCGGCTCGGTATGGCCGGTGGCCGGCGATATCGCGCTGACCGCCGTGGACATAGACGGCGTGCCCGGCGAATGGTCGCTGGCGCCCGGCAGCGATCCCTCCCGCGTGCTGATGTTCTTTCACGGCGGCGGCTACTGCTCCGGCTCGATCCGGAGCCATCGCCGCATGGTGACAGAAGCCGGACGCGCGGCGAAAATCCGCACGCTGGCGCTCGGCTATCGCCTTGCGCCGGAACATCCGTTTCCGGCGGCGCTGGACGACGCGATGACCGCGTGGCGCTTCCTGCGCGCGGAGGGATATGCGCCCTCGCACATCGCCATCGGGGGCGACAGCGCGGGCGGCAACCTGACCGCCGTGCTGATCAACGCCCTGCGCGCGGAAGGCGAACAACCGGCCTGCGCGTGGCTGGCGTCGCCATGGACCGATCTCACCATGTCGGGCCAATCGCTTGCCACGAAGGATGCGGTCGATCCGATCATCCACAAGGGCTATCTCGAAGAACTCGCCGATGCTTTCGTGCCTCCCGTTATCGCGCGAAACGATCCGCGCATCTCTCCACTGTTCGCCGGTCTAGATGGTTTTCCGCCGACACTGGTTCAAGTCGGCTCGCACGAAACGCTGCTGGATGACGCGACACGTTTTGCGGCGGCGCTGGGCGCAGCGGATGTGGACGTGACACTGGAAGTGTGGCCAGAGATGATCCACGCCTGGCCGCTGTGGAACGCGCATCTCGAACCCGGCCGCCGCGCGCTGGAGAATGCCGGTGGATTTATCCGCCGCCATATCTAGGCGGCGCTACTTCTGCAGCACGGTGTTGACCGCGCCCTTCTCCACCATGTCGATGACCAGCAGCTTCACCGGCTCCGCGCCCTTGTTGGCGCCGAAGTGCCATTGATCGACCGCCTCCACAATGAAGTCGCCGGTCTTGAAGGTTTGCGTTTTGCCGATGTCGAGATTGGTCACCTCGATGGTCCCCGCCTGCACATAGGCATAGCGCGGAAACGGATGCTTGTGCTTCGGCAGCACCGCGCCCGGGGGAATCTCATAGGTCGAGACGACGACTTGCGCATCCTTCTGCGGCAGCACGATGGGCTGGCCGCTCGATGTCACGGTGGTGGACAGCACCGGCTTGACCACGACCTTGCTCGCCGCAGGCTGCGTGTCCGCATGAAGCGGCGAGCCGATCAACATCAGGCCGAGCGCGAGAGCGGAAGATTTCATCGGACGGAACTCCAGAGCTTTGTCATTCCGGGGCGCGAGCCTCGCGAGCGAACCCGGAATCCAGCGAAGTGAAGAAGAATGGATTCCGGGTCTGCGCCAAAGGCGCATCCCGGAATGACGTGTTGAGAAACTCCGCAGGCCGTTCGGAATGACGGCGAGAGTGTCGTCTCACTCATACACCATCACGCCATCGTCGACCTTGCCGAGGCGCAGCGAGACGATGTCCAGCGCGTAATTCTGATAGAGCTTCCACGGCCGCTTCGAGCCCTGCTTCGGCATCTTCGCCACCGAACGCTGCACATAGCCCGAGGTGAAATCGAGCCAGTCCTCGCGCTTCACCTCCGGATCGGTGTTGCGCGGAGTGCACTGCTTGTAGCCGTGCTTGTCCATGTAATTGATCAGGCGGCAGACATATTCGCAGGTGAGATCGCATTTCAGCGTCCACGACGCGTTGGTGTAGCCGAAGGACGACGCCATGTTCGGCACGTCCGAATACATCATGCCCTTGTAGTTCAGAGTCTGCGCGAAATCGACTTTGCTCCCGTCCACGCTCACCTGCATGCCTCCTAACACTTGCAGGTTAAGCCCCGTCGCGGTGACGATCAGGTCGGCCTCGAGTTCGCTGCCGTCACTCAGGCGGATGCCGTTCGGCGTGAAGGTGTCGATGGTGCTGGTCACCACCGAGGCGCGGCCGTCCTTGATCGACCTGAACAGGTCGCCGTCCGGCACGAGACACAGCCGCTGCTGCCATGGATTGTAACGCGGCGTGAAATGCGTGCCGATGTCGTAATCCGGCCCGAGCGCGTGACGCACGCCGCCGAGGATCAACTGCTTGGCGCGCTCCGGCTTGCGGCGGCAGAGCTGGAAGAAATACATGCCGAACAGCACATTGCGCCAGCGGATCGCATGATAGGCGAGCTTGGCCGGCAACTTCTCGCGCAACCTGTTGGCGAGCGCGTCTTCCGCGGGCCGCGCAACCACGTAAGTCGGCGAACGTTGCAGCATGGTGACATGGGCGGCCGTCTTGGCCATTTCCGGCACCAGCGTCACGGCGGTGGCGCCGGAGCCGATCACCACCACGCGCTTGCCCGCATAGTCGATATCGCTGGTCCACTTCTGCGGATGGGCGATGCGGCCCTTGAATGTATTCGCGCCGGGAAACTCCGGCGCATAGCCGCCTTCATAGGAGTAATAGCCGCTGCACATGAACAGGAAGCCGCAGGTGAACTGCACGCGCTCCTTGTCCGGTCCGCGCTCGGCTTCCACCGTCCAGCGCGAGTCCTTCGACGACCACGACGCGCTTTTGACCTGATGGTTGAAGCGGATTTTCCTGTCGATCCCGTTCTCGCGTGCCGTCTCACGCACATAATTCAGAATGCGCGGGCCATCGGCGATCGCCTTCGCCTCGGTCCACGGCTTGAACGAATAGCCGAGCGTGTACATGTCGCTGTCGGAGCGGATGCCGGGATAGCGGAACAGATCCCAGGTGCCGCCGTTGGCCTCGCGCCCTTCGAGGATCGCGTAACTCTTGCCCGGGCAATTCTTCTGCAGGTGATAACCCGCGCCGATTCCGGACAGGCCCGCGCCGACGATCAGCACATCCACATGCGTCGCGCTGGTGTTTGAAACATTGTCGGACATTTTCGCTTCGGCCTGCATTGGTGTCTCCCTTGGACCGACTCTGCGCGCAGGCGCGCTGCGATGCAACCGTTGACATGGACCGGGACATGAGGAAGCCGCCCTGTTTTCTGATGTCTCTCCACGCCGTCCCCGCGAAGGCGGGACCGATAACCACAGTTGTCATGGCCGGGCTTGTCCCGGCCATCTCGACAACGCTGGCACGGTGCTCCCCTCATCGGGATCACCGGGACAAGCCCGGTGATGACGATCGAGCGGGTTGCACTACCGCATCTCACCTCATGCATCTCCAGATTCAGTTTTCAAACAGCCACGGCGCTTGGGGCTTACCCCATTCGCGCAAAGACGTGCGCCATCGCCCCTGTTGTTATGACGGCGCGGGGGCGCCCGGAATTCTTTCATCGCTTCGCCCTTCAATGAGGGCGCGCGGAACGCCGGATGCTCAGCGCATCCGCAGCCCCGTGTGCAAAAGTGAAAAGCACACGAGCATAGTCACCACGGTCGCGCCGGACACATCCGGCGTTCCGCACGCAATGGTTTTAACGGCTTGCTTCGTGCTCTCCTCGGCGGTCGATTGCTCTGTCACCGTCGCTGCCACTGAGGATGTGTCCCCGGCCGGTTGGGCGGGGCTCTCCGGGGCAACTTGACGCCTGCGTCCGGGCGTCAGGACCACACGACTTGGGCCGTCCGCGACAGCATCGTCGTCAGCCTTGGCGCGTCCCGCTCACACGCCTCCGGATGTTGCGCACGCCCTTGCGGGTGCGTGCGCACGATCCGGGCTTGCGCCCTGCGGTCCTCGCTCCGGCCTGACGCTGCCGCGTCCACCGCATCCCGCCCCGCGTATCGTGACGATCGCGAGCCGCCCCTCGGTGGGACGGGATGAATAGGAATATAATCCAAAATAACTATCTGTCAAACAGATTATTGGGTTCGATTGGGGAGACCATTTGACAACCCGAACAATCAACATTGTCATTCCGGGGCGCGCGCCTTCGCGCGAGCCCGGAATCCAGATGCCGAAACCCGATGGCCTATTCCGTCTACCTGCTTACAACCAAACGGAACGGCACGCTCTATCTTGGCGTCACCAACGACATTGTCAGACGCGGATACGAGCACCGGACCAGAGCTGCTGCCGGATTCACAAGCCGCTACGGCGTGGACAGACTGGTCTGGTTCGAGATTCACGACGATCCACTTGGGCTATCGCGCGCGAGAAGGAGCTAAAGAAGTGGCGCCGCGCCTGGAAACTTCGGCTGATCGAAGAAACTAATCCCGAATGGACTGATCTTTATCCCGGGATCGCAAGTTGAAGATGGATTCCGGGCCTGCGCCAGAAGGCGCATCCCGGAATGACCGTTGAGAGATACTCGATCCGGAAACTAACATCCGGAGTCCCCCCTATACCACCGCGTTGGTCGGCGTCGGGCGATCGTGAATCTGCTGGCCGAACAGCGAGCCGACAAGCTCGACCACCGTGCGCGCGGTGAGGCCGCGGTTGTCCAGAAACGGATTGAGCTCGACCAGATCGAGCGAGCTCACCAGTCCTGAATCCTGCAGCATCTCCATGACGAGATGCGCCTCGCGATAGGTCGCCCCGCCCGAGACTGTCGTGCCGACGCCGGGCGCGGAGACCGGATCGAGAAAATCCACATCGAGCGAGACATGGAGCACGCCGTTCCGCGCGCTCACCCGCGCGATGAACTCGCGCATCAAGACGCTGACGCCGAACTCGTCGATCCGCCGCATGTCCGCGATCCAGACATCGCGCTGCGCCAGCAATTCCTTTTCCAATCTGTCCACCGAGCGCAGGCCGAACAGGCCCAACTGGCGCGGCGCAATCGGCGAGCGCAGCGCGCGCGGCAACAGATCGTCCAGCCCCGGCTCGCCGCACAAGAACGCGCCGGACATGCCGTGCATGTTGCCGGTGATCGTGGTCCCGGGCGTGTTGTAGTCGGCATGGGCATCGAGCCAGAGCACGAACAGCTCGCGCCCCTGCTCGTGCCAGTGCCTTGCGACGCCGGAGACCGAGCCCATCGACAGCGAATGATCGCCGCCGAGAAACACCGGGATCGCGCCGGACTTCGCCATCGCATAGGCGCGCTGCGCGGTCTCGCCCATCCAGGCCTTGATCTCGCGGTAGTGCTTCGCGTTTGGCGGCGGCGTTTCGTCAGTGAAAGTGAGTTCGCGCCGCAGGATGTCGCCGTGATCTGCAACGGTGAAATCGAGGCTTTCGAGCAGCGGCACGATGCCCGCCGTGCGCAGCGCCGCCGGCCCCATCAGCGCGCCCTTCTGCGAGGCGCCGACTTCGATGGGCACGCCGAGCAGCGCGATGTCTTTGGGATAGGAATCTGTCACGGCGGCCTCGCTGGGACTGAGAGCGGCGGAACCCTGTCCGCCAGTCTATCGGGATTTGCATGATGCGCTATGTCGCCTCAACGCAAAAAGCCCCGGAGCGATCCGGGGCTTGGTGACAATCCGTTTCAGTACATCCGTGAAACAGGTCGTGAAGTTCTCTCCCTGTCAGGGAGCGGGTGGCCGTTCCGGTACATCCGCGAAACGGCCATCCTGAACTTCTGCGTGACGCATCATCGGCGGTGCCGGACGACGCGTCATCGGATCTCAGAGAAGCGACAGATTTTCCGCGCTGGTCTTGCCGCGCATCTTGTCGGTCTTGGCTTCAAAGGAAACCTTCTGTCCTTCGGCGAGGCCGGTCAGGCCAGCGCGCTCGACAGCGCTGATGTGAACAAACACATCGGTGCCGCCATCGCTCGGCTGAATGAAACCAAAGCCCTTTTGGCCGTTGAACCACTTCACAGTACCAGTCGTCATAACAATCAATCCTTCAGGCGCGCGTACATGCGCAACTCCGCACGACGTCGCGCGAAGCAAATCCAATCCAGCGATGTCTTTGGATAAGGAGCCGAGGGGACTGAAAGTCCAGAAGGGCGCTTTAACAAAAGCTGTGCCGCAAATCGAATACCCCGCGTTTAACAGGTATCGGCGCGAGTGCAAGGACTCAATTGTGTTCGTTTGAAGATGATGCCTCGTTTGGCGTCGAATCGTGCCTATATGTGAACGATATCAATGTTCTCAGAAAGGCGACCGATGACAAAACAGCCGAGCGCCACTCAGATTGCCCGCGCCGAACGGATGCGCATTGCCGCCAAGGAAGGCGCCGAGGCCCGCGCCGTTTTCGCCGCACGCGATGTCGCGATCCGCAAGAACATGGACCGGCTGAAGGCCTTGCGCCTTGCCAAGGAAGCGGAAGATGCCGCGCTCGCGGCGTCCGAACCTGCGCCGGTCAAGAAGCGCAGCACGAGAAAGAAAGTGCTGGCCGAAACCTGAGCCGGTCATCTCGCCGAACGCGCGATGTAAGACGCGCTCAAGAAAAAGCCCCGAATCGCTCCGGGGCTTTCGTTGTATCCGTCATTCCGGGGCGCTCGCATCGCGAGCGAACCCGGAATCCAGAAGACAGAAATGGATTCCGGGCCTGCGCGTAAGAACGCGCATCCCGGAATGACAAGCCAATATCAATACCGGTAGTGATCGCTCTTGTAGGGGCCTTCCTGCTTCACGCCGATATAATCGGCCTGATCCTTCTTCAGCTCGGTGAGCTTCACGCCGATCTTGGACAGATGCAGGCGCGCGACCTTCTCGTCGAGTGACTTCGGCAGCACGTAAACTTCGCGTCTGTACTTGCCGTCCTTGTTGTTGGCGAAGAGCTCGATCTGCGCCAGCGTCTGGTTGGTGAACGACGCCGACATAACAAATGAGGGGTGCCCCATCGCGTTGCCGAGGTTCACAAGGCGGCCTTCCGACAGCAGGATGATGCGGTGGCCGTCCGCGAAGGTGATCTCGTCCACCTGCGGCTTGATGTTGTCCCACTTCAGGTTCTTCAGGGTCGAGACCTGAATCTCGTTGTCGAAGTGGCCGATGTTGCAGACGATGGCGCGGTCCTTCATCGCGCGCATGTGGTCGAGCGTGATGATGTCCTTGTTGCCGGTGGCGGTGACGAAGATGTCGGCGCGCGGCGCGGCGTCTTCCATGGTCACGACCTCGTAGCCTTCCATCGCCGCCTGCAGCGCGCAGATCGGGTCGATTTCAGACACCAGCACGCGGCAGCCGGCCTGACGCAGCGACGCCGCCGAGCCCTTGCCGACGTCGCCGAAACCCGCGACCATCGCGGTCTTGCCGCTCATCATGACGTCGGTGCCGCGGCGAATGCCGTCCACCAGCGATTCACGGCAACCATAGAGGTTGTCGAACTTCGACTTGGTGACCGAGTCGTTGACGTTGATGGCAGGCCACAGCAGCGTGCCGGCCTTCTGCATGTCGTAGAGGCGATGCACGCCCGTGGTGGTTTCTTCCGACACGCCCTTGAT
>JACDJB010001393.1_pt1 | contig 19583 bp, 17 predicted proteins | sample 7454121 | NCBI WGS metagenome assembly JACDJB01 (sample SAMN14253290, study PRJNA609438) | sludge metagenome | isolation source: sludge after 25d culture with pyrite | collected 2018-12-20 | reverse complement strand
TGTCGCATACTCAACATGAGCAGTCGCAATCGTAATACCGCGTTCACGTTCTTCCGGAGCATTGTCAATACTGTCAAAACTACGGAAAGATGCTGTACCACCCTTGGCGAGCGCTTGAGTGATCGCTGCAGTCAGGGTTGTTTTACCATGATCAACGTGACCGATGGTACCAATATTTACATGGGGCTTACTTCGATCAAATTTTTCCTTAGCCATCGCTATTCCTCCGAAAATTTAAATTTGAAAATGCGCATTACAAAAAACCAGAGCCCACGACCAGGATTGAACTGGTGACCTCATCCTTACCAAGGATGTGCTCTACCGACTGAGCTACGTGGGCTTAAGCCTGATTGCGATTACCATACAGAGCGGGAGACGGGATTCGAACCCGCGACCAACAGCTTGGAAGGCTGTGACTCTAGCCAACTGAGTTACTCCCGCTTACTTCCCGTAAACCTATGCGCGGTACAAGCATAACCGACAATCTGACTAGACCAACATCGTTTGAGAAGGTCTATGAGGTTGAGCTGGTGAGAGGACTTGAACCCCCAACCGGCTGATTACAAATCAGCTGCTCTACCAATTGAGCTACACCAGCAAAACATACAAAAGTCTGATTTTTAAAACAGTTGTTTAATTTATAAAATATTTTTCCGAAGTCAATACAAAAATTGAAAAAATGCGTAATTTTTATTTAATGTATTGACCTAAATCTTGTATGCTATCCAAACAATTAAGTTAAAAAGATATTTATCAGACCGTAACATCTTTTTTACTTTGAGCGATAAAAGGCTCTCATACATTTATCCGTCAAAATATTTTGATGTTTTAACAAGACGAAACACCTTAGATGATCTGAGCATCTAATAAATTATTTGACATGATAGTTTTATTCGATTAAATTAATTGATTATTTTAAAATTTACAAACAAATTTTTAAAGGAGAAGGTGGATTCATGGCTCACCACAAATCAGCTATCAAAAGAATTAAAACTTCTGAAGCAGCACGCTTGGCTAACCGGCAGCATAAAAGTCGTATCAGAACGGCTATTAAATCAGTATTAGGCGCAGAGAACAAAGAAGTCGGTGAATCCAGACTAAAAGAATCTTATGCTCTTTTAGATAAATTAGCCACAAAAGGCATCATCCATAAAAATAAAGCTGCTAATCAAAAATCACGTCTGGCTAAATTTATCAGTAATTTATAATAAAAAATCCGCTCTACGCGGATTTTTTATTATTGAATATAATTTTGTATACCTGATCAAAATGTTTTACAAACTTTAGTTCAATTCCTTCATATACCTGCGCTTCCATATCCTTGATGTCGCTTTTATTCTCTTCCGGAAGAATAATTGTTTTTATACCATGTCTTTTAGCAGCAAGCAATTTTTCATTTAACCCGCCAACCGCCAGTATATTTCCGCGCAGAGTTATTTCCCCCGTCATGGCAATATCCGTTGGATACGCGACATTTTTCAATGCTGAAATAACAGCTGTTGTAAGGGTTATACCCGCTGAAGGGCCATCTTTAGGGACTGCGCCTTCGGGCAGATGAATATGGATATCGTATTTGTTGATAAATTCCGGATCGATACCATATTTATTACTGCGGGACCGGATATAACTCATCGCTATTACGGCTGATTCCTGCATCACATCTCCCAGCTTACCCGTGAGAGTCAATTTATCTTTTCCCTTAAGAAGATTCACTTCGATCCTGAGTATATCGCCACCGTAAGATGTCCACGCGAGTCCTGTCGCAACCCCTATTTCACCATTGCTCTTCAATCCCCTCGATGGGTATTTGGGTTCACCTAAATATTTTTTCAGGTTTTTCAAAGCCACATCAATTTCTTTTTTTCTTTTGTTTTTTAGCAGTTCCATGACTGCCTGCCTGCAAATTTTGCTTATTTGTCTTTCTAAATTACGTACTCCTGCTTCCATCGTATAATTGACGATTATCTCATTTATAGACTCATCATCTATTTTGAATTCATCTTTTTCCAAACCGTGAATTTTCATCTGCTTGGCTATCAAATGCTTCCGCGCAATCTGCAGTTTTTCGAAATCCTGATATCCCGGCAGTTCAATAATCTCCATACGATCCAGCAATGCATCGGGTATATCGTAGGGATTATTTGCAGTCACGATAAACATGACATTGGCAAGACTATATTCAACTTCAAGATAGTGGTCCATGAAACTTTTGTTTTGCTCAGGGTCGAGGACTTCAAGAAGTGCCGAGGCCGGATCACCATGGTAATCATGCCCAAGCTTGTCAACTTCATCCAGCAAAAATACCGGATTTTTTACACCGGCTTTTTTCATCCCCTGAATTATTTTTCCGGGCATTGAACCAATATAGGTTCTCCTGTGCCCTCTGATCTCGGCCTCATCATGAACACCACCGAGCGAAATCCGGATAAACTCCCTGCCCATTGATCGGGCGATTGATTTTCCGAGAGATGTTTTTCCGACCCCCGGAGGACCGGCAAGACATAATATCGCTCCCTGCATTTTTTTGACCCTCTGCAGGACCGCGATATACTCCAGAATTCTTTTTTTGGGCTTTTCCAACCCGTGATGATCTTCATCGAGGATTTTCTGCGCGGTATTTATATTCGTTGTATCATTTGTCATTTTGTTCCATGGCACCGAAACCAGCCATTCTATATACGTTCTGATAACATTCGATTCCGGTGATAATTGCGGAATCTTTGCAAAACGCTGCAGCTCCTCCATTGCCTTCGCATGAATTTCGACGGGCATGGACGCGCTTTTTATTTTTTTCTTTAAGTGATGTATTTCCAGGGCAATTTCATCTTCTTCGCCGAGTTCATCCCGGATGATTCTCATCTGTTCCTGGAGATAAAAATTCCGCTGCGATTTCATCATTTCATCACGAACCCTGCCATCAAGATCCGTTTTAATTGTCAGAACCTGATTCTCTTTTCGTAATAGCTGCAGCAGATGATCCAGACGGGCTTCATAATCCCATCTTTCAAGAAGTTTTTGTTTTTCCGCAATTCTAACATCAAGATAGGTCGCGACAAAATCAATAATTTTTTCGGCATCTTCCAGTTGATTAAATGAAAACAGGATTTCTTCAGGTATTTCATCATTCATCTTGATATAAACTTTAAAAAGCTCGCTAAGCTGGCGTCTCTTTGCCTCCATCTCTTCTGTTACATCAATAATATCAGGAGGTAAATCCAGCTTTGCTTCAATAAATTTTTTCTTTTCACGATAGCGTGATACCTTTGCCCTGGCAACACCCTCAACAAGAATTTTAATTAGACCATTCGGCAATTTAACCATCTGGAGTATCTGGCCGACAACGCCAACCCTGAACAGATCTTTGGGATGAACATCTTCCATTAGCGAATCTTTCTGGGCCACTAAAAATATACTTTTATTATCCAGCATGGCCAGTTCGATGGACTCAATAGACTGCTTCCTGCCGACAATCAGCGGAACAACCATGTGCGGAAAAATAACAAGATCTTTTAACGGCAAAACATGAAAAATCTTTTTGTTAAGCAGATTTGATTCTCTTGGCATGTATATTATTTGTCCTTTTATTTCAAAAAAAAAGCGGAGCCAAGCCCCGCTCTATATTTATCTTCAAATTGAATTTATGCACTTTGCTTTGAAGAAGAATATTCGAATTTCGGTTCTCCCTGCTTCATAACCGAATTGTAGGTTATTGTAACTGATTTTAATTTGGTCATTGAAGGCACTTTAAACATCACATCAAGCATAATATTTTCAAGTATGGCACGAAGCGCGCGCGCGCCTGTTTTACGTTTCATTGCCAGTTCAACAACGCCGTGGAGAGCTTTATCATCAAAGATCAGCTCCACACCTTCCATCTCCATCAGTTTCTTGTATTGTTTAACCAGCGCATTTTTCGTGTCAGTCAAAATGGAATACAACGCTTTTTCGTCCAGCTCGTTCAATGACCCCAAAACCGGTAGCCGTCCGATGAGCTCTGGAATCAGACCGTATTGCAACATATCTTCCGGCTCAACCATGCTGTATAACTGTCCTTTAGACAAGGCGTTTTTACTATTGATATCTTTTTCAAAACCGATATTCTTTTCGCCGACCCTTCTTCTGACGATATCTTCAAGCCCCTCAAATGCGCCGCCGCAAACAAAAAGAATATTTTTCGTGTCAACATTTATTAGATTTTGTTCAGGATGCTTTCTTCCACCCTTTGGGGGTATGCTTGACACAGTTCCCTCAAGCATTTTTAGGATGGCCTGCTGAACACCTTCACCGGAAACATCACGCGTAATAGAAGGATTACCGTCTTTACGGGCTATTTTATCAATTTCATCAATATATACAATTCCTCGCTGGGTCTGCTCAAGATTATAATTGGCCGCCTGATATAAACGGACAAGTATATTTTCAACATCCTCACCGACGTATCCTGCCTCTGTTAATACCGTCGCATCGGCAATGGAAAACGGAACTTTCAGAACACGGGCCAGCGTTTGGGCAAGTAGTGTTTTTCCCGTTCCCGTCGGACCAAGCAGAAGAATATTGCTCTTCTCGATCTCAACATCAGAGACTTCTGTCCCGGTATTAATTCTTTTATAGTGATTATAGACCGCAACGGATAATATTGTTTTCGCCCTATCCTGTCCGATCACATATTTATCAAGTTCCGATTTAATATCAGCCGGCGGTACCAGCCGGTGTTCATCCAGTAAATTCGATTCTTTTTTGTGCCGGGCAATAATCTCCGTAGCACTGCGGACACAATCATTACAAATATGTACATCCGGACCGGAAATCAAACTTTCAACTTCATCAGCCGATCTGCCGCAGAATGAACATCGATATACGGGATTCCGTAGATTCCTTCTACTCATTCTTTTTCTTTCCCTTTTCTTTTGAATTCGATCTGGGTTCCAGCACTTTATCGATAATTCCGTAATCCAGCGCTTCCTGTGCGGACATAAAATTATTTCTATCTGTATCCTTCTCTATCTGGTTTACTGTTTTGCCTGTCGACTCGGCCAGAATTTTATTAAGAATTGCGCGTATGCGTAAGATCTCAGTGGCCGCGATCTGAATATCCGATGCCTGTCCCTCCGCACCTCCGAGAGGCTGATGAATCATAATTCTGGAATGCGGAAGCGCGTATCGTTTTCCCTTGGTTCCAGCGGCAAGCAATACCGCGCCCATACTTGCGGCCTGTCCCATACAGGTGGTCACAACATCAGGTTTAATATATTTAATCGTATCATAAATTGCCAGTCCCGAGGAAACAATGCCTCCCGGCGAATTAACATAAAGGAAAATATCCTTATCCGGATCTTCCGCCTCAAGGAACAAAAGCTGGGAAATGATGAGACTTGAAATATTATCATCTATCGGCATACCCAAAAATATAATCCGTTCCTTTAACAATCTCGAATATATGTCATAGGCGCGTTCACCACGCCCCGTTTGCTCAATAACCATGGGGATGAGAGTCATGCTCAATCCTTTCCTGCGTTCATTTTAGTACATCTTAAAAAATACATCGCATTATTCAGTTCATTGCAAATATAAAAAGAAACAAGATGTTTAATCCAGCTTGATCTCATTATCTTTGACTTTGCTGTTTTCCACTAGGAAATCATAGATTTTCTTGTCTGCAAGGTCTTCCCTGACCCTTTCCATCAAACCCGGATTGGATTCATAGATTTCCCTTACTTTTTCATCCTTTAGATTTTCCATAAATTTCTTAATATCAGTGTCATCGACTTCAATCTTCTCTTCTTTAGCAATTTGATCTTTCAGGTAATGCCATTTGATATTGAAAAGCGCTTCAGACTCATAGTGTTGACGGATCGCGTCTTCTTTTAATTTCGGGTCACGGGTTTTTACATCTTTTACGATATGATTTAAATAATTTTCTATCAAAGCTTTTGGCACATCGAAAGGATTCTCATCGAGAAGTTTTTGCGATAATTCCTGCGCGAACCGCGCATCCGCTTCGTGCTGATATTCATGTTCCAGACGTTCCCTGGTGAATTCTTTTAAATCGTCAACCGTCTGCATTTCTCCGCCCAGCTCTTTAACAAATTCTTCATTAAGCTCAGGCAGCTCCTCTTTTAAGACATTTTTGATGCTTATTGAATATGATTCTTTTTTTCCGGCCATTTCTTTCTGCGGAAAATCTTCCGGATATGTTTTGCTGATCGTTTTAATGTCGCCATTTTTCAGTCCCAGCAACTGTTCCTCCAGATCCGGATCAAACCGACCTTCACCGATACTGACCTGGATATCTTTGTATTTGCGACCAGCAACCGGTTTGCCTTCAGCGTCTAATTCCTGCATATCCAACGTGACGATATGGCTGTTCTCAATCGCGTTTTCGACCGGAACTCTGGTTGCTTTTTCTTTTAACAGTTTTCCAATCGTTTCATCTACAAATTTATCTGTTATTTCATATTTATCTTTGGTGAATTCAAACCCCTTATATCCATTCAGCCCTATTTCCGGATAGGTGTCTATATCGATGGTAATCTCAAGATTGCCTTCTTCGTTATACTCCACTTTTTTGGCTTCAGGGGTGCCGACCACATCAATTTTATGCTCTTCAACCGACTGTTGTAGCGCTTCCTGGACTGCCGCTTCCAGAGTATAAGCCTCTATAGCATCGGCATATTGCCTTTTCACCAGAGAAAGAGGCGCTTTTCCCTTACGAAATCCCGGATACTGAACTTCTTTCTGAACCTGCTTTGTTTCTTTTACGCGAAGCGGTTCCAGATCACTTTTATCCATTTTTATATTAAGTTCTTTTCTGCAACTGGATATTTTTTTAACTTCACTGCTAACCATTCCTTCAAATTCCTCCTGAAAATATAAATTAAAATCAATCTTAGTAATTTAGCTTGAATCATTGCTAAATGCAAATTTATCATATGCTCCCGAGCCCGTTTATATCAATGATATTAAAACAAAAATTCGAGTCCGTTTGATATTTCCAAATCGCTGTTTTTGACCTCCCCGGGAGGATTATTATCGTACCTGTGATTAATCATGACCGCGATACTCAAACGGCTGGTAATGGTAAATGAGATGTTCCCTTCCGATAAAATCCTGTAATCTGAAAGATCTTCAAAAGCCGCCTGAAAGTAACTAATCAACTGAAACCGAACCCGTTTATCCTTCTTCCAGAACAAACCAACATAGTTAGTCGTTCGAATCAGACTTTGTTCAGGTTCGATATCATCATTATACGATTCATTTTCAAACATTATTCCTGTGCCAAGATATGTTTTCAACTCCTGCGAATCATTCCCGGCGGGTTTCTTTTGAAAAATACTGAATCTCAATCCTGTACCTGCCAAATTACGGTCACTCAGCATAATAAATTCATCATACTCTTTCTGGAGGAATGATTCCACTGCTAATCTGCTGTTAATGTTTCTCTGCCCTCTTAAATGTATAAATCCTTTATTAGTATAACGGCTGTCGTCTTTTTCTCCCTGCTGGTAATCCAAGACCCCGAAAAAATGATACTTGCCACGCAAGTAATCGCTTCGAAGTCCCGTTTTTATTTTATACAGATTCGTGTTTCCCGACTGATATGAAATGCTAAAATTTCCTTTGTTGTGGAGCCCCGGGGAAACTTCAAACTTTCTAAGCGCTTCCGTGTTTACCTGCGCTTTCAGGAGAGAACAGGAAACCATCACTAATAATACTATTTTGATAATTCGCATGATCCTTAACTCTTTTTGAATTAATCTTTTTATTAAATGAATAAATCAGCCAACCGGTTGTTGCAATCTTCCTATATCTTGACAACGACCTTTCCCATACTTTTACGGGATTCAATAAACCGGTGTGATGCCGGTAAATCATTGAAAGAAAATACCTTGCCTATGACAGGCCTGATATTATGGTTTATAACAAAAGCTTTCAAATCACCATATATCTCGCTCATTTTATCAGGATCATCCAGGAGATATCCAAGATGTGTAGCCATCACCCCGGTTGATTTCATAGCCATTTTAATCACACTTGCAGAGGGGACATCCCTCCAGGTTTTCCACCATGAGACGGGATTCCATTTTTTCAGATCGAGACTGGCGAAACCGGCAACAATCATTCTGCCAAACGGGTTTAGTAGATTCATACTGTTCTTATAGACATCCCCACCGACGAGATCGAGAACAGCATCCACACCGGGCAGCGTTTCTGAAATTTCCCTGAAATAATCCTGCTTCCTGTAATTAAATCCCTTTTTAGCGCCAAGCGATTCGATCAGCTCAATTTTTTCATCATCGCCAGCCATCCCGTAAACTTTACATCCAAATGCTGACGCAAGCTGAACTGCCGCCGTACCAACTCCGCCTGCCGCCGCTGTGATCAGAACAGATTCATTCGGACGTATTCGTCCCATTTCAAACAATGCTACCCACGCGGTCATATAATTGACTGGAAATGCAGCATTTTCTTCCGGTGTGAACTTGTCAATACCGCTAAGCGCCCTCCGTGAGCCAACAACGACTTTTTCCGCGTAACAGCCATATTGTGTGCCTATTACAACTTTTTCACCGATCCGGGAAGAATCAATACCATCCCCCACTGCAGTGATCGTCCCGCCCGCCTCCATTCCCGGAATATATGGCCGTTTTGGCGCCCAGCCATAAAGTCCTTTACGGGATAGAATTTCAGCATAATTTATTCCAATACAATCAACTGTCACTTGCACCTGGCCGGCTGCAGGCGCAGGATCATCTGTACGGGACATCCTCATGACTTCCGGGGAACCAGTTTTCTTTAAAAAATATGCGTTCATTACTTCGAGTCCTTCCTAAAAAGCAAACCCGATTTTCCAATACGTAAAAATCCCGTCATCCGATCGGGCGACATTTAATGAAGCTGTATAGTTACGGTTTACGGGCGCGAAATAAACACCTCCTCCAAAACTGCCGTGCCAGCCATCCGGGCTTTCACCTTCATACCATATTCGGCCTGCGTCTGTAAATCCGATTACTCCGACATCCGATGGAAAAATAATCCGCATTCTTTTCAGAAACCAGCGGATCTCTGCACCCCCCGTGGCAGCCAGATCTCCCGCAAAACGCTGTATATTATATCCACGCAATGATTCCACCCCGCCGATGTACGCGGCATGATAATACGGAAATTCACCGGAAACATGCTGGATTTGAGTCCGGAAAGCGATAGTCACTCTCGAATTTAGAGGAAGAAACGAATTTCCGTTCAAAGTCATACGTGTATAAGCATGGGTGTTGTCAAACATTTCCGGATAATGTGTAATAAATCCGTTCAACAATAAACCGCGCCGCGCCGCAACCTCATTATCCCGGGTATCATAGGTAAATCCGGCGCCTAAACCAAGGGTATGATGAATATCAATGCCATAAGGTCGCTGTATTTTGATCAGAGATTTTTCATCAAGTTCCGTAAACAGATATTGATATGAAAGATCAAATTGTACCGACATGGATGGTTGAATTTCTCTAAGTCCTATTACATCCACGCGGAAATAATTATTTCTGGCGCGATAGAAGTGATCTTCTTCAAGGTTTTCATCTTTTTTAGAATCATTCCCATAACCAAAAAAATTCGGTTTATCTTCCGGAACCGCAGTTTTGACATCAAATTTTAACCGCATACCGGGGATTAACTCATAAAAATCTCCTCTGTACTCAATCTGAAAAGCGGAGGTGCGGAAGACATAACTTCCCGATAATTTGTGGCGGCTTACATACGGTTCCGCTCTGAATCCATATTTGGTTACCTGAGCGCCTCCTCCCAGGAAAAGACCGTTATCGCGGTCATATCCGAATATCGGAAGCGGCGCCCAGACCGCTCCGTAATCAAACGGCGGCTGAAGTTCTTTTCCCTGAAGCGTATGCTTCAGGCGTGATTCCGGATAACCGATTGGCGGACGCTCAAATGCTGATTTCTTTTTTGAGAGTACGACTTTCGCATCCGTGCCATCTTTAACTTTTACGCCCTTTTCCGTATCATAAAAAAATATTTTCCCGGCAGTCTTTTCTACGGTCAGCTGATCATCTCCCTTTCCCCCAACAATTCGGATGACAATCTTTTCATCTCCCTTCCCGATGACTCTGACCTCATCATTGCCGCCAAGCATATAAATCCTTATCTCATCGGTCTCTCGCGGTGTAAAAATTCTGCTGTAAAAAACCGATTTCTTCTGTTCCAATTCTGATATTGTCAATCGGATTTCACCATTTTCAAGCCTTGAAATCTCCAGCAGTTCAGGCCTGTCAGTCAACTGAAGTTCAACCGCCTTCGTAAGATGACGGTAATAGGACAACGCTAAATCGACCATCTGATCACGGCGTATTTTAAGACGCTTGACCACCAAGTTCCCGACCTGATTATAAATTTCATCCGGAAGCGCCTTTACCGCGTCTTCCAAAATCAGGTCATCCATTTGTTTTACAAAATCTTCCGAAATCCGTCGCCAATCTTCTTTTGCTAAAGAATTTAAGAGTCTGGCATCCAGATAACGCGCTTTATGCGTGAGACTTATGATATCCGGTTTGTTTTTGTTAAAGCCATCAATTCCCCTGTCCACCCATCTCTTATCGATTAACGACGGAATGATTCCGTCATAGACGACAAAGGCAAAATCCCTGTCACGCGCGATCGGTTTCCATATATGAATCTCTCCTCTCTTAAAGCGCGCCCAGCGCCACTGATCCGCGTGGCGGTCCCAGTCACCCACAAATATATCCAGAAGCCGGGCAGTAAGATATGCCCGGGCATCAATCTTTTCACCGGGATCATCATCCAGTTTTTTGCTAAATTTTTCAGTACCGATTATTTTATCGGAATGCGCAAATCCCGGCGTATCTTCTTCGTTCTCATCGGTTCTTTCTTCTATTGAACCCAATAAGCCGGCGAAATCGTTGTAATATTCTCCCAAGATTTTATCATGAGGCATTACGAAGTAATAAGGCTTTGAATGCAGAACATCGAGCCTGTCTGCCAGCTTATCGACGATCAGCGAGCCGAAAGGAAGCATCAGACCGATCTGGTCCTTCCCGAAAGTTTCAATGATCGTACCTTTTAATTCTTCAGGCAAAGCCCTTCCCGGAAACTTATCTACAGAACGAAATACCCATGTTTTTCCATCGGCGCCCTTAAATCGCAATGAATTTGTCTGAAGACCGCCGCCTCTTTTCAAAGGCACCAGTCCTCCCGCAAAAGTATTAAGATCCAGTCGCGGCACTTGTACCGGTGTGTTCCATACATCACGATATCCATTGCCAAGAATCAATCTATGCAATTTCCCGGCTTGGTATTGGGCTCCGGGTATAATTGTCACTATAGAATCGGGACTCGCGCTCAGACCGGTCACCAATATGCCCGTCAGAATGAATATCCGGTAAAGAATCGTTGAATAGTTTAGATTCATCATCATATTCCGTCTATTGCGGTTTAAACCGTGACACAAATCTGTTTAAATGACGACTTAATACTGATTCTAAAAACTTCAAACATTATTATTTCAGGTGTGTGTCACATTATAAAATTAGATTATTCTATTTAAAAATCAACAATTTCCCTGATAAAACCTTGCTAAATTTAACTTGAAGGAAATCATTGTTTGACATGATACGGCATATTTTTTATTTTATTAACAACTACCAGGTCATAGAAGTTCTTTACATTTTAGCCACGCTTTGAACATTCTCATAACTGAGAGATTTTGAATAAACCAAAACCATTAATATTTGGAGATTATTAAATGTCTTCTGAACTGATAACCGCCAAAGAATCTTTAAAAAAACTGCTCGAAGGCAATAAACGATTTGCCGGCGGTAACGCTATTCAGCCAAACCAGACATCAAAACGCCGGACCTCCCTGCAGGAGACACAAAATCCCTTTGCGGTTATCATGACATGCGCCGACTCGAGAGTATCCCCCGAGATAATATTTGATCAGGGACTCGGAGATCTTTTTGTCACACGGGTTGCGGGTAATGTCGCAAGTGATTTTGCTTTGGGAACGATCGAGTATGCCGCCATCCAGCTAAACGTTCCATTAGTGCTTGTTGTTGGCCACTCTGCCTGCGCTGCTGTTCAGGGGGCTATGAATATTTCCGGAATTTCCGGTCAGTTTATCAGTGTCGCGAAAGCCATTAAACCGGCAATCGATCGACTCGACATTCATCTGAGAAACGATCTGGAGACAGTGATTAAGGAAAATGCGAAAATGGTAGCCGAACAAATAAGTTCATCCGGACCGCTTATCGCTGATCTCGTTTCTTCAGGCAAATTAACCGTCCTAAGCGCCTTTTATAATTTTTCAACCGGATTGGTTGAAGTTATCTCTTAAGAATCGATCGTAGAATCTTCAAATTAAACTTTATTTTGGGTGGAATATCGAAGCGTATTTTTGTTGTTTAATTTGATAATTGAATAATTTAATATTTATAATTTTATGCCGATATGATATAAAACTCATTAAAATTGTCTATAATAAAATCTATCCAGGGGAGTTCATATGGACCGCGAAAATTTACCGGAAAAATACCGTTTGCTGAAGGAAAATCGGAAGAACTACATCAAGGCTATGGAAACGCTCGGAGAGGCTGTTCGGAAAGAAGGTCCTATTGATGAAAAGACCACCCATCTCATTCAATTAGCGGGCGCGGCTACTCTTCGATCAGAAGGCGCGGTGCACAGTCATGCCAGACGAGCCCTTGAAGCGGGCGCCACACCTGAAGAGATATATCACGCGGTCATTTTATTGACTCCGACAATCGGATTTCCAAACGTATCCGCCGCGCTGAGTTGGGTTGATGATGTCATTGAAAAATAGTATTTCAGTGCCTCTAGTCATTTTAAACCGGATATAATAAACGAAAATATCCGGTGTTTTTATATTTACGGCGATTTATCTCATTTGAATCATACTATTAATGAAACCGGCGCAAACCATCCCAACCCATTTTCTTTTTTATCGGTAAAGGTAAATGTTTTTGACTGATATCGATTGGAAACCAGGATTCCTTGTCTTTATATTTTAAAATATACAACGGACAGGCAGGTGTATCACCCTGAGCAACCAGGGCCGCTAAATTGCCATATTCATCTTTGGCCAGATCCATGATCATAACGGCGTGCCCCTTTCGTCCTTTTTTTACAAAAAAATCACCGATTTGCAATTCTTCAGCGGGAATATCCTTGTAAAAATGATAAAAAGTCTGTGTTCCCGAATATTCAAATATCACACGAAGATAATTTTCATAATTATCATAGGACGAATCCTGATCGGAAATTTTTCTTAAGAAAAAATGCAGGCCCGCGAAATCAGGACGGTATCCTTTTGCCCACTGATCCCACGAAAGGGCCAGTCCGTCCGGCAATGGAAATACAATTTGTTTTTTTAAACCTGAAGTCCAAAGATAATCTGCCCGAATACGAATCAGAATATCCATACATTGTTCGAGATTTCTACCCGAAATATCGATGGCGGTCACGGCGGCGAGAGTGGTATCACCGGAGTGGACGCTTATTTTTCCACGATAGTCCAATACATCTGTTTCAGGCGGCATCAACGGCAAATTCCGTAAATATTCAGCAAAACCGCCTTTTTCGGCCGGTAACCTTTTGAAACCCGGAGGGGCCGGAAATCTTTGTTCAATGGTCTCAAATTTTTGTAAACCGTATGTTTTGGGATCCAGGTATCTGATTTGTCCGAATAAGCCGGAACTATTCAAAAAAATGAGTAAGAGTACCGCTAAATTGACTGTTGTTTTCACACCAAACGAATCAGTCATTGATTTCAAAAGAATCTCCATCCATCCAGGCCGGAAATTTCTCCCGGTATCCCACCAGTGTATGCTGTGAAAGTCTTACAGTACTGATCATTTCATTCTCCCGCTGATGAACCAGTTCATTCCCCAGAGGATCAATTATGGAAGAATCTCCTATATATTCTATCCCTATTCCATCCCGTCCAACCCGATTTACCCCGGCCACATAACATTGGTTTTCTATCGCCCTGGCAGCCAAAAGCGCGCGCCAGTGATTCGCCCTGCGTTCCGGCCAGTTGGCGATAAAAACGGTCATGTCATATTCATTATTCCGGTTGCGGCACCAAACCGGGAAACGGAGGTCGTAGCATACAAACGGGCGGATTTTCCATCCCTTGAGATCAACAGTTAATGTCTTTTTGCCCGCGGAATATGTCTTATGCTCATCAGCCATGCGAAACAGATGACGCTTATCATATGTAAACAATTGCCCGTCCGGCTTAGCCCAAAACAACCTGTTATAAAAAATCCCGTTTTCGTTGATAATCATGCTTCCAACAAGATCAACTTTTTTTTGAGCGGACTTTTTGAGCATCCATTTTACTGACGGGCCGTCAGGTTGTTCTGCCAGCCGCGCCGCGTTCATACTGAACCCGGTTGTGAACATTTCCGGAAGAATAATTAAATCGTTCGCATCCGTAATCGATTCAATTTTCGCATCGAAACGTGATATATTCTTTGCCGCGTCTTCCCACACCAGATCGGCCTGAATAATTGTGATATTTAAATCCTGCATAACTTCTCCGCGGCTCTTTTGAGTGTTTCTTCTTTTTTGGCGAAACAAAATCTTAACACATGGTTGTCATCATTTTGGTCATAAAAAACGGATGTCGGAATACTTGCAATTTGATATTCCTTTGTCAGCCGGACGGCAAAATCCATTTCTTTTTCATCGCTGATTCCCGAATAATCTAAAAGTTGAAAATATGTTCCCTGACATGACAAAACATTGAAACGCGAATCTTTAATTAAATCCAAAAACAGATCACGTTTTTTCTGGTAAAAATCAGACAATCCCAGATAAAGATCTTTATTGCTCAAAAACTCCGCGTAAGCGTACTGTACCGGAGTATTGACCGCATAAGTGATAAATTGATGTACTTTTCTGAATTCATCCGTTAATTCCTTTGGCGCCAGACAATACCCGACTTTCCATCCGGTTGTGTGATACGTTTTCCCGAATGAACTGATGACCATGCTCCTGGCGGCCAGATCCGGATATCGGCTCATACTTAGATGCTTCCGGCCGTCAAAGATGATATGCTCATAAACTTCATCACTGATAATAATAATATTGGTGCCGGAAACAATACTTTTTAATAGATGAATATCGCTATTGTTTAGCGCCGTTCCGCTTGGATTATGCGGTGAATTAATAATAATTGCCCTGGTTTTATCAGTAATCGCGTTTTTAACTTCGCTCCAGTCAATATGATAATCCGGTAATTTCATTTGTATAAAAACCGGTTTCCCGCCATTGTATTCGATCACGGGCACGTATGCGTCATACCAGGGTTCAAATACAATCACCTCGTCACCCGGATGAACTATGGAGGTGATGGCGGCATAAAGCGCTTCCGTGGCCCCGGCGGTTATAGTTATTTCATTCCCGGGATCATAATCGGTGCCGTATAATTCTTCCGTTTTCACGGCGATGGCTTCCCTGAGCGCTGATACCCCCTGCATGGGAGCATACTGATTGTAGCCGTTCTTCATATATTTATTCACCAGGTTGACAAGATCCGGACTGGGATCGAAATCAGGGAAACCCTGTGATAAGTTTACGGCCTGATATTCAGAAGCCAGTTTTGACATCACCGCAAAAATAGACAGATTTAAATCAGGCTGTTTTGAGTGGATTTTTAAAGAGGACGTAATCATGATTCCGTTTCTTCTCCTGGACCAATATTTTCAATTTTATTTTTATCCCGGATAACCGATCCGAGCCCAAGTGAAAATCCGATAGCATAAAAGGCCAGCCAAAACCCCGATAGTCCCCTAAGTTTTATGGCTGAAACATTACTATCGATATAGCCGCCGCCGGATTTAAAAGATAAGGATGAAATAAAATTTACAAAGGAATATACGATAACCATATAAGTAAAATATTTTAACCAGACGGGAATTAAACTAAAAAGATCCACCCAGGGATTTCCCCCGGGATATTCACTTTTGTGATGCCTCATAATTCTGCTTGAATACAGCCATGAAAGGATGATACCTGATGTCATAATTAGAATAACCCAGCTATGAGGCAGATAAAGTTCAAGATAAATAACCAGGTGAAGCACAAAACTTGTTATAAACCCCCCTGCCAAAATATAATTGATTTGATCCGTTTTTAATCGCATGAATTTCCTTAGGCCATAATTTTTTACTATTTATTTCATTACTTAAATATAGAATAAAATGAACCTGAAATCTAATTCCGGATATCGGCCGGATAAATTGCTAATTCCCAACGCCAATAACATTTTCGCAATTATGGAAATTTTTCACATGAGTTTCCGACAAATGAGAAAACCCGAAAATGGTTCAAAAACCCATAAAGCACATAAAAACAACAAATTAAATCACTTGTGCTTTTTTTCATTTAATTGGCATCATTTTTGTTTATCTACATTGGCAAATGTAGGTTTTCTACTTATTTCAAATCACACGAAGTGTAAATTGTAATGAAGAAAAAAATTGATATCTATGACGCGGTATTAACGATAGGCACCGTCGCGAAACTCGTTGATGTGGCTGTCCAGACCATTAGAATGTATGAACAGGCGGGCCTTATTCTGCCGGTCAAAACCAGCACGGGCCGCCGAATGTATTCCGCTCGCGATGTTGACAGATTGCGATGTGTAAGAAATATGATCAGAGAACACGGACTGAATCTGAACGGAATTAAACGACTCATGTCATTATTACCCTGCTGGGAATTTAAAGGCGGCCTTGATGAAGACTGTCGCCACTGCCCGGCTTATTATGATCTTGAAGGTCCATGCTGGACATTGAGAAATGTGGGTGATAAATGTAAAAACGCGAATTGCCGGGATTGCGAAGTTTACCGTATGGAACTGGATTGCAAGAGACTTAAGGAGATCGTTTTTGGACACAGGCGACCTCAGGATTCTCAGCGGAGTAAAAGCGAAAACTAAATTATCTGAACATTTTCACATTAAATAAGCGGTGGCAGGTTAATTAAACCTGTCTATAAGTTCAACCATATAATTACTTAATTAGGAGAAAGCAAAATGAAAGTAAAGACGATTAAAGCTTTTGCAATTCTTTCAGTTGCTGTTTTTGTCCTGTCTCTAACTTCCTCAGAAGCTTTAGCGACAAATGGTTATTTTAGTCACGGTTATGGAACTCAAAGCAAAGCGATGGCGGGTGTCGGCGTGGCCCTACCGCTTAATACGATGGACGCGGCTTCAAATCCTGCAACCATGGTTTTTTTAGGTAACCGTTATGATGTGGCAGTTTCATTGTTTAATCCCAATCGTGAATACACTATTACAGGTAATCCTTCAATGATGGAAGGTACTTTTGGATTAGCTCCCGGGACGGTCGAAAGTGACACAAAAACCTTTTTTATCCCTTCTCTGGGCGCCAACTGGATGTTGAATCCGCAAAGTTCATTCGGATTGTCAATATTCGGAAATGGCGGTATGAATACCGATTATGACACCAACACTTTCTGGGGAACCACTCCTACAGGCGTCAACATTTCACAATTATTTGTTTCAGGTACCTATGCCCGGAAAATTAATGACAATCATGGTTTAGGCATTAGCGCCATATTTGCGTACCAGTATTTCAGCGCTGATGGTCTGGAAGCATTCGGAGGTTTTTCAACCGATGCCTCGAAATTAACCGGAAATGATAATTCCAATTCAACCGGTTTTGGATTTAGAGTTGGTTATATGGGTTATATACTGCCGAATCTAAGTCTCGGCGCTTCCTATCAGTCCAAAATTTATATGAGTGAATTCGATGATTACGCAGGTCTTTTTGCCGAAAAAGGTGATTTTGATATTCCGGCCAACTGGACAGTGGGACTAGCATATAACGCGACCGACGCGTTGACCTTTGCCGTTGATGTTCAGCAGATATTATACAGTGGAATTAAATCAATCAACAATCCAATGAATCCGGCTGATTTTCAGCAGGGTATTTTGCTGGGCAGCGACGATGGTGCCGGATTTGGCTGGGATGACATGATGGTGTATAAATTTGGTGTTCAGTACGCAGCAATTCCTTCCTGGACATTCCGCGCGGGTTACTCTTTCGGTGAACAGCCGATTCCTGAAAGTGAAGTCATGTTCAATATCCTTGCCCCCGGTGTTATAGAACAGCATATAACTTTTGGTCTTTCCAAAATGGTTGGTGAAAAAGAAGTAAGCTTGTCGGTAATGCACGCGTTCTCAAATTCTATCAGCGGTCCAAATCCAATGGAAGTACCCGGACAGCAGGAAATAGAACTTAAAATGGATCAATGGGAAGTTGAGATCGGCTTTGCATTCTAATTGAAAAAAATAGAATAATTTTACCGAAAGATCTCTACAAATAAAAATGACAAAAAAGTCGTCTCTGCTTAAAAAATCTTGCGGAGACGGCTTTTTCTTTTTTCACGCTAAAAGGGGTCCTAAGAATGAGAAAATTCACTTTAAAAATTGTTGTTCTGACATTTTGTATGGTATTGCCGGTTCTGCTAAGCGCTCAGGATAACATCGAAAAAAAACAGGGCGTTTATGAGTATGTAGTAACAAAGGCGAATGGTGATTTTAATCAGGTGTCATCTTCCATTGAAGACGCCGTCAATGCCAAAGGTTATAAACTTCTTGCTAAAATGGATACAGGCTTAAAAGAGGAATGCTCGTACAAATCCCGGGTATTTGTAATTTATGATTCAGTCTATGCCGAAAAATTGATGGAAATAAATAAATTAACAGCGCCATTTGGCATTATTGACCGTTTCAACCTATTTGAGGATGAGGACGGCATTCATATTAGTATCGTTAACCCGGTTTCAATAAACCGGACAATATTGATGGAAGATGAAAAGAATCTGACTTTCCTAAATCAACACAAGAATAATCTCAGGGCCGTAATCGAAAAGGCAGTATCCGGAACTATGACCAGCGTCCAGTATGGCGAATTCAGGAAAAAAGGATACATCGGCCGCACCATGGGTGTAATGGCAGGCGGTGACTTCGACGGTAAAATTGAAGAAGCAGCCGTAGTTACAGGAATGGATCTTCCCGTTGTTTTACAAAAACTGCAAAAGGGATTTGAAAAGAGCGACGGTAAATGGAATCTGCATCTCATTTACTCGCTGAATGTTCCCGGAAAACAACTCGCTGTCCTTGGTCTAAGCAGCGCCGCGGTGGAAGGTAAATCTTATTCAATCGTCAAAAACGGCAATGATAAAAATCGGGATGGATTCTCATGTCCGGGTCTGGCTCATGCAGCGGCTTATCCTTTGGAAGTTGTTGTGGTAAAGGAAAGTGACGGCATAAAAATTAAAATTGTTGACGCCATGTTCAGGATGAAAATGTACTTTGAAGATGCCGGAATGATGGCATTCGCAAAAAACATGACCATGCCCGGATCAATTCAGGACGAAATAAAAGATATGATTAAATCCGCGCTTGAACTGTAAACACATTCTGACTGATTAACTTCTAAAAATCCCCGCTAATTTTTAAATCGCGGGGATTTTTTCTTTTTTTCAAAGGATGATTTGATTTT
>JACDJB010001389.1_pt1 | contig 19644 bp, 26 predicted proteins | sample 7454121 | NCBI WGS metagenome assembly JACDJB01 (sample SAMN14253290, study PRJNA609438) | sludge metagenome | isolation source: sludge after 25d culture with pyrite | collected 2018-12-20 | reverse complement strand
GGTGCTGGAAGACCGCTCGCGGCTGGTGGTGGGCGGGATGCACTTCCGGCGGGCCGCGCCGTTTGACCCGTGCGCGTTCGTGTTCGGGCCGGATGGGGAATTGCACGCGCCGGTGAATTGGGAGCCGGGGCTATTCGAGGTACACGCCATCGGGCACGGTTCATTGCTCATTGCCCGCGAGGTATTCGAGCGGCTGGCCGAGCCGTGGTGGGCTTACACCTATGACGGGGTAGAGCGCAACGTGTTCCCCAGTGAGGATATGTGGTTCTCCCACATCTGCCGTCAGGGCGGGGTGAAAATGTGGGTGGATACAACTGTTACCAGCCCGCATCTCATCACGAATCTGGTAGACGGGGAAACATTCCGCCGGTACGTAGCCGAGCACCCGGAGGCCGTGGCGATTCGTAACGGCAAGGTCATTGAATCACTGGGCAACGGCGACAAGCCGAAGAGGAAGATAGTGAGGCGGCCGAAGGCGGCTAAGGCGGTGGCACAATGAGCAATCCATACCGCCGTGAGCCGTACAAGGTCGATATTCTGATTCGGGGTCATGAAAACGTGGCCCTGACGGCGGCGCTGTTGTCGTCTATCCGGCGCAACACTGACCCGGCATTGTACCAGGTCACTTACGTGGATAACGGCAGCGAGCCGACCAACTTTCAGCAACTCGTGAAAAATCATCCTGAAGCGCAATTTGTCCGCTTGCCGTTCAATCATGGCAGCGTGCGGGCGATCAACGCGGGGCTGGCGCTGTCGCTGCTGAGTGATGCGGAGTTCGTGTTGTTGCTGGACAACGATACGGAAGTGCCCGCCGGCGACGTTGGATGGCTTGACCGATTTGTATCGTATTTTGACGACGCGGCCGTGGGCGCGGCCGGAGCAGTAACGGATTATGTGAGCGGCATGCAACAGGCCGAGGCCGCGCCCGACACGTACACCCGCGATTGGGAAGAGGACGGCCGCGGCGGGGTGAAAGCGCCGCCGGAAATGCCGGTGCTGGTGTCGTTTGCCATGATGATGAGGAAGGAGGCCATTCACAAGGTGGGCTTCTTCGACGAGCGATTCGAGCCGGGCATGGCCGAGGATTACGACTGGACGCTGCGGGCACGCGAGGCGGGTTACGCCTGCGTCGTGGCGAAGAGCGTGTGGATTAAGCACGTTGGTTCGCAGACGTTCGGCAAAATGGGATTTAACGACATCCTCGGCCAGAACTATGCCAGGCTGGTGGACAAGTGGGGCATAGAGGGGCTGGGCCGGTTGGGGATTGAGGTACGACAGACCGAGGAGGTAGAACCGGCATGATCGCCCACGACCTGCCCATCATTGACGCGGGTTTCCGTGAGGTTGACCGGGACGAATACCGGCAACGGCTGGCCGCGGCGCGAGCGAATGTCACACCCAAGCCTGAGACGCGGCCACTGTACAAACACGACCACTTGCGCCCTACCCAACGCGGCTGGCTGTTTATGGGCAACCACGGCGGGCCGTGTGATAAGGCGTGCCGGCATTGTTATTACGCTTTTCAGAAGAACCTCGTCTTCTACGACCTGAATACCATGATCGGGCACGCGAACCGGATGCGCCACTATTACGGGTTGCGCTACTGCGACATCAGCGGCGGCGAGGCGACCATCTACGGGCCGAAATCGAAAGACGGCCGCCGGCCGCACCTGGAAGCGCTGGTGCGCCATTGCCGGAGCATTGGCCTGTTGCCGACGGTGATCACCCACGGCCAGAACAACACGCCGGAATTGGTCGCCGGGGTGGAAGAGGCCGGGCTAGAAGATTGGCTCATCTCCATGCACGGCATGGAAGAGGGGCACAATAACCTCGTGGTCAACCATAGCGGCAACGGCGGCGGCGGCTGGCAGCGGCTGGTCGATAACCTGCCGCATATCACCCGCCCGGCGCGGTTCAATTCGACCATTCAGGCGTTTAACTACCGCGAGTTACCCGTCCAGGCGCAATGGCTGGCCGACAACATGCCGCCGACGGTCTTTAACATGATTCAATTTAACCCGTTTTTCGCCTGGGCGGGGAAGGAAGTGATCGAGTTTCAGGAGCGCATGACGACGCTAGCCCCATTCGTGGCCCAGGCGGTCGAAATTGCCGAGGCGGCGGGCTGGGAAGTCAACGTGCGCTATTTCAGCCCGTGCGTGGCCGCCGAATACGGATTCGAGCGCAATTGTATCGGGTATTTTCAGACGCAGATTGACCCGTGGGAGTGGTCGCTCGTGGCGACCGAGAAAGCGCCCATGCAGGCTATCCGGCAGATGGGCGGCGGGCACGCGGTCAATCTGGCGATGTGCCGACAGATTGCCGAGCGGCGGGGCAATGAGGTCTGTCGCTCATGCCGCTTCTTCGGCGGGGCGTGCGAGGGGCCGCCGGAGCAATATCAGGCGCGGTATGGGCTGGATGAGTTGCACCCCGTGGCCGGTGACCCGGTGACCGACCCGGCCTATTTTGAGCGCGGGGGGACATTCTGATATGACCGCCTATATCGCCGCCGAAGATGTCATGGCCGAAATGCCCGACGTTGATTGGAGCGGTAAATACCGCGAGCAATTGACGGCGTTGACCGTGCGGGCGTCGAGGCTGATTGACCGTATCACCGGACGAGAGGAAGGGGCGTATCAGGTAAGCGCGGCCACGGTGCGCTATTTCGACGGCTCAGGCTGCGGCTTCCAGTGGGTCGATGAGATGGCCGAAGCGCCCACGGCGGTGGCAGTCAGTGACGACGGCTCGGTGACGACCTACACTTCATGGGCGAGCACGGATTACATGCCGTGGCCGTACAACGCGGCGGCGCAGGGGCGGCCCTACACGCGGTTGGACGTTGACCAGTTGAACGGCAATCACGCGCTGTTTTATGCCTTCCCCCGGTCGGTGAAGGTAACGGCCAAGTGGGGCTATAGCACCGAAGTGCCCGAAGACGTGCAGCAGGCGGTGATTGTCCAGACGGTGCGCTGGTTCAAACGGGCGCAGCAGGCATTTCAGGATGCCGGGGCGATCTTCGACCTGGGCCAGTTGCGCTACGTAAAACAGGTTGACCCGGATGTGCAGGTGATGGTGGAGCATTTGCGGCGGGTGACGGTATGACCAATTACGCGCCGCAGGATGCTATCGCCCGGCTTCAGACCATCGCCCGCGGGCTGGTGGGAATGGTGGAAGCGCCTGAGTACCCGCCGGAGAACATGCTGCAATTCCCGTTCGCGCTGACCTATTACCGGCAGGGCAACACGACCCTACAAATGGGCTGGCGCAAGGGGCTGCACACGGTCTTCTGTGAGATTCATCTGGCGCGGCAACTGTTGCCGAGCACGATCAAGTCGGCTATGCCGTTTTATGAGCGATTCATGGCGGCGATTGAGGATGACCCGACGCTGGGCGGCACGGTTTCGACCATTGTCAGCCCGATTAACCACACGTTCGGATGGATTGAGTATGGCGACCAGGGTAATAAACATTTGGGCTGGCGATTCGAGGTGACATTCAAGCAGGAGACGAACTCATGAGCGGATTGATCTACGTCGGCGGCGGGTATTATGTCGGGGTTCCGGCCCGCGACCTGACCGCTGAGGAAGCAGAGCAATTTGGCCGGGCGAAACTAATACGCAGCGGCCTGTACGTCGAGCCGGATGAGCCGAAGGGCAAACCCAAACCGGCCGAGAATAAACTGGCGGCCGGGCCGCAAGAGAACAAGACGGACGAGGTGTAATTATGGCCGGTGGTATCAAGCAGTTGCGACAGATTCAATTGGGAAAGGAAACCGTGGCGGGCACAGCGACGACCGCGACGACCCGCTGGCGCGGCCTGGGGGCGTTTGAGGACAACCGCGAGGTGACGTTCCCCGAAGAGTACATCGGGATTATCGGCGGCGGGGATCGCAGCTACATCGCCAAGTCGTCCGGGTCGTTCCAGATGGACGACACGGACGCGACGTTTGAGCAGTTGCCGCACCTGCTGATTGCGTCTATCGCCAACACGACGGCGGGGGTGCAGCAGGGCACGTCGAGCGGTTATCTGTACACCTACACGATTCCGACGACGACCGCGCCGACGATCCAGACGTACACCATCCGTGCGGGTGACGACAATCAGGCGGAGTTGATGAAGTACTCGTTCGTGAAGTCGTTCAGCCTGAAGGGCAGCGCGGGCGAGGCGCTGATGATGTCGGCGGAGTGGGTGGGGCGGGCGATCACGACCGGGGCGTACTCGACCAGCGTGAGCGTGCCGGACGTGGAAACGATTCTGTCGAACAAGCAGACGTTTACTGTCGATCCGGTGAGCGGCACGTATGGGGACGGGACGCTGATTACTGACCTCAATACCCTGATCGCCTGCGAGATTAATTTTGAGGACACGATTATGCCGAAGTGGATCATGCGGCCGGCCGGCGATGATCAGACATCGTTTGCCTTCCACTACGCGGGCAACCGGAAAATCAGCGGGTCGATGACGTTTGAGCACAACGCCGACGCGACGACGGAGAAGGAAGCGTTCCGCAACCAGACGCCGCGGCTGCTGCGATTCTTGTTCTATGGCAGCGCCCTGACGACGGCCGGGGCGACCTACGTCAACAAGACGCTCATCGTTGACCTGCCGATCAAATACGAGAGCTTCGATTCGCTGGACGACCTGGACGGCAACAGCATCATCAAGGCCAACTGGGTCAGCCGGTATAACGCGACGGTCGGCAACGCGGGCAAGGTGCTGGTGGTGTTGAACGGGACGACGAGCATTCCGTAAGCAGGCCATTCAGGAGGTGAATTGTGGCTGAAAAACTGTTTTTGAAATTCGACCCGGATCGGGTGACGTTCGACCAGATGATCGCGCTTCAGGAGGCCAGCGCGGGCACGTTGCGACAGCAGAAAGAGATGCTGCTGCCGTTCGTGGTGGACGCGGACGGCGCGCCGCTGGTCGAAGAGACGGCGGGCGCGCTGCTGGGGCGGCTGACCATGAACCAGATGCGGGAGACGTTCACGGCCTTTACGAAGCAGGTCGAAACGGCCATGAGCGAGACGCTCCCAAACGGGCCAGGGCCGAGTTAAGGGCGGCCATTGTTCACGATTATCCGGCGCGGGGTATGCCGTGGTGGATCGGCGTGCTGGAGGCGGCTGAGGCCTGGGGCACGCCGCCGTGGGAGATAGCGGGCCGGGACAGTCCGTTCGTGTGGTATTCGCGGTTTACGAGTTACCAGCAGACGGTGAACAAGGCCATGAGAGAACGGCGCGAGAGACAATCGAGTAAAGGCAAGCGGCATGGCTGATACGATTGAGATCGTCATTCTGGCGAAAGACCAGGTGAGCAAGACGGTGGGCGGCATCCGGTCGAGCCTGAGCGGGCTGGGCAATGCGTTCGCGCCTATCCGCGCCGTGGGTACGGCGGCCTTCCTGGGCATTGGAGCGGCGGCTGTGGGCGGCTTCGGGCTGGCGATGGGCGCGGCGATCAACATGAACTCGACGCTCGAAACCAGTACCTTGCAGTTTGAAACGCTCATGGGGGACGCGGATCGGGCGTCCGAACACGTGAAGGGTCTGTTCGACTTTGCCGCGTCTACGCCGTTTGAAACCGGGCCGATCATCGAAGCCAGTCGGCTCATGCAGGTGTTCGGCGGCGATGCGCTGAACACCCGTGAGAACCTGACGCTGGTGGGCGACACGGCGGCGGCTATCGGCGCGCCGCTGGAAGACATCGGTTTCTGGGTTGGCCGGGCGTACGCGGCCATTCAGGGCGGGCAGCCGTTCGGTGAGGCGGCGCAGAACCTCATGCAGCTTGGCGCAGTGTCGCCGGACGTGATCGCCCGGATGAACGAGTTGAAGGACAGCGGGGCCAGCGCCGACGAGATATTCGGCGTGCTGCAAGAGCACATGGGCACGTTTTCCGGCGCGATGGAGAAGCAGGCGGGTACGTGGTCGGGCATGATGAGCACGCTCAATGACAGCCTGCAAATGGCCGCGGCCGAGGGGTTGAAGCCGTTTTTTGAGCTGGCGAAAAGCGGGCTGAGTTGGCTCAACAATTCGGGGATCGTCCCGCGTGTGGGCGAGATATTCAGCAACTTCTTTAAGCTGATCGCTACAGCGCCCGACGAGGGCGGGCCGCTACTGGACTATCTACAGGAGTTGCCGACCTGGTTACAGCCGATTGGCAGGTTCCTGGCCGAGGCCGCCGTTGCACTATCGGACTTCTTCAGCGGTATCAGGAGCGGCGAAGACCCGATAGGCGACTTTGCGAATCTAGGCTATGCGCTGGCCGGGGCACTGGGCGCGACCCAGGAACAGGCGGCTAAGGTTTTTGAAATTATTCGTGGTCTCGGCGACAAGATTGTCGAGATCGGCGGGCCGGTGCTGGCCTGGATACAAAACAATGTCCAGCTAAAAGACGTGCTCGCCGCGCTGGGCGTCGTTCTGGCGTCGGTCATCGTCCCAGCCATTATCGGCATTATTTCGGCCGTTGCCTCCGTCGCTTTGCCGTTCATCGCCCTGGTGGGCGTAATCACTCTTCTGCGCACGGCGTGGGAAAACAACTGGGGCGGGATTCAGGAGAAGACGGCCGCAGTAGTTGGATTCCTGAAGACCCTCATATCAGGGGCGTTGGCCGCGATTCAATCGTTTTGGGCGGCGCATGGCGAGCAGATCATGGCCGCGGCGCGGCAAGCGTGGGAAACGATTCAGCGGGTCGTGAGCGCCGTTGTCGATGGAATCAGAACGGCGGTTAGTGCGTTCCTCGAAAATGTACGTGCGTTCTGGGAGGCACACGGCGAGGCCATTGTGGACACGGCGCGAAAAGCGTGGGAACTGATTCAGGGCCTTATTGAGGGCGTGGTCAAACATATCAAACTCATTGTCGATGCGTTCAGGCTGGCATTTCAAGGTGACTGGGAGGGATTTGGGCGCAAAATTTTTGAGATATGGAAGAACGCCTGGGATACGGTTGTCAATTTTCTGCGGGGGCTGTGGGACTTGATTGTGCCTATCCTGGTCGATTTTTGGGACAGTATCAGGATGTGGTTCAGTCAGATTGACTGGGGCAGCCTGGGGAGAAACATTGTCCAGGGGATTATTAACGGTGTGAAGGCGATGGGTGGCGCGTTGACCGGGGCGCTGAAGGGCATCGTCGATGCGGCCATTGCGGCGATTAAAGCCGCGCTGGGTATCGCCTCGCCGTCAAGGGTTTTCTATGAAATCGGCGTGAACATGATCGACGGCCTGATTCAGGCCATTCGGGACAAGCAGCCGGAGGCGGCGAAAGAACTCGATGATATGTTCTCGGCGTTGACGACTATCAGCAACCTGGGCGGGAGTTTTGGCAACCTGTTTGCGGCCCAGAACATCGCCCCGATTGAAGGGCTGATAGAGGATGTAACCGGGCAGGTAGAGGGTTACACAACGGCGGTTCAAGACATGATGAATAGCCTGGGGTTGGGGGCCTTCAAGCCGGATGACCCCGGCGTGTTAGTGGCGCTGCAAAACATCCTGAATGACCCGTCGTCATCATTTCTAGAGCAAAACGCGGCTAATACCGCCATCGCCCTACTCGAAGAGCGGCAACAGTTGATGTTGCAGCAAATTGAGTTGCAACGGCAACTGGAAGAGCAGCAGAACCGGCTACTCAGGCTGGAGATGCAACGGCAGCAGTTGGGATTTTTACAGGAGCAATTCGAGCTACTGAAATTGATTCGTGACAACGGTCTGGACGTGGGGCTGCTGGACGGGTTGACGTTCGGAGCCGATGCTGACCCTGGGGCGTTGATGGATGCCATGATCGGGGCCATGACGGCGATGATCGGGCAGACGACGAACGAATTGATGAGCATCGCGCCGCCGCCGCGCAGCCGGTCGCTGCCGGCAGAGTTTTTCCAGGACGCGGCGGGGGGCAAGGCCGGGGGCGGCGGGTCGGTCGTGGTCAATATCGACGCCCGCGGCGCGGCCAATGGGGTCGAGCAGGACGTGCGCCGGGTCGTGCATGAGGTCATGCGCGAGTATGGCGTGCGGGCTGATATTCGGATGCGGACAACGTAATGCAGATCCTAAAAATCAGTGACGGCACAACAACGGTGGATTTTGCCTCTTCCACGAGCGGCTACAGTGTGACCCGCTGGAATCCGGCGGTCGCCAAGCGGCGAGATACGCTGCTGGGCGGGCGCGGGCCGTATGAAGATACTGAAGAGGAGATAGAGATCACCATCAACGGCACGGACGCCATGACCAAGCTCAAGACGCTGCAAGGGCTACTGGAGCAGTCGCAGCGCTGGGCGCGGGGCGAGCCGGTTAGCGCGGTATTGTTGCACTATCAGCCGGAATCAACCTCCACCGAGTACAAGAGCACGATCTTGGGCGCGGGGGCCGGGGATATGGTGCAACTGCCGCGTAATTTCTTGATGACACCGGCGATGGACTATATTGACCCGGTGCGGCTGCGATTCCGGCGGCTGGGGTTGTGGCTTGGGGACAGTGTGACGGCGACCAGCAGCGCGGCCGAGCACCCCACGACGTTGACGATTAACCTGACCACGAGCGCGCCGTTTGAATCGCCGGTGGTGCTGAAGCTGGCGAGTGCGGCGCGATCTGACAGGGGGGCTATCGGCAGTTACGTGCTCATGGCGAGTGGGGCGACGACGACGGAGGCGGCCAAGCGGCTGGTTGTGGTAGACGCCGAGGACATGGGGTTTCAGACCGGATTCACCACGTCAACAGATACGACGAACAAGGCCCGCGGGGGAACGGTACTGCGTTACACCCCGGTGTCTACCAGTTGGGCAAGTGACGGGCCGGAGAACGTCTATTCATCGAGCGATAACAATTCGCGGCGGTGGGGTGTCTTTTTGAACTATCGCAACAACTCCACGGCGGCCGGGTATCAGGTAAAGGTAAGGTTCGATAACAGCATCTATACACCGGTGCTGAATGTGCCGGAGGGGACGAGCAATCCGACATGGGCCTATATCGGCAGCGCAACACAGTCCGTCGCATTGCAGACGATTGAGTTATACATCAAGGCGAGCGCGGCCAGCGGGTCAATTGATTTTGACTCTATCGTGCTGTTAGCGATGGACAGCGAAGCCATGTCGCGGGCGGTTGTACCGGTGCAGAATGAGACCGCAACCGTTGCGGTTTCTCCCCCGCAACCGGCGTACATTGATCATCAACTGCTGAGTAAACCGAGTGCGAAGGTCTGGGTCGATGTCGGTTTCGGCGTGGCGCAGGGCTATCGGGGCGACGCTACGCTCATGATGCGCGGCGCGGCCGTGGCTTGCGCGTGGCTAGGAGCCGGGGAAACCACGTCAACATATTGGCGGGTGACTGACACAGCGGGGACGGTGATCTCGTCGGCGTTTACAGCGACGCGGCTGGAGGGACGGCTAACGCCGGATTAGGCCATGCTATCCGTCCAGTTCTACAGCGATTCGTCACTCACGTCGATGTTGGCTGATTTTACGAGCCGGGTGCATCCGCCGGACGGGGGTGGATTTCGCTTTTCGACCAATGCACATGGTTTTTCGTCGCTGGAATTGCCGGTTGTGCCGCTGGCGCTGGTGGAGGCGTTCGAGGTCTATGACTGGCCGGGCACGCCGCACGCGGTAGTCAGTGACCACGCGGCGGGGGTCGTGTGGGAAGGACGGGTTGAGGACATCGCTATTATTGAGGGTGGGGTGTCGATTACCGCGATGGGCTACCAGCGGGCCATGCGCGACTTGCCCTACACGGCGCTGTGGTCGAAGAGTGGCAGCGGCGATTGGCGGCCGATTCCTGATTCGGTCTACTCGTCTTCGCGGCCGGAACAGTTCACGATTGACAACAACAACCGGGTTTACCTGAGCCTGACAAAAGGTACTGCCTACCCGGATGCGCGGCAGGGGTTCATCGGCTATCAGATGCCCCACAACGGCGAACGGAAGATCACGAATATCAGCTTCGACTACAGCGTGACGTTGCCGACGAACTGGCTATTCCGCGTGCGGCAGGCGGACGGCGCGGCGTGGAGCACGGGCACGAACTCCACCATCGTGACGGGCAACGGCAGCAATCAGGCGGGCAGCTACAGCCTGACACTGGGCACGCCGCGCGAGGGCGTGGCGCTGTTTTTGGACAACGGTACGGGCAGCACCTACAACGTGACGGCCGAAACCGGGGTGTATTTTGCCAGGGCGACGAACATCCGCATCAAGACGACGACCACGGCCACGGTGCTGGCGAGCGAGATCGCGGCGGCACTGGCGACGTTCGTTAATGGGGTCAACTCATCACAACTATCGGCGGTAGATGACCTCATCACAGCCACGGCGACCGATCTCCAAGATGAACTATATGAGGACGTTTATCCGGCCGAGATTCTGGATCGACTGGCCCTGCTCCACGATTATGAGTGGGGAGTGTGGGAGAACCGGCGGTTGCACTTCCGGCAACGGGGCAGCGCCGGCCGGTCATGGTATATCGACGTGACGAGCATCACCGATTTGCAGCGGTCGCTGGAGCGGGTGCGCAACAGCGCCTACAGCGTCTATCGGGACGCCAATGGCCGGACGCAGCGGACGAGCGCGGCGAGCAACGCGGCCAGCCTGGGGCGGTTCGGCATCACGCGGCGCGGGGTGGTGAGCGTGCAATCGACCAGCCAGACGGAGGCCGAGACGCACCGGGGGGTGTTCCTGGCCGACCGGGCAGACGCTTCGGCGCGGGCAGACGTGCGCTTTGCCCGGCTGTATGACGAGGCCGGGGCAGAATATCCGCTGTACGCATTACGGGCCGGGGATATGGTGACGATGCGTAATCTGTCGCCGTCGCTGTCGGCCACGGTGGACAGAATCCGGTCATTTGTGGTAGCCGAGACGATGTACGACGCGGCCACGGGTGAAATGGACGTAACGCCGGAAGAGCCGACGCCGACGCTGGAACGGCTGGTGGCGCGGCGGGGGGCGGGTTTGTAATGGCAATCGGCTATGACACCATATCGACGCTGTTTCAGCCGTCGGCGGGCACGTCGTTTAGTGTGAATCACACAGCCGCCGGGTCTAACCGTCTGGCGGTTGTGATTGTGCATCTGATGCGTAATAGCGATACGGGGATTGCTATCACGTCGGCGACCTATGGCGGCAACGCCATGACCGAACGGGCGACACGCGAAAACCGTCATGTGGCCGCCGGGAAAACCTACCGCATCAGTATTTATACCTACGTTGCGCCGCCGACATCCTCCACATCCATCGCCATTACCAGTGACGCGACCAGCATCGCCACTGTGATGGCGGTCATGTCGTTTACCGGCGTTGACCAAACAACGCCATATGATGCCAACGCCACGGCTGACATATCGGTAAGTGCGACGGGGACGGCGACTGTCGCCGTCGCTACTGCCAACGCCTGGGTGGTGGGTGGCCTGCACATGCGCGGCGGGGATACCGACCCGTTCACGGCGGGGACGGGTGTTGTAGAAAAATATGACGGTGAATCAGGCCCGGACACGACCGGCGAGATCGGCGCGGCCGGAGGGTATCGGGAGGCAACCAGCACCGGGAATTATGCGCTGGAATGGACAGCATCGGTAACTGATACCGGGGTGATCGCGGCGATCTCAATTCGCCCGGCGGCTGGGGGAACGGGTTACACACAGGATGTGGCGGGGACGCTGACGCCGGACGGGGCGCTGGTACGACGCGGCGGGAAGGTCGTTGCGGGCACTCTCACGCCGGATGGGGCACTCGTCAGGCGGGCCGGGAAAGTTGTTGCGGGCACACTGACTCCCGACGGCGCGGTCGTGAAGCGGGCCGGTAAGCCGTTGGGTGGCACGCTGGCTCCCGACGGGTCGCTAACAAGGCGGGCCGGGAAAATCACCGCCGGCACGGTTGCCCCGGATGGGGCGCTTGTGCGTCAGGCGGGCAAAGCCGTCGGCGGCACGCTCGCGCCGGACGGCTCACTGGTACGCAAGGCGGCTAAGGCGCTGGCGGGGACGCTGGCCCCGGACGGCGGGGTAGTGAAGCGGGCCGGGAAAATTCTGGCCGGCACACTCGCGCCGGATGGCTCATTGACCGCTATCAAGACGGCGCTGGTGGCCCTGGGCGGCACGTTGACGACGGCCGGGGCGTTGACCCTGCAAGCGGGTAAGGCGCTGGGCGGCACGCTCGCGCCGGATGGGTCGCTCGTGCGGCGCGTGGCGAAGGCGCTGGCCGGGGCACTATCGCCGGAGGGGGCGGTGACGCGGCAGACGGGTAAGCCGCTGGCCGGCACGGTTGCGCCCGATGGGGCGTTGACCAGGCAGGCTGGAAAAGCTCTAGCCGGGGTGATTGCCCCAGACGGCGGGCTGGTGCGCAGAACCGGCAAGGCACTGGCCGGTGTGTTAGCGCCGGATGGGGTGCTTGCCCGTTCCGTCGGCAAGGCCACGGCGGGGACGCTGGGACTGGCCGGGGATGTGGCCCGGCGCACCGGCAAGGCGCTAGGTGGCGTTCTGGCAACGGCGGGCGATGTCGCCACGTCATTCACATCGGGCGGTCTAGCGGCCGGGCTGGTCGCTTTAACGGCGCGGGCGCGGTCATTCGCGCTGACGGCGCAGGAAAGGATTTTCAGTTTAACGGCAAGAGATCGTAATTAGAGAGGTGTATCAATGGAAGGTAATTTGCAGTTAGGTGGCAAGCTGGGGGCGGTGAAAATATCACCGCCGGGGCCGGGTCTGGCGTGGAAGATGAGCAACATGCTGACCTGGGCCTATTTCTGGGGCTGGTTGACGACCGGCGCGGCGCGGCTGTTCTCGGCGTTGACGGGCATCCCGACAATGACGGGGGAGCTGCGGGCGATGTTGATTCGCGGCGACGGCGGCCGGGTCAATTATGGCGTGGTCAGTCGCCGTGTCATCACCACGGCGTTTGTCAATTTCATGGTTGACCAACTCCAGACCGAGACGAGCGTCTGGGGTGACTTCAAGTACCACGACGGCGGTGTCGGCACGACGGCCGCGGCGGTGGGTGATACGGGTATTGAGACAACCGACGGCGAATCGCGGGCGACGGGCACGCAGACCGAGGGCGCGGCTAACGTCTATGTGAGTGTGGGCACGGTCTCCTACACATCCACGAAGGCCGTCACCGAACACGGGCTATTTAACGACAGTTCGACGGGCACGCTGCTGGATCGGTCGGTGTTCTCGGCGATCAATGTGGTGTCAGGTGATTCGATCCAGTTCACCTATTCGTTGACTGTATCCAGCGGCGGCTAATCATGGCAAGCTCTAATAGCCGCGAGGTGCTAGAGGGCGTCCAGTATCAGGGCGAGGATGAGTCGATTGCCTACACGGTGGACGTGTCGGCTATCGGCTCGTCGCCGTCGGCGGTGACGGTTGTCGTTAAGGACGTGACGAATTCGACGGTTGTCACGTCCACTGTCATGCCGACGAACAGCCCATCGGTGAACGGGAATGTCATCTCCCTGTCGGCGTTAAAACTGTTGACGGCCGGGGTGCTCTACCGGGTCGAGGTGAAGTACACCATTAGCGGCAATGTCCTAGAATCGTATTTTTACGTCCAGGCGCAGGAATAGGCCATGTCGCCGGATACCGTTCGCGCCGCCGCCGATGCAATCCAGTGGGTTGTGTTGGGTGTGGTCATTGTCACGCTGGCTGTGGCGCTGTACGCCGGGCGGCGCTGGCCCTCGGCGTGGGCGTACCTGTTCGGCCTCGTCACCCTGACTGTGCATAGCGTTGTGTTTTATATCTGCATTTTGGCCGGGATTATCCCCGCGCCGTGGACATCGTTATGGTCGGCGGCGCTGCGGTTGCACGCCTATGTGTACATTTTGGCAATGCTGGCCCTGTTCGTGGCCGTGGCCCGGCGGCCGTGGTGGCCGGATGGGGAGCCGGGGCCGGGCGAATATCCGGGGCCGGATGACGACGGGGGCGATAATGCCGCTTGAAGCGGCCGCGCTGCTGGCGTTTATCCTGGCCCTCGTCGGCGTCGGCGTCGGCGCGGGCGTTTATCGGGCGCTGGTTGAATTGCGGCGCGTGCCGCCCGGCGCGTATGCTGAAATGGAAAATTCAATGGCCGATATGACGCGGCAGATGAATGAGCTGCGGGCGCAACAGGCGGCCGATCATCTGGCAATGCGGCAGATGGCAATGCAGATAACCCGCCTGGAGATTGGGGTTATCCGGTTAACCGAGCAGGTCATGCAACTGGGCGGTGTGCCGGTTTTCACGCCGGAGCCGGCGCCCGCCCCGCCGCCGGTGACGGATGACCGGGTATTGAGCGCGGCCCTGGCGACGCTGTTTAACGGCGACGAGTTGACCGCCCTGGCCGACGAGTTGCGCGTTCCCGACGGCACACTGGCTGGGGAGACCAATATCCGCCGGGCGCGGGAGTTGGTCGAATACATGCGACGGCGCAACAGGTTAGGGGAGTTAGTCACGGCGGCGCGAGAGGCGCGGCCGGATGGGGGTTTTTAACATGGCAACAATTCGAGTGGACAAATCAATTGGGGCGGCGCTGGCCGCGGCCAAGCCGGGGGACGTTATCGAGGTTCCCGGCGGGGTGTACAGCGAGCGCGTGGTCATCAAAACGGATGGGGTAACGCTCCGGGGCGCGGCCGGAGAAACAGTCATCATGGATGGCGGCTACTCCCATGCCGCGGCCAAAATCGGCGGCACGTCCTGGCGCGACCTGAAATACAAATCTCCGAGCGGCGGCGACATGATCACCGTCGCCGCCGATGGGGTGACGGTCGAAAACCTCATTGTTCGTAACGCGCCTGACAGCGGCGTATCGGCCGGGTCAGTCAGTGGGTTGACCGTCCGCAATTGCTCGTTTGATCACATTTACGGTACGGGCATCAAAATTAACGGGGGTTCGTCGGCGGCTACGGACATCCTCATCGAGGGGAACCGGGTCAACGCGGCCAGCGTGCGTATTTTCGACGACACGCGGGTTTACAGTGACCCGCAGGGTGTCAGTGGGTCAATCAAGGTGGGCAATGCCCGCCGCGTAACCATTCGCGGCAACGTCGTAACCAACGGTTTCGGCGAGGGCATCAACATGGGCAAAGACCTCACGGATTTTGTCTGTGAGGGGAACACGGTGTCTGATTGCAACCACAAATATTTTTACTGCAACAGCGCCGTAAATGGTGCGGTACGTCATAACGTGGCCTACTGCACCGGCCACCCGGCGCATCTGTGGACGGATGATGAGGCCCCGGTTGGTTTCGCCGTCAATGACGAGACGACGCGGAAACCGTACAGCGACAATATCGTGTGGGAGCGTAACAGCGCCGTGAATTGCGGCATCCCGTTCCAGATCAACCCGCGCGGCGACGGGGCTGTGACGGTGCGCCGCAATACGTTTGTGTGGGGGCCGCATACCCGGCGCGGGCCGTGGATTAGCGGCGGGCGGGTAACGGTGGAGGGCAACATTTTCGACATCCCCGCCGGCGGTGCTGTGCCGACGGGTAAACCAACGGCCACGGCGGGCAATCTGTGGGCCACACTGCCGCCGTCGGCATGGCGCGGCGCGGGTGACGTGACGGCCCGGCCGCTGTTTGTCGATGGGACGCTGCCTAACCGCGGCGCGTTCGACCCCTACGGGCTGGCCGTGGGCGTGCCGTTCGACGTGGGCGGATTCGCCCCGACGCCGGATAGCCCGGCCGTGGTCAACGGCCGCGCCGTGTTCGGTGCGTTGGAATTGGGCGGGGTCGTTGAACCGCCGCCGCCGCCCGATGAACCCCCGCCCCCGCCCCCGCCCCCGCCGCCCCCGCCCCCGCCCCCGCCGCCCCCGCCGCCCCCGCCTGACCCACCGCCGCCGGTTGACCCGCCCGCCGTTGATGTGTTGGACGAGCTACAGGCAATCCGCGCCCGGTTGACCGACGCGGCGCTGTCGGCGTGGAATGCGCATGAGGCGGTCGAGGCGGCGGGGGCGCGGGTTGATGAGTTGATTGGCAAATTGAGTTTGGAATAGGCTGACAGGAGTCAGCGAGGAGAAATTTATCATGACGAATGAATCATTAACCCCGGCCGTCATTGCGGCGGCTCTGTTGTCGATTGTGCTGGAGTGGTTTCCCCGCGTGGCCGGTTGGTTCGCCGGTCTGACCCCGGCGCGGCGGGCGGGTATCAATGCCCTGCTCGTGGCGCTCATCTCGGTCACGGCCGTGCTGGGCAAATGTTATTGGTGGGGCGACGTGTGCCCCACCGACGTGTGGGACGCCGTGGGTAACATTCTGATTGTGGCGCTGCTGGCCGCGGCGGGTAATCAGGCGGTTCACGCCATGACGCGGCGCGAGGTGCTGGCCTAGTTAGGGGATTCCGGCCGGGAGTACGAACCGGCCGCTTCCACGGGCAACGCACCCAGGTGCGCCCCGACGCCCGCCCTGTTTCCCTCCTGACAGGGCGGGCGTAAACCCCACTATGTGCCGGTTGCGTCGATTCCAGGGCCATCCTGGCGCGTCTGATGGGCATCTAGCGGAGGTTCCATGTCTCAAAATGAAACACAATCAACGGCGCGAGCGGCGCAACTGGCCCGCGCCTACAGTGCCGAGTGGTACGGCGCCCACGGCGCGTTGACGGCCATATACGAACTGCTGGCAGCCGATTTTCCGCCGCCGGGTGGGGCGACGGAGCCGACGCGGTATCAGGTGGACGCACTGCGGGCGCTCAAATCGGAGTTGTCGGCGCTGGTCGAGGGGTATGAGCGGGTAGGGTAGGGGGGACGGTCTATTCGGTGAATAATTCGATCTCCTCTCCATTAAAATCTATGATACCGAATATCTGGTAATCATCGGTGCACAGAGATAGATTACCAACCCGATTAACGTAGACGAATGGATCGCCCTCTATTTCGTCCAGGATTCTTCTCAGGGCGCTAACCCTCATGATCTTGAAGTAGCCGCCGCCTTCCAATTGTACAAATTCGCCGTCGTCATCCAGGACAATCATAGAGACATTATAGCACGGGGTAGGGGGATAACGGCAATGGCCCGGTTCTCCAGGCCGGGCCATAATTAGACTAATCTACATTATTCGTCGTCTAAAAATTCACGCCGGATAACAATGATTTCATTCCCGGCCTGTAGCTCCAGTTCGTCACGGCTCACGCCGATGACGGTGACCAGTACCGGCGGGTGGATTTCGCCGCCGATCTCCTCGCGCTCCATGATGAGCGATTCGCCGTGCATGAAACGCGGGCTGTAGCGCCGCTTGGGGCCTGAGCCGGGCCGCGCCCCGCCACTGCCCGCGCCCTCTCGTTTGCCGCCCCAGCCGGTCACGCCGTAACCTCGGCTAACCAGTCCGGCCAGCGGACGGACATCCACTCGTCAATCGCGGCGATGATGAATTTCTCGTCGCCGTTATCAATATTGGTACGCGTCCGATTAGACGCGCTCATGGTTTCAGGAACCAGCCGGGTGCCGAATTGCACGTTGGGCCAGTGCTGCCCGACAAACGCCGTTAGCTCCATGTCAACACGGTCGAAAAACGCGCCTGGAACATTATCGGCCTCGTGCGTCCAGTAGTCGCTGTCGGTGGGGATTGAATATTCAATGTAATTGCTCATGGGATTCCTCTGGCCGGTTACAATGCCACCGGCGGGGCCTGAGTTGTTACCGCAGTTCGATGTAATACTCGGTCGATTTCGTGGTGCTGTGGGTCGTGCTGCCGATCTTCGCCCGGTCGGGGGAGGCCGCCAGGGGCTGATAATTGTGGTTCCGGGTGTTGACGTTCCGAACGTGGATTTTCACGTCGCTGAGGGTGACACCGTGCCGATTCAGGAACGCATCGATTTTCGCAATCCGCTGGCTGCCCCGCTTCGCATCCAATCCGGTCTGTTGCTCGTACCACTGCGCAGTTTGCTGGTTCATCTCGTTCTCCTGTTCTGTCTGAATGTGATTGCCTAACATGATTGAATAATAACATATTCAATCATGTTTGTCAATACCCAAAACGACAAAATACCGCCCAATTTCAAAACTCGTTGAAATTGGCCACCTTCCCCTACCCCACCGGCCGTCACGTGCTGAATACGACGACGGCACAGATAGCCAGGGCGAGCAGAGCGAGTACGTGGATGACGAGACAGCCTCGCGGGGGAGGCGCAGCCGCGGCCAATTGGGGGTCGCGGCCGTCCAGGATATCGCCGGTTATGCCGAGCAGGAAAATGATTGCCAGGGCCGCTACACAGGCGACGGCCCCGGCGATGTCGGTGCTCATGGCGCGGTCACTCCGTCGTCGGCGCGGGCTGCCAGTTGGGCGCGGAGGGCGGCGACGCGTTTTAGCGCAAACTCCCACCATGCCGCCGGGGGCATGTCGTAATAACCCTCCGGGCCGGTGTCGGCTATGGCCTCGCCCACACTCAGGGCGTATTCGCGCCAATCCATGAGTGCGGCGTTGTCGGCCTGAGCTGCCTCCCACGCCGCGCGCATTTCCTCGTAATCGTTTAACACCTCATCATAATCCTGATTTTTACGGTTGATTAATGCCCTCAGCCGCGCCACCTCAGCCTCGGCGGCCTCGGCGCGGACGCGGGACAACTCGTCGCGCTCCATGATGAGGCCCTCGGCATGGGCGGCACGTTCTTCTCTTGCGAACCCCTGCACCAGGGAAATCTCCGCTTTGTGATGAGCGCGCATTTCATCCAGGAAACGCAGCGTGTCCTTTCGCGTCTGGATCAGTTCGGCCTCCAGACGCGCAACTTCGGCGGCTAACTCGTTATACCCGCTCAACAGGTAAGTGATCGCCGGCTCCATCATGTCGGCGTCCATTGCGGCCGCGCCGCGGGCGTCATACCCAGGCCGAGCAGGACGTTTTGGCGCAGTTCGCGCAAGTCGGCGGCCAGTTCTGTAAATGTTTCAATGGCAGCGAGGAGCGCCGACGCCAGGGCGGCTAGTTCGATGTCGCTGAGGCTCATTAACTGGGTACGTATACGTCTCATCGTTCTCACCTCGTCTCCCACTCCCCCGGCCGCAATCGGGGCGCATTGTGCGACGCGGCCGGGGGATATTGGAAGTCTCTATCTGTAGCGGTGTAGTACAAGTTGCGCCCTTCCCCCGACGCACGCCGGGGGCCACTGCGGCCGGGATTGACGCCCGGCCGCGAGGTGGCTAGTTACGCCGGGTCAACGACCGGCGGTGTAAACAGGGGTTCGTCATGGGCGACGGCGGGCCGGGCCTCAGCTTGCGCCGCTTTCAGGGCGCGGTAGGCGACCAGTCGCTTCTCAGGCACGCCGGGAATGCTGGTATAGCCCAGGGCGTGCAGCCGCGCCTTAATCGCATCGGCGTCGCTCTCCAGCAAGGCGGCCGTGACTTTCAGGAAGTCGCGCGCCGGGGCCTCAAATACGGTCAACTCGTCATCCGGCAGCGGGCCGGGGTCGGTCGCCGTCACCGTCGCCGGTTGCGCGGCGGGCTTGGCGGCCGGGACTTTCGTGCCCGGGCGCGGCGGCTGCGGTTGCGTCGTGTACTCACCGTCTACGATGTCGCTGTAATCCTCCACGTCCTGGGTGAAAAACTCGGACGCATTCACGGCAATCAGGACGGCGGCAACAAGGGCGCGTTTTTGGGCCATCTTGTCAATCGTATTGACGAGATCGGCCGGGTTGGGGTTTTTGCCGCTGTTGCGATAACGGTATTTTTTCTCCCACGAGTTGCAACTACCCAGCCCCTGCCCCACAACCTGCTCGCCACGGGT
>JACDJB010001387.1_pt1 | contig 19689 bp, 16 predicted proteins | sample 7454121 | NCBI WGS metagenome assembly JACDJB01 (sample SAMN14253290, study PRJNA609438) | sludge metagenome | isolation source: sludge after 25d culture with pyrite | collected 2018-12-20 | reverse complement strand
CATCTATCTCCCAGTAATAAAGATCGTAGCTGCCATCGTCATATACTTCGAATTGGCAGTACACTTCTGCTGGAATCCCTCCAAGGTCGAAGGTTCCATAGAACTCTACAATATCGAGATCATCTGTTGATAGAAAGTAGTCCCAGTATGGATCGTAGAAGAAACTGTCAAAGGCTTCCCCTAGCGTCATCCAGTTGTAGTACACGTCGAAATATGAGTTCTTGACGTCCGTGATTTTCGATGCAAAGATTGAGTTCAACAACGTATTAATCAACGTATCGTTCTGAGTAACATCGTCAACTCCGAGGTAAGCGATTTCGAAGGTCCGTTCATCGACGTTTACTATGAACTGGAAGAGAGCTTCAACAAGCTCGTCGTTGCTGTAGAAGAAGCCTGAGAACTCCACAACGTCTAGATTGTCGGAAGTAAGGAAGTAATTCCAGTAACTATCGGCGAAAAAGCTGCTGAAAGACTCTCCTATTACCCTGTCGGGGAATTCGTAGAAGAAACCGTCTCTTACTATGGAGATTGCTACAGCAGCCCTATCGGGAAGAAAGATCCTCTCCAAAAAAGCGTACTGGCCGCTATTATCCTGAGGAACTCCATTGATCTCCCAATAGCTCAATGTGAAGGTAGAGTCCTCTTCTACAACCGAGAATCGCATCAGAACCGTTGAACTTCCCCTATATTCATCCGCGAAGCTGCCGCTGAACTCAACAATGTTTTGCGTTCCTTCCTTCAAATGCTTCCATCTTGACATCTCGAAGAATGAGTCAAAGGCTTCGCCTATGGGCACATCGGGGAAATTATTGAAAGTTCCGTCAGTTACAATACTGATGAACTTCGCACTGTCTTGTGGCAATAACCGCTGGGAGAAAGCGGAGCTGGCGATAAGGACTATCAAAATCAGCAAAACAGAAAATTTCTTCATAAACCAACCTCCTTTGTCCTATACCTTGATTAGTAATTGATCTTGAATCTTTGAATCCTATTTCCTAATTGCTCCAGTACAAACACATTGTCTTTACCGTCGACACATATATTGAAAGGCTTCGTAAATAAACCACTTGTAGTTCCTACACCTCCCCACTCAAAGAGGAAGTTCCCGTCCGGATCAAGAACTAGTATCATACTTGTCATTTTGTTTATAAAGAACAGATTTCCAAAACGATCTACCACAGACTCTCCAGGCTGGCCCCAGTTGTCTTCATAGGTTGAGGCCCAGTTTGAAATGTAGTTCCCTTGGGAATCAAACTTCTGGATTCTTCTCATTATGTCGTCCGATACGTAGATGTTTCCATTGCTGTCAACGCTCAACCCCGATATTGAGGCGAGATTGCCGGGGTTCATTGCCTCAAACATGTCTACCTTTGCGCCTACTGTCAGCAGAAGAGTTCCTTCCCCGTCGAAAACCTGAACTCTTTGATTGAAAGCATCGCCTACATATATTGTGTCTGCGCCATCGATTGCAATATACATAGGTCCGTCAAACTGACCGGGTTCTGCACCTTTACTTCCCCAAGACTTCACAAACTTGTTCTCGTTATCGAACTTCTGAACTCTGCCATTCTGGGAATCAGCGACGTATATACTGACTTTTGAATCTACGACAACATCATGCGGGAAAAGGAATTCACCTCGCTCGCTGCCAAACCTTCCGAAGGACATCTGGTGCTTCCCGGTGCTGTCGAAAACCTGAATTCTATGATTAAGTGTGTCGGCTACGTAAATGAAATCTTTCCCGTCTGAGGCAAGCCCCTGAGGGTCACTGAACTGTCCGTCCTTGTTTCCTTGAGACCCCCATGACTTTTCGAAAGTCACGGACAAACCTAGCAACGAAATAGAAGAAATAATTAGAACCGTAAGAATGGCAAACCACTTCAAAAAATCCACCCCTTTTGGCATCTCATTTTGCCTGTCTGATCTTATCATCCCTGATGCTCAAAACAGAACGATTTCATACACTCGTATCGGGTGATTCCGGGTCTTCGGCCGCAAATGAAAATGAAGGAACGAGGAAGGCGCAAAACCAAGTATAAACGTGATGTGATGCTTCTACCAACAATCATTGTCCTTGTTTGAGGTTACCGGGCGTTGCCACATAAAGCTACGTGTTCTAAACTATAGATGAGATGTCGCTGATTATTTCTCATAATCGATGGTGATTCAATTTAGCAAGTATATACCCTCAAGATAGAATGAACACCAAAAACCAATTAAATTGGAGGTGCCTCAATTGGCAAAGATGATTAAGAAGAATTACCTACTTGCTCCCGGACCGACACCGGTTCCTATCGATGTACTACTTGAAGGTGCTAGGGATACTATTCATCACAGAACTCCACAGTTCAAAAAAATCTTTGAAGATGCGGTAAGCGGCACTAAGAATGTCTTCAAGACGGAGAATGATCTATTCATTCTAGCTTCTTCAGGAACAGGTGCCATGGAAATGGCCGTCACGAATATTGTAAATCCCGGCGAGAAAGTTATAGTTTGCAGTGTTGGAAAGTTTGGCGAAAGATGGCTTGAGCTAGCAAAGACTTTTGGTGCAGATGTTGTCTTGTTGGAGAGGGAGTATGGAGATTTCTACACTCCGGAAATGGTTGAAGAATCCCTTAATGCCAACCCGGATGCGGTTGCAGTTCTGACGACTCTTAGTGAGACATCCACAGGCACTGTAATGGATATCGAAGGTATCAGCAAAGTTGTGAAGAAGGCCGGCAAGCTGATTGCGGTTGATGGTATAAGCGGTCTTGTTGCAGAGCCCTTGCTAACGGATGAGTGGGGACTGGATATCGTTGTCTCCGGTTCCCAGAAGGGTTTCATGCTGCCTCCTGGACTGGCCTTCATATCATTCAGCAAAGAAGCCGTTGAAAAGGCTAAGAACACGAAATCCACAAGCTACTATTTTAATCTGAAGAAATATCTCAAAGACCCTCTTCCATGGACGCCCGCAGTTAATTTGATCTATCAGCAGAGCCTTGCAGTAAAAATGCTCCTTGACGAAGGCATGGAGAATGTGTGGGCACGACACGAACTGATGGGAAAGGCAACAAGAGAAGCCATAAAAGCAATGGGGCTGGAGCTTTTTTCCAAGAGACCGGGAAACGTCCTCACTTCTGTCAAAGTACCTGAAGGAGTCGACGGCGGCAAAATCGTCTCTATTATGAGAGACGAATATGGCGTAACAATCGCAGGAGGACAGGGCACGATGAAAGGTAACATCTTCAGAATTGCACACCTCGGCTATATGTCCGACTATGACGTAGTAATTGCCCTAACGGCTCTTGAGAAAGTCTTGCGAAGACTCGGCTTCAATGTCGAGTACGGGACCGGAGCGAAAGTCGCTATGGAAGTATTCGAAAAGGAGGGTGCGTGATGCTCAGACTGCATGCTAACGATCCTCTGGACAAAACCGCTATGAAGATACTCGAAGAAAGCAATCTCTTCCAGATATCTGCAGAGTATCTCGATAGAGATCATTTGCTTGAGATAATGCCTGAGGTTGAAGTGCTCGTTGTCAGGAGTGCGACGAAAGTCACATCAGAGATAATCGAGGCAGGGAAGAAACTCAAGCTAATCGCAAGAGCCGGAGTTGGGTTGGACAATGTAGATGTCGAGGCGGCAAAGAAACACAATATCCTTGTTAGAAATACGCCTGGCGCGAACGCGATATCGGTGGCTGAGCTGACTTTCGGATTGCTTCTTGGACTGGTCAGACATATTCCAAGAGGTACTTATGGAATTAAGGAAGGAAAGTGGGAGAAGAAGGAGCTCAAGGGTACCGAGATCTTTGGCAAGACTATAGGATTGATCGGGTTTGGAGCAATAGGCAGGGAAGTAGCAAAGAGAGCATTGGCATTTGGAATGAACGTCTGTGCGTACGATCCTTTTGTTAAGGAAACCGATTTGGAAGTCGATCTGATGGACACCGTTGACTCACTTATTGAGAGATCGGATATAATATCGCTCCACATACCCCTCACTCCCGAAACGAAACACATAATTGGCGAAAAAGAGATCTCCCTGATGAAGGACGGCGTTATTATTATCAATGCAAGCCGAGGCGGGACCATAGATGAACAGGCACTCTACAACGGATTGGTTTCAGGTAAGGTTTCTGGAGCAGCCCTTGATGTTTTTGAGGTAGAGCCGCCGTCCGACGAGTTGAGAAGGAAACTTATCGGACTGGGGAACGTAATCTGCGTTCCTCATGTAGGAGCAAGTACATCGGAGGGTCAGAAGAGAGTTGGCCTGGAGATGGCCAAGATAATCGTAGAAGAATGCAAGATCATGATATAATGCACATGATTTTTCTGGTGGAGGTGTGAGTGTGAAAGTATACGTAGACAAAGATACTTGTATTGGATGTGGCGTGTGCGAAGGAATATGTCCCGAAGTCTTCAGAATGAATGATGATGGAAAGGCAGAGGTGATTGTTCCGGAGACAGAAGCGGCTTGTGCTCAGGATGCCGCTGATTCTTGTCCAGTTCAGTCAATAAAAGTAGAATAGTTTCCAATTCTTAACAATCACATGTAGGGGCAGACAAATGATCTGCCCCTTTCTATAGTGGAACACAAAATTTGTCTATTTTTTCTGCGTGTTAAGTCTGGTATAGTAGTAATTGCTTCGGAGCTACATATTATTCGTTATTTCCTATTATGCGGTTCGCTTCAGGGTTACAGCTATCATCCGTGGAGGTCGTTGTGTCTAATTCTATAATAAGCACTCTTAAGAAGAAGGTCTCAAAGAAAACGTGGGACAACTGGTTCTCCACATTTGAATTGAAAGAAGTCGAAGATGAGAAAGTGGTTTTCTCTGTTGCCAATCTATTCATAAAGGATTGGCTCCAGACAAAATACGGAGGAGTCATTTCCGATTCAATATCAAGTATCCTTGGAAAGAAAATGCCTTTCGAAATAATCTACAAAAGCAAAGAGACCCCCTCGGAGGAGCAAAGCGATTCAAGAGTTTCCGGTTCTCTGTTGAAAAGAAAGCCGCTGATGATTTCCAACCTAAACCCGGAATACACATTCAGCAATTTCGTTGTTGGGAGCGAGAATAAGGCGCTCTACCAAGTTGCGCTTGATGTTGCCCAGAATCCGGGCAAATATAATCCCTTCTTCGTATACGGAGATGTTGGGCTGGGTAAGACACATCTCCTCCAGGCAATCGCTCAAGAGACGATGAACAGTTTTCCCGACAAGAAGGTGCTATACATAACAAGCGAGCAGTTTATGAACGACATGATCCAGTCTATTAAAGAAAACAACATTCAGAAATTCAGAGACCACTACAGAAAGAAAGCCGACATTCTGTTGATCGACGATATCCAGTTTCTAATTGGGAAGAAAGGAGTTCAAAACGAGTTCTTTCATTCATTTAATGAGCTTCACGATTCGGGAAAGCAGTTGATAATATGCTCTGATAGAAATCCTGAGGAGCTTGATACTTTCCACAGCAGACTCAAATCAAGATTCCAGATGGGCATGCTTATGTCGATCCAGGAGCCCCAGCCTTCTACGAGATTTCATATTGCTAAACAGCTTGCTCAGAGAGAGTCCGTTTCACTTCCGGACGATGTGGCGAAAGTTTTGGCCGACAATATCGACGGAAACTTAAGAAGACTTAGAGGCGCAATCATAAAGTTGATAGTTCACAGCAGTGTTTTCAGATCACAGATAGACCTTTCTCTGGCAACTCAAATACTTCAGTCTTTTACGGGATCAGTGAATGTTCCTGTATCTCAGAGACCGATAGACCAGATCTATACTGCTATTGAGAAGATTATGAAAGTTACCAGAAAGGAGATTGAATCGGGAAGTCGAAGTAAAGATATAGTTCTTGCCAGACAGCTGACAATGTACATTCTGAAAAACCACTTCGGCAAACAAGTAACGGAGATAGCAAGGGAAACCGGGAAGCAGCACTCAACAGTGATTCACTCTCTGAAGAAGATTGATAAAAGCGTCATGATGGGTAAGGGTGCCACAAAGCTCTTGTTTGATGACATTATCGGGATGCTCTCTTCGAATTCCGCTGCCGTTTGACCTCTTGGACCTGAATCAGAAATGAGTTACGTGATTTTCGGAAAATAGCCGATAAAAGTAATCCGAATATTTCATTCAGGAAATCTCTCGGGTTGGGATGCGAGGGATAATTTCTTAACAAGCTTTTTATGGATGGGAGGTATCGATGAAATACACGATTAGCGTTTCGATTTTCTTGGCTCTCGCTATGGTGATAATCGGAGTAGTATTCAACTGGCAAGTCAATAGGCCTGAGAAGATTCCACAGATCAATTTACAACCATTTGGCAATCTGGAAGATGGAGTGTATGTTGGACGAGAAGGTTACGTTGGACTTGAGGTTGAAATACTGGATGGGAGGATAATTGAGATAAGAATTGTTCAGAATCGTTCAGACAGGTATGCTAGAAGTGCAGAAGCCTTAACCGAAAGAATTGTTGAAGCTCAGAGTCTCGATGTGGATGTGATTACCGGAGCCACAGCGACAAGTGAGTCAATTGTTGCAGCGGTAAAGGCGGCAATAGGCGGAATCGAAGATTAGATCACCGTTCATGAAGAACAGATAGATTCCAAAGCAAAAAGCCGATATCGTGCGCTGCATCGTCTTACGTGTTTTGTAAAGAATATGAATACCACTTCATATTATTGCAATTACATACTAGCAGGCTCAAATAAACTGATAATCGGATTGTTGAATTCTCCGGAAATCTTCCATTGACTATCAATTCCCGTCAAGAAGATCATACTCTCGCCGCTCTTTGAATACTTCTCTTCCCCAGATGAATAGTCGAGAGTGAAGGACACAGTCATTGTTGCTTCTCGGGAGTCTCTTTCAACTCTATCTACTTCAACAGTGTAACTAATGCCATCGTAGAGTTCGAAGAAGTCCGCATAGAAGGAGGCAACGGTGTCTTTTGGAAGCGTTCTTCCTAATGGACTTCCCGAAGTGGCGATCCAAATCTCTTCTGCGTAGAGCTCAAGAATTCTGTCTTCCCTGCCCCTGTTGATCTCGCGCTCCAGCCTCGCAATCAAGCTGTCGGGTCTTGCCAGTATATATCCAACGCAACCAGAAGTGAGAATCATAGAGATAATCATCACCACTGTAGCAAAAAAGGCTCTTCTCCTTATCATATCGTCACCCCCCGCTCATCTTCTTCTCTTAATAATAACAGATTTGCTTATCCAAGAATCTTTCAAAAGAATAAGTGAACCTACAAAGAGGGGGATCTTAACTATCTGCTTTTCCCGAACAAAAACCTCTATCCAAAGTCCTATCATTGAAGGAGTATGATGGTTTACAGAGGGGGATTGCATTGAAAAGAATCAGTCTTGTGTATTTCGTTCTGGCTCTCTTGATAACTACTTTCCTATCTGCGACATATTTGAGTTTTAGAGGTAGTTTTGAACGGATAGTAGTTGATAGAAACGGTATTAGACGTGGCGACGCTTTCACAGTTAAGGTTCCTGATTCGCTTTTCGGAAGGCCTTCCTTAACATACGTGAGAGGAGCAACCCTGGAAAGCTTGTCAGCCGATCGAGGGTATACTCAATACTCTTTCGTTGCTGACGATAGCGACGCGGTAGTTGTTATTTCGTTTCAAGGACTATTCAAAGCACGTAAGACTGTCTCTCTAGAGTTCGAGGATTTCATCGATATCAATTCAGATGGCTTCCCCGACAATCTAGTGCTTGATTTGGAAGATACAGAGAACTTCAGAACTTGGTTTGTGAATATTTCAGCTTATCAGGTTATTGAGTTTTCCAGCAGGTGGAGCTCTCAAGAGCGGGATTGCAGCGGGCTAATAAGATTCGCAGCTAGAGAGGCTCTCAAAAGGCATGATGAACAGTGGTTTCTTGATTCGGGTATTGACAAAGAGCTTTGGTACGAAAAGACAGGAATAGACTTGCAAGCGGTACCTGACGTTAAGAAGTACAACTACCCGGATATACCAATTCTGAAGAATAGAATCTTCATCAGTAACACCGGAGAATTCACTTATTTTGCCGATGCTTACAACCTGATTCGTAGTAGTATGGTATTTAAGGGAAGGGATCTCAGCGTTGCAAGACCTGGAGATATAATCTTTTTTCACCACCCCTCTCCATCAACTTTTCACTCGATGATATACACTGGCGATGGGTTGATCTATCATACCGGACCTCTTTCCGAAAGTGATTCAGGTGTTCTGAAGCTCTGGAGAATAGATGATTATTTACGAACGATGCCTTATCAATGGTTGCCAATATACAACAACGAAAACTATCTCGGGGTATATTCCTTCAAGTTTCTACCCCGCAAGTGATGGAGAGTGAAGGCAATGAGAAGAATCTTGGTGTTTCTTATTATTCTGTTATTCACAGGGTTAACGGCACTTGCTTTTCAAATTCAGCAGTACGGTTATGAGCTTAGATCATCTTTCGTAGAGTTGTACTCTATGGACTATCCACCTACCATATACACAGACGACAAGGATAGCTACATCGATATCAAGATTTATGATTTGGACGAGCAGGATCTTACTGGGGCGATCACCATCGGGGATGTCGGAATCTCCGGCGATCCACTCTACGCTTTCAGGCAGACAGTAAAGGAGAAACAAAGGATATACTTGCCCGAGAAAGCTCTAATGGGCCTAAGACTGATTGTTGTTTCGTCGCAGTCAGGAAGTGCCAAACTGATGACAAGCTATCGTATGGTTGGAGCTCAGCTGCTTGCTTATGAAGATGGAGCGATGATGAGACTCTGGAAAAAGGAAGATTCCAGCTTCATTGACAGCTTCTCCCTTTACAGACTCATAGACGGGGAGTTATTGGGACGGACGGAAAATGGAGTGTTCGTTTTTGACTATCTTCCCACGACAGGAGATGCAATACTTGTTCAATCTGCCAATGGATCGATCCTGTGGAGGCCGGGCGAGTATGATTACAATTTCTCGTCTCGAAACATCTCTCTGATATTCACTGATCGACCGGCATACAAAGCCGGTGAAGTTGTTAATTTCAGAGCTTTCATAAGGGAGATAACATCTTCGGGCTATCAAATACCTAGAACTAATTCTGTAGAAGTTGAAATAGTAGATCCATTAAACAGGAGCGTCTTCACTGAAGAGTTGAGCCCGGATAACCTTGGCTCTGTTAGTGGTACGTTCCGAACATACTCCGAAATCACCAGGGGATCCTACAGGATTATCATCCGGTGGGAAGGAAACGAGGACTACTATTACTTCCAGATTGCCGACTACAAAAAGCCTACGTTCTTCACAACAGCGGAATCTGCATCAAAGGCATTCAGAAAGGGAGAGGCAGTTACAATCAACGTTTTGTCCGAGTACTACTTCGGAGATCCCGTCTCGCTTGGCAAAGTAGACTACACGATATACAAGGGCAGTCAGTATATTGACAATGGATCTGCGAGACTTGATGGCCTGGGTAAAGCGGTGATTGGCTACTCTGAAGAGCTTGAGAGCGGTTCATACTACGCGGTTATTACTGTCTCAGACGATACCGGTATGCAGTCACGAAGTACGGTTGACTTCAAGGTAGTACAGGGAACATTCGACTTCAATGTTGACTACAGATTCACCGATAAAGAAGCACTCGTGAAAATCGAAACAAGATTGAACAACGATACACTTGTTTCCAAGGCATTTGAGATGAAGGCGTGGTATGAAGAACCTGTAATTCTAATGGACGAAGGAAAACAGGTTGAGAAGAAGCTTAAGATCAACATTTTCAGGGAAGAACTTTCCACTGACAGTGGTGGAAGGGCAGAGATTCTGATCAATCTTAGGGACGTCCCGCCGGATACGGTTGTGTATTTCGAGGCCAACGGGGCTCCTTCAAATGAACCGGAAGTGGTTAACAGATATTCAGTCTATACTAGTGGGTACTATGACTACTACGGGTCTATTCTGGTGGATTCAGTTGAGTCTGCTGCTCCTGGCTCCAAGGCAAGAGTATCATTCTATACATCATCTCCAATGGATCTTTGGGTCATTGGTGATTTTTCGGGTGAATTCAAGCAGTTTCCTTTCAGTTCTACGGAGGGCAAGAACACTATCGAAATAGAGATCCCCGAGAACTATGGTTACGAGAACTTCATGCTCTTTATCGTTGGATATAAGAACTATCAGATTATTCAGTCAAGAGTCATCGAAGTCGAGACTGCTTCAAGAGATCTTTCAATCAATGTGCTTACTCAGGATAGATATGAACCTGGCGATACCGTCAATATGAAGCTGCAGGTCCTCGATGATGAAGGGAATCCCGCCGTTGTAGGACTGACGGTTTCAGTAGTATCTCAGGCAATGCTTTCTCTCTTTGAAGGCGATTCCGATCGGTGGAAGGAATCACTGGGCAGTCCCTTCAACAGGGGTTTCAACACTATAAGCATAAACGACCTGTATTATTCTGCCTACCCGTCAATAGCCAAGCTAGGAGATCTACTGGAATCTCAACCACCCGCGGCCGAATCTAAGGTGATTGGTGGTGCTCCTTTCGGGATGGGCGATCGTGGTGGAAATGGTGAAAGCTTGACTTCGGACGTGAGAGCCAGGAAACTTTTCAGCGACAGCGCCTTCTGGTCTGTTGGAACTTTCACCGATGAGAGCGGCTTTGCAGAACTGTCGTTTGTTGTGCCGGAAGATCTCGATACATGGACTGTCAGAACTCTTGCGGCCGACTTTTCGGGAGATTTCAGCTACGAGAAGTCTAGTTTCGAGACTTGGAAGCCCATGACCGTTAGCAGTTTCCTTCCGGAGTTTCTGATCGCTGGCGATACAGTGAATCTAGTCTTTTCCGTGAAGAATAATCTTGACACTCGTATGCCTGTCATCACCGGTTTCTATGTTGATGATGAAGTCATTGAGGAGAAGGGAGCAACTATTGACGCCTTCGGAAGTCTTTCCTTCAGCTATCAGATGGTTCTAAGAGATCTCTTGCCTTCGGAGAAGGAAGAGAGTCTCAGAGTTAAGTTTGTTGTTGAAGGAAGTCGCGGCTCCGACGGTGTTGAATACGAAATTCCTTTGAAGCCAAGGTACTCATATATCCGATTTGGCGACCTTGACTTTCTTGAAGGAAATAGAGTAATTGAATTTATGGAAGACTCAATTGGTAGTGTTACCATCTCTTCCACAATTGATCCAATTCTTCTTGAAGCAATAAGGTATCTGGTAGATTATCCCTATGGCTGTGTGGAACAGACAATGAGTCGGCTTCTTCCAGCATTGGCGGCTTCTCAACTACTTGCAGGTGCCGATGAGTCTTTTGCAGACAAAGTCTCGGTTGTAGTTGGCGATGGTCTTGAACGCCTCTTTGGCTATCAGCACTACGACGGAGGTTGGGGTTGGTGGAAAGATGACCAGAGCACTCCATTCATGACGTCTTACGTGATGTTAGGTCTATATCTTGCCACAGAAAACGGTTACGATATAAATAGGGATGTAATCGCGATGGGGTACTCGGCATTGAAGAGTCTTAACAGAGACAAGCCGGATCCTTTCCTTCAGTATGTCATTACACTGTTCAGCAGGAAACTGCGAGACCCGATAAGCTCAATCGTAGATTATAAGAATGATGTTGCTTCGATCGTTTTGACCGCGCTGACATACGAGACTCTAAACATGGACGCCAAGGCGGTTGCACTTTTTGAGGAGGCCATGGAGTATGTCGACCTAGGCGCATCTGACGTTATCTCGGGTAGCAGTTTCAACTATTTCTTTGACGATACGGTTACTCTCTCTTTCCTTCTGAAAGCTGCGGTAGATCTAGATGTACCTTCTGCAACAGTTGCAGAAATTTCCAAAAGACTCCTGAAGATGGGAAACGGCAGTTATTGGTATAGAACATCATCGACCGCTATGGCTATTCTCTCACTTTCATCAGTTAGCAGCTCGCTTTCAAAGGATGCGGAAGTTGAAGTGGTTTTTGAAGACGGGGATGTAGTCTTCGAAGGCGGGTTGGAGGATTCAATAACAATACCGATTACTGGAAAGACGATTGTTATTGAAAGCTCTGAAATGGTAGCGGTATCGATTAACGGAGAAACGGCAGTTAGGTCAGAGGAAATCAAAGCCGAAAACGCGGGTCTGATTGTCGAAAGGGTTCTGAGAAGAAAGGTAGCCGTGCCCATGGATGATACTCACGTTCTCACCACACCTCAGATAGACTCGCCTGCCGTAGTTACTTCGATCAGGACGCTGTCGGCTGACGAAGTAGGTTCTCTTGAAATAAGTGCCTCCAAGACTATTGAAGGGATGGTTGTTGCGATAGTAGACGGTGAGCTGAAGCTTTCAAACTTTGGACTCGGTCTCAAGATCTACGAAGGCGATGTTCTCGGTATTAGCAATGGCGAGATAATCGTCAGGTCGGTTGAATACAGTTACTACAATGACGCCACGATGGAGCTTTTCGCTGTTAAGCTTGGTAAACCCGGCCCGATAAGAGTCGGGGAGACGATAGTCTCCGAAGTGAGAATAAGGATTCCCGATACCGTTCCCTATGTTGTGGTCGAAGATATGTTGCCCTCCACAGGAATCTCCGTTGAGGAGAACATTGAGGGTGACACACTCGGATACACAAAATTCTACTATTTTGACTACTACTGGTGGGGATACACCTTCAAGGATGCAAGATACGACCGCATAGCCTTCTTCTTCAATGACGGAGGAGAGTTCGTGACGAAAAGCAGCTGGAGAATTCTCACCAGAGGGGAATTCATTATTCCTCCTGTACAGGCATGGGCAATGTACGATGCAGACTATCGGGCAAACACAGAATCGGTAATGCTGAACGTTGAATGAGAGCACTAGCTATTGTTGTCATTTTGCTACTTCAAGTGACGGTTTTTTGTTTCACAAGCGCATATGTCTCATGGGAAATGCCAGAGTTTGAAGGCTATAGAAGCTTGCTTGAAAGACTAACGGGAAGATCTGTAAATGGTACCTATATTCTAATTATCGCTTCCTCGGCCGGAGAGTTCTCTGAACTCTCCGGCATAGGTTATTGGTTTCTCGCTGCAGCAACTGGAAACACGATTATTGTGCAGCCGCTTAGTCTAGTTCAGAACCTGCCGCGAACGCTTGCACATGAGATGAGCCATCTCATTCTGAGGGATTACCAACTTCCCTATTGGCTAGAAGAAGGTATTGTCTGTTATATTACGGGTGAGTGGGTTGGTCGAGAAGAAATCATTCTTGACGAGGTCAAGACTCTTGATTACTCGAAGATGGATTTCATGACATATCGTTCGTACAGTTATACTTGTTGGGTAGAAGTATCCAGGCTTCTTCGCAATAGATCTTTTGGAGAATTGATTGCAGAATTTGGAGAAGGAGGTAAACGAAGAATTGAGTGACGGGAAACTGGTTCAGTGGGATCTCACAAGATTGTACGGTTCGCCGGACGATCCCTCCCTGGAAGAAGACATACGAATTCTGATAAGTGAGAGTGATAAGCTTATTAAAGACTTCAAAGGGAGAATTCAGACCGAGAGTGTCAAGGCTAGCGAACTGAAGATAGCTATTGAAAGAGAAGAAGACCTTATGAACCGTTTTCTCAGATTATCGATGTTCTCGTTCTTGAGCCACTCAACAGACTCTAAGGAACCAGCTGTTCAGAAGCTCCTACGTAAGATAGATGATCTTGAATCGCAACTTGAAAGCAAGCTTCTCTTTCTGAAACTCGAACTTTCGAAAGTCTCCGAGGACTTCTTTAATAGTCTTATGAATTCTAACGAACTAGCAGATTACAGAATCATCTCGATCTCATTCGAACTCAAAGGAAGCACATGCTTTCTGAGCCGGAAGAAAGAATTATGGTTCTAAAAGAGATAACGGGCAAGAAGGCGATTCTGAATCTCTATGATGAATTCACATCGAGTTTTACGTATAGAATTACTACCGGTGCATCGGAAGAGAAGCTCACAGAGAGTGAAGTGGAGACTTTAAGAAGAGATCATGATTCGGAGCTTAGAAAGAAGGCCTTTGAAAGCCTCTTTAGAAAGGCGAAGGAAAACAGTATTGTTCTGACCAATCTTTACAATTCTCTTTCCAGAGATTGGGACTTGGAAGCAGACAAGAGGGGATATGATTCCCCTATTTCAATGAGGAACGAACTGAACGAAGTCTCAGATGAGGCAGTGAATTGTATCATCGACGCCACCACCGATGGTTATTCTGTTGTTCACGACTATTACCGACTGAAGGCGATAATTATGGGGAGGGAAGCCCTTCTCCACAGCGATATATATGCTCCTGTTGGAACTTCAGACAGGACATTTGATTGGCAGGAAGCGAAGAAGATGATCCTGGAGGTTATGGGAAACTTTGATCCCCGGATTGAAAGTATAGTTGCTAGATTCTTCGATGAGGATTATATTCATGGATCGATCATGCCGGGAAAGCGAAGTGGAGCTTACTGCGCGTATGCCTCGCCAAGAATGCATCCGTATGTGCTCGTCAATTACAATGGCAAGATGAGTGATGTTTTGACACTGGCACACGAACTAGGCCACGGCCTTCACGGCGTTCTGGCGTCCAAACAGACCCTAGTTAACTATGATACGCCGCTTACAATGGCCGAAACAGCCTCTGTATTTTCTGAGATGCTTATGACGGACTTTCTTTTGAAGAACATTGAAGAAAGAGAGGAGAAGATCTCTTTTCTGGTCAACAGGATTGAAGAGATATTTGCAACAACCGCAAGGCAGAACATGTTCACCAGGTTCGAGATCTCTGCCCACGAGAAAATGTCAGGCGAGTATCTGGCGTTTGAAGAACTATCCGAGCTTTACTCCAAGGAGCTCAAACTCATGTTTGGGGACACCGTTGATTTTCTCCCGGAAAGCGAGTTCGAATGGGCTCGCATCCCTCACTTCTTTCATACCCCTTTCTATTGTTATGCTTACAACTTCGCCCAGCTTCTCGTAATTTCTTTGTACAGGAAATACCTTGAGGACGGGGCTGTCTTCAGAAGAAAGTATATCGCTTTACTTGAAAGCGGTGGATCGGAATCTCCCAAATCTCTTCTGCAGAAAGTAGGCATAGATGTCTCAGATCCTGTCTTTTGGCAAAAGGGAATTAGTTTTATCAAGGAGAATTTCCTTGATACACTGAGGAAGATGATCTAGACCTGTTCCGATCTCTAGAAAGGGTGTATAATTCCTGTGTCCATTTTGGACTCGGGCATTCTTTCACATTTCTTCACAAGGTAAGCTAGGGGGCAAAAATGGCAAGGGATCTTACTCAAGGGAGCATTCTGAAGAATCTTCTTATAATGTCTGTGCCTACAATGATAGGGTTCAGCGCACAGATGGTTTACGACATTGTAGACATCTTCTGGATTGGGCGCATCTCAGGCGAAGCAATTGCAGGAGTTACGATTTTCACCACTCTTTTTTGGATTGTGGATATTCTCAATTCGATAATCGGGCAGAGCTCAATCTCCTTGATCTCTCAGGGCTTCGGAAAAAAGGACTTCGAAGGAACAAGTAAGGCGATAGAACAGACAATTACTTTCAAGTTCATTGTTGCTCTGATTTCCGCTGTTCTAGTTGCTTCCTTCCTAAAACCATCGCTAGGATTCTTTACTGACGATATGAAAGTAATGAGATCAGCTCTTGATTACGGCTATATCAGACTGTTCTTCCTGCCAATGATGTTTTCGTCTTACTCCGTCAACACGGCTCTCAGATGCATAGGGGACGCAAAGAGTCCAATGTACATAATGATGTTCGCGAGTGTTCTCAATATTTCTCTCGATCCAATAATGATGTTTGAAAAGATTCCGGGGACATCGATTCCCGGATTTGGCCTGGGCGTTTTTGGTGCGGCCGTTGCTACGGTAATCGCTCAATCGGCAGCGTTTCTATTGGGATTCTACATTCTTTTCTCAGGAAAGGAAGGCGTAAAACCAAGACTGTCCAGGCTTTTCAGGCTTGATAGAGCTATAGACAAGAAGCTCTTGACTATAGGGCTTCCAACTGGGCTGGAGGGGTTCTTCAGGAACTTGTCAGCTGTAGTAGTTCTGAAGTTCGTTGCCTTCTACGGGACTGCTGCGGTTGCGGCGGTAGGAGTAACGGGGAGGCTTTTTGGACTAGCGTTTATGCCTCTTGTAGGGCTTAGCATGGGCGGCTCTGCGATGGTCGGTCAAAACCTGGGAGCTGACAACGCCGACCGTGCAAGAGCCACAGCCAGAACCGCTGCCTTAATCGGGTTCTTTTTCATGTTTTTCTTTGCACTAATAGCCTTCTTTGCAGGCGAGCATGTTATCGCTGTGTTCAATAAGGATCCGGAGATAATTGCTTACGGTGCCAGTTTCCTGAAATACGGCTCACTCGGCATTTCTGTCTTGGCATACGGTTTTGGTCTCTCATCGGTCTTCGGAGGGTCCGGGTACAACTTCCCGTTCGTAGTGGGGAGCGTAGTATCCAGGTGGCTTATTCAAGTGCCAATATTGGTCATTGCAGTGTTCGTGTTGAAGGCCGGCATAGTTTGGGTCTGGCTTTCATATGTATTCTCGGATATTGCAGAGGCTGCGGTGATGGTCTTTTACTATTTAAAGGGTAAGTGGGTGAAGAGAAGGGTCTACTAGCGAAAGTCGAATTCATTCCCAAGTGCTGCAGATGGATGAGTTAGTTATGAATTTCACTAACTGTTTCACTTCGGTCATCTCTGCAGCAAACAAACTTTGGGTGATCTGCTATAATTCAGATGAACGGGTGATTAAGATGTCTGAGGTTTTGTATAGGAAATATAGGCCTAGAAAATTCAGTGAATTGGTTGGGCAGGATCAAGTGAAAGAGATCCTGGGAAGAGCAATAGAGAAGGATTCGGTTTTTCATGCTTACATATTCTCTGGCTCTAGAGGTACCGGGAAGACAACTACTGCAAGGATCGTCGCCAAAATGCTGAACTGTCTTGCAGAGGATTCTGAGAAGCCTTGCGGTATTTGCGATTCATGCAAAGCGATTGATGCTTCTTCACACATGGATGTCATTGAGCTGGATGCAGCTTCTTACAGAGGCATTGACGAGATCAGGAAAATCCGGGATGCAGTATCGTATAGACCTGTCATGGGCAGATTCAAAGTGTACATAATTGATGAATTCCATATGCTGACCAGGGAAGCTTTCAATGCACTTCTTAAGACTCTTGAAGAACCTCCCGATAAAGTGATTTTTATTCTTGCAACTACCAATCTCGAGAAGGTTCCTGAAACAGTTCTTTCACGATGTCAGATCTTCTATTTCAAACCACTCATCGAAAGAGACATAGCTACTTATCTGGAAAGAATCGCGAAATCTGAAGGTTTGGAATATGACGACAAAGCATTGAGGTTCATTTCGAAAGCCGCACACGGAGGCATGAGAGACGCGGTTAATCTTATGGAGAGAGTTGTCTCTTATTCGGGTGATGTTAGTGAAGAATCTGTTAGAGCTACTCTTGGTATTCTGCCCGAAGAAGTTGTTAAGGAGTTCATTACTGCATTTTCTTCGGGAGAGCCGGCTTCGATATTGAAAATCTCTGAAGAGATCCAGTCTGCAGGATATACTTACGAAGTCTTCCTTGAACAGGTGATCGATACTGTGAAGGATCAGCTGATCGCTGAATCAACTGATGAGCGTTTCAAGCTCTTGCTTTCTTTATGGGAGATCACTAAAGAGCTCAAATTTGCCGAGGATAAGAGAGGAACATTTGAAGTAATGGTCCTTCTGAAGAGTGGTTATGAGAAGTCGGCAATAGAGAGAATTGGTAAGTCTGAAAACGTAAAAAGCGAAGTTTTTGAAACGAGTGATAAGTCCGAGAAAGCTCCAAAAAGAGACACTACGGAAGAGAATAGTTTGTCCAAACTTATCGACCATCTTCGAAATAACAACTTCGTTCTGCTCTGGACTCTTCTAAGTCTTTCGAAGATTACTAGAAGCGAATCTGGCGGGGTATTAACTCTGGAAGCGGACAGCAACTATTCTTACGATCTTCTGAAAGATAGACTTGAGTCGCTGAACGGGATTGCAGAAGATTTAATCGGGAAACGATTCCTTCTCTCCAATGAATCAGTTGGAGGCAATCTCTTTGAAGGTCTGGATAAAGATTCTCAGGAATACGTTAACTTTGTGATTTCAAACTTGGGGCTGAAGGACGACATATATAAAGGAAAGATAAAGATAGACCTTGAGGAGGACTAACAATGGCAAAGAAATTTAGAGGTCTCGGCGGAAAGAACTATGGAGGTTCCAGGAAGGGATCAAACATGAGTGAACTTCTGAAACAGGCTCAGAAAGCACAGGAAGAAATGGAGAGCCTGGAAGAAACCTTCAAGACTTTGGAGGTGACGGCTTCTGCCGGAGGAGGAGCGATAAACGTTGTTGCAACTTGCGACTATCGCATTAAGTCGATCGAGGTCGAGCCAGAGATAAGAGAAGAGGATTTTGAGATTGTTCAAGATTTGATAATTGCGGGGATAAACGAGGCGTTAGCAGAGGTAGCGAAGAGAAGAGATGAAGAAACGGCTAAGGTTACAGGATCGCTCAATCTACCTGACAATATACTTTAGGAGGTGTAAGAGATGTACAAAGTAGCAATTAACGGTTTTGGAAGAATTGGAAGACTTGTTTTTAGAGAGATGGTAAAACGCGGGGATTTCGATGTAGTTGCAATCAATGACCTAACCGATGCATCTACCCTGGCTCATCTTCTCAAATATGATTCGGTTCACGGGAGATTCAAGGGTTCAGTGGAGGCTAAGGATGGAGCGATTGTTGTAAATGGCAAGGAGGTTAAAGTTTTTGCAGAGAAGAGTCCTGCAAACCTCCCCTGGAAGAACCTTGGCGTTGAACTGGTCATTGAGTCTACAGGCGTCTTCAGAAACAGAGAGAAGACAATGCCCCATATTGAAGCCGGGGCAAAAAAGGTATTGATTACTGCCCCTGCAAAGGGTGAAGTGGATGCGACAATCGTACTTGGTGTCAATGACGATATGCTGAGGCCGGAGATGAAGATTGTCTCTAATGCCTCCTGTACAACTAACTCTATTGCGCCAATAATAAAGATCTTGAACGATAGTTTCAAGATTCAGAAAGGTTATTTGACGACGGTCCATGCTTATACGAACGATCAGAGAATTCTTGATTTGCCTCACAGTGACTTGAGAAGAGCGAGGGCTGCTGCCGCCAATACGATACCCACTTCAACAGGCGCCGCTAAGGCAGTAGGGCTTGTCATTCCTGAACTCAAAGGCAAGCTTGATGGAATAGCTATGAGAGTTCCTGTAACTGACGGTTCAATAACTGATCTAACCGTGGTTCTCGAAAAAGATACAACAGTGCAGGAAGTAAATGCGCTCGTGAAGAAAGCGGCGGAAAACGAACTGAAGGGAATAGTCGAATATACTGAAGAAGAACTCGTTTCCTCGGATATTGTCGGAACAACGGTGTCCTCAGTATTTGACAGCAAGCTTACTGCAGTAATGGGTAACCTGTTGAAAGTTTGCGCTTGGTATGACAATGAATATGGCTATTCTTGCAGGGTAGTCGATCTTGCTGAGAAAATGATGAAGATGTAATTCTCGGTTTTTTCTGACGGGGCCTGGAGGCCCCGTTTTATTGAGGAAAGGAGGTAAGAGATGTCTGGAGTTCTAACACTAAGAGATGTTGATTTGAGT
>JACDJB010001386.1_pt1 | contig 19701 bp, 31 predicted proteins | sample 7454121 | NCBI WGS metagenome assembly JACDJB01 (sample SAMN14253290, study PRJNA609438) | sludge metagenome | isolation source: sludge after 25d culture with pyrite | collected 2018-12-20 | reverse complement strand
GCTCTTCAAAGCAATATTTGTTTCAATCCAGTTGGCGAGTGCATGATTTTTTAAATCTTCTTCGCTGCCCGATATCTCAATCTCGTTGATCAATACATTTTGCAACTCTTCTTTTGAGGGCACTCTACCGGCTGTGCTTGCAACTAAGTATTCGTTTATAATTTGTCGCAGCTCGTAGTTTTTACCAAATATAATATTAGCCACTTTTGCTACTTCTTCCTTTTTCTCGTCGGGTGTTCCCTTTGATGCCATAGTGGCAGAGGTACCTATAATAATCAAATCATTTTTTGCCAACGCCTGGATGCGTCGGTTGAGCATACTGACGTCTGCACCTTGGCGTCCACGATATGTGTGAAGCTCATCATACACAAGATATTGCAAATTGTTTTCAATAGAATTGCGAAACCAAGCTTCGGAGCGTCGAGTCATTAGTAGCTCCAGCATCATATAGTTGGTAAGAATAATATCGGGCTCTTCTCTTCTCACGCGCTCCCTAATGTCTCCACTCTCTTGTCCCGTGTATTTAGAATATTTGATTGGAAACTCACGCCCTGTTTTCTCTTTATATTTTTCAGCATATTTATTGATTTCCTCTTCTTGCGAGTTTATCAATGCATTCATAGGATATACTAATATAGCATTTATGCCTTTGGGCTTGTTGGTACCCTGCTTAAAAAGGTCGTTGAATATGGTGGCCAAAAAAGTTAATGACTTTCCTGAGCCAGTACCTGAGGTAACAACGAATCCTTTGCCCTCTACTCCTAAGCGAATGGCTTCTACTTGATGGCGGAACGGTGGGAATAGGTTGATTGCATTTAATAGGTTGGGCTCAACTATGCCTTCACTAACCAAATCTTCGAACGTTTCCTTTTTTTCATACGATGGATTGAACTGTACCAATGGGGGCGGTATTAGTTCGTTTTCCATTGTAGTGCTTTTTACATACTCATTGATTCTTTCATCTTTGATACGTATAAATGAAGAAAGGTAATTTTTATATTCATCTACTACCTCTTTGTGGGTTCTAAATGCATCCATATAGTTGAGTTTATTCTTTTAATTTTCGATGTAATATTTCAACTTGCTTTAAACTTGAAATTTTGATTTTGCTTAAAATTAATCAGATTCTTGTTAAGGACAAAAAAAATCTAAAATCACTTTTAACTCCATATATGCCGCCAATTTATTTTCTCCCTAATTTTTCCGATATTTACCCTGAAAAATTAAAAATCATGCACACTAAAATCACTTACCGGATAATTCTGATTTTATTGACTTATATTGCTGTTTCATGTGCTCAGCGTAGCAGCCGACAGGTTGCTGAAGATGGTTTTTCTGGTTCCGAAAGTTGTATTCAGTGCCACGAGCGTTTTTATGAGCTGTGGGCGCCTTCGTTTCACGGGAAAGCGATGCAGCCGGTAAACGGTGATTTTGTCAGGGAATATGGTTTGCCGGAGAGCAGTTCCATGGAGGTTGAAGGGAAGCTTTATAAAATCGTTTACGAAGATTCGCTGATGGTGATGTTGGAAAGAGAGAGAGATTTACTGCTGAAAAAGTACCCGATAGAGTGGACACTCGGCGGTCCAAATGTTTACACATTTCTCACTCCATTAGAAAAGGGAAGATTGCAAACCATCCCGCTGGCTTACGATATGAACCGACAGACATGGTTCAACTACCCGGAGTCGGCAGTGCGCCACTTTGTGGATCAGGGTGCAACAGACGAGGCGCTTCCCTGGAAAGACCGGATGTACACCTTCAATACCGGGTGCTACAACTGCCACGTAAGTCAGGTAAGTTCCAATTTTGATCCGGAAACCGACACCTACCACACAACCTGGAAGGAATCGGGCATCAATTGTGAAAGCTGTCACGGACCAAGCTCCGAGCACATACGCGTTTGTCTGGAGGCGGGTGAAGGAAATGTCCCTGATGATTTAAAGCTGATTGTTACCAGCACTTTTACGCAGGAGCAGCACAATTCGTCCTGCGCCACCTGCCATGCCAAAGGAAGTCCGGTCACGAAACATTATGTTCCGGGTGAATTATATTATGATCATTTCAATTTAGCCACACTCGAAGACCCCGATTTTTATCCTGATGGCCGCGATTTGGGCGAAAATTATACCTACACCGGATGGAAAATGAACGCCTGCGTTGAAGCAAGCGATCTGCATTGCGTCACCTGTCATACTTCCAGCGGCAGAAACCGGTTTAAAGATGAGCCGAATCTGGCTTGTATCTCCTGCCACTCCGATAAGCAGGCAAACCTGACGGAACACACCATGCACGAACCCGGAAGTTCCGGTTCGGTTTGCATAAACTGCCATGCACCCAGCCGGGAATTTGTCGGGCATTTTATTCGCAGCGACCACTCCTTCAGACCACCGATGCCCGAAGCAACGCTCCGGTTTGGTTCGCCCAACGCCTGCAACCAATGCCACAGTGATAAATCGGCTGAATGGGCAAACAACATTGTCAAAAAGCGTCCGCGCGGAAATTATCAGGAGGAGACGCTTTACTGGGCGCAACTCATAAAGGAAGCGCGCGAAAACCGCTGGGAAAGATTGGATGAGATGCTGGAGATTATCAGCGAAAACAGATATAACGAAGTGGTTGTTGCTTCGTTTATTCGTCTGCTTGCCAACTGCCCCGAACAAGAAAAATTAGAAGCAATCAGAACGGCAATAAATGGCAATCCTTCGCCATTGGTAAGAGCTGCAGCAGCGGCAGCAATGGATTGGAATTTTTCGGAGAACAGCAAAAAAGCGCTCTTAGCCGCCGCAACCGACAAATTCCGCCTTGTGCGGATTTCGGCTGCCGCATCATTAGCCGGTTATGAAGACAGCCGCTTTGCACCGGCAGAAAAGCAGACCGTTTCACGGGTTACTGAAGAATATATGGAAGCGATGGTTGCCCGTCCCGATGACTGGAGTTCATATTACAATTTAGGCATTTATCATCAGAACCGGGGCAGCGCCGGCAAAGCGCTCGACGCCTACGAGACGGCTATTCGTCTCTATCCCGAATCCCTGATGCCCTTCATCAACAGCAGCGTGCTCTATTCCTATATCGGCAATCAGGCAAAAGCGGAAGAAAATCTGAAAAAAGCGCTAGAAATCGATCCGAAAAATGAAGCAGCCAACCTGAATCTCGGACTTTTGGCAGCCGAACAGGGAAAGTCCGAAGAGGCTGAAAAAGCATTGCGCACCGTATTGGATGTCAATCCAAAACAGGCAGTGGCAGCTTACAATCTGAGTGTCATTATTTCGGCGAATAACCTGGATGAAGCAGTTCGTTTTGTCAAAATTGCAGCAGAAAACCGACCGGAAGAACCGCGCTATGCCTACACACTTGCCTTTTACCAGATGGAAAATAATCAAAAGCAAGCAGCAGAAAAGACACTGAAAGAGCTGATTGCCAAGAATCCGCAGTATCTGAATGCCGTTAGTTTTCTGGCAGATATTTATATGCGGGACGGCAAAACCGGAGAGCTAAAAAAATTGTATGAAGAGACACTGAAAACAGAAGGAATTTCCGCTCAGGATAAAGAGGCAATCCGCCAGGCATTGCACACAATTACAGGCAATGCGAACAAAGAGTGAGAAAAAAAGTTATGAATATTAATCATTTTTGAAAACTGAAAATCATGCTCATAGTAATATCACCTGCAAAACTGTTAGATTTTAAAACCCCCTCGGTAACAAAAGACTACACTATTCCTGAGTTTCTGAACAAATCTAAAAAACTGGTCGGGGAGTTGCAGCAAAAAAGCCCTAAAGAGCTTTCGGAGCTGATGAAAATTTCATTCGACCTGGGAAATCTCAATTTTGAAAGGTTTCAAACCTGGCATCTTCCGTTTACGCCGGAAAATGCAAAACAGGCTGTACTGGCTTTCAACGGTGATGTTTATGCCGGGTTAAACGCCCCTGAACTTCTGCCGGAGATACTGAAACTTTCACAGAAAAAACTGAGAATTCTCTCCGGTTTGTATGGCGTGCTCAAACCGCTTGACCTGATTCAGCCCTACCGGTTAGAAATGGGAACAAAGTTAGGCATTGAAAATAGCAAAAATCTTTACGAATTCTGGAGCGACACCATCACCCAAAAAATTGATGAAGCCGTTGAGCAATCAGGCAGCAAAATTCTGGTCAATCTTGCTTCATCCGAGTATTTCAAAAGCATTCATGCCAAAAAACTAAGCTCTAAAATTATTACACCCGCTTTTAAGGAGATGAAAAATGGTGAATATAAAATCATCTCTTTTTTTGCAAAAAAGGCACGGGGGCAGATGAGTCGTTTCATTTTGGAAAACCAAATTGAGAATGCAGAAGAGCTTCAGGCTTTCGATGCTGACGGATACGCTTTCAATCCGCGGTTGTCAAAACCCGATTTCCCTGTCTTTACAAGGGGTTAGTCCTTTTCTCAGGGAAAACAAACATGATTTAACTCGGAATATTTTCCTTTGAAAACATTTCTAAACAGGGGTGCGGGAAAAAGTTATAAATTTGAAATAAAAAATGGCTATTGAAAATAAGAGCAGAGCGATGTTGTTTCCCAAAGTGGGGAGATATATTATCATCTTCTTCACCATTGCCCTGATTGTGGCAGGATTACGCGCATATCAGCTTTACAGCTATATTTTTATGGAAAATGTGAAGCATGAAAAAGCATTCATCATCCATAAAGGTACAAATTTCGATCAGCTGATCAATTTACTGGAAGAGAATGATATTGTTCTGAACTACAAAGCATTTAAGTGGGTTTCCAAAAGAAAAAATTATGCAAACCTGATTAAACCGGGTCGTTATCTTTTCAAAAAAGGCATGAATACCAACCAGATGGTCAATATGCTCCGCGCCGGTGAGCAGGAGCCTTTAAATGTAACATTTAACAATGTGCGTTTCAAAGAAGAACTGGCTGGAAAAATCAGCCGCTATATTCAGGCAGATTCGCTCTCCGTGCTGATGCTCTTTGCCGACAATGCCAAAATAGAGAGCTATGGATTTACGCCGGAGACCTACAAAACGATGTTCATTCCCAACACATACCGCTTCTTTTGGACAACAACTGCCGGTCAGTTTGCCGACCGGATGAAGCAGGAATATGACCGATTTTGGAACAGCTCCCGAAAAGAGAAAGCAGAAGCCATAAATCTCACGCTACTTCAGGTGAGCACACTTGCATCCATTGTGCAGGAAGAGACCGCAAAAGCGGATGAGATGGAGCGCATTGCCGGAGTTTACATGAACCGTTTGAAACGCGGAATGCTTTTGCAGGCTGACCCTACCGTAAAATATGCCGTCGGTGATTTTTCGCTTCGCCGGATTTTAAATATGCACTTAGAAACTGACTCTCCTTATAATACCTATAAATATGCAGGGCTTCCGCCCGCCCCCATCAACTTTCCTGAAACCGGTGCAATTGATGCGGTGCTAAACTTTGAAAAACACGATTATCTCTATATGGTTGCCCGCGAAGATTTTTCGGGTTATCACAATTTTTCCCGAACGCTGGCTGAGCACAACCGCAACGCGGCAAAATACCATCAGGCGCTCAACAGCAGAAAAATATGGAAATAAAAAAACCGGACTGAATCAGACCGGTTCACTAATATCTTAACCTTTTGCAGGATTACTCTTCTTTCTTATCTTCTTCAGGCTGAGCTTCTTCATCAGTTTTGACAGCTGTTTCAGTGTCAGCTTCGGCAGATGCAGCTTCAACCTCAGTTTCCTGAACTTCCGGCTCTGCTACTTCATCAGCAACAACTTCATTCTGAACCTCTTCAACCTTTTCCTCTTCAACTTTCACATCAGTTGCATCATCAGCCTTAACCGCTTTTGGTTTTTCCTTTTTTTCGGCTGCTGCCGCTACGGGAGAATCAGCTTTTTTAGCACCACCACGGCGTGAACGGCGACGTTTTGGCTTGGCAGCCTCTTCTGCTGATGCCAACATGGTTTCATTGTAGTCAACCAGCTCAATGATGCACATTTCTGCATTGTCTCCCAAACGGTTTCCGGTTCTCAAAATCCGGGTATAGCCACCGGGTCTGTCGGCAACTTTCACAGCCACATCACGGAAAAGTTCCGAAACTGCATTTTTATTCTGCAAATGGCTGAACACAACACGGCGGGAGTGGGTTGTGTCGTCTTTCGCTTTGGTAATAAGTGGCTCAACATACATGCGCAATGCTTTTGCCTTGGGCACGGTTGTGGTGATCCGCTTGGATTCAATCAGCGAGCTTGCCATATTAGCCAGCATTGCCTTACGGTGTGAGCTTGTGCGTGTTAAATGATTGAATTTCTTGTTATGTCTCATTGTTTTTTACTCCTTGTCAAGTTTATACTTACTTATGTCCATTGCAAAGGTCAATCCCATGCTTCCAAGAAGTTCTTCCAGTTCAGCAAGTGATTTTTTACCAAAGTTTCTGAATTTGAGTAAGTCTGTTCGGTTATATGTTACCAGATCGCCCAATGAATCCACTTCTGCCGCTTTCAGGCAGTTCAGCGCCCTGACCGACAGGTCGAGATCAACCAGTTTGGTTTTCAGCAGCTGACGCATGTAGAGCACCTCTTCGTCAAACTCCTCATGAGCAAATTTTTCGTCAGAATCAATGGTGATTTTTTCATCGGAAAAGAGCATCAGGTGGAAAATGAGAATTTTTGCAGCCTCTTTCAGCGCATCTTTGGGCTGAATTGAACCGTCGGTTGTGATCTCAATGATGAGTTTTTCATAGTCAGTTTTCTGCTCAACCCTGAAATTCTCAACACTGTAATTCACATTTTTGATTGGTGTGTAAATCGAATCCACCGGAATTATGCCGAATTCGGCATCAACCTGCTTGTTTTCAACTGCCGGAACGTAACCGCGTCCTTTTTCGATGGTCAGTTCCATCTGCAGTTTCACATCAGGTTCCATGCGGCAAATCACAAGTTCGGGATTCAACACCTTAAAGCCGGTCATGAATTTATTCAGCTCGCCGGCTGTGAAAATCTCCTTTCCCGAAACCGTTACCGTAACTTTTTCGGTATCGAAATCTTCAATTTCGTTTGCGAACCGGATTTGCTTAATGTTTAAGATGATGTCCGTTACATCTTCGATAACGCCTTTTATGGTTGAGAACTCGTGATCAACGCCTTCGATTTTCACATTTGTGATTGCGAAACCTTCAAGCGACGACAACAAAATTCTTCGAAGGGCATTACCTATTGTAATCCCATAACCTGGCTCCAACGGGCGAAATTCGAATTTGCCAACCTTGTCGTCGGATTCGATCATAATCACCTTGTCGGGCTTCTGGAATGCTAATATTGCCATAATAACCTTAGTAAAATTTTATTTTGAATACAACTCTACGATAAGTTGTTCTTTGATATTTTCAGGTATATCCTCACGTTCCGGCACATTGATAAATTTACCGGACATCTTGTCGCTGTCCCATTCTAACCACTCGTAGCGTCCGCTTCTTCGGGTCTGCAATGAATCAACGATTTCCACCATCGCTTTTGACTTTTCTCTAACACCTACAACGTCACCGGGTTTTACCTGAAACGATGGAATGTTTACAACTTTTCCATTCACAACAATATGTCTGTGGGAAACAAACTGACGGGCAGCATCACGCGTTTTTGCAATGCCCAAGCGAAAGACCACATTGTCGAGCCTTGACTCTAACAACTGAAGCAGCACTTCACCGGTAATTCCCTTTGATGAATTTGCCTTTTCAAACAGATTCCGGAATTGTCTTTCCAAAACGCCGTATGTATATTTCGCCTTCTGTTTCTCCTTTAACTGCTGACCATATTCGGACACTTTTCTTCTGCGTGCGGTTACGCCATGCATGCCCGGGGGATAGTTCTTGCGTTCCAAAACCTTGTCGGGTCCGAATATCGGCTCACCGAACTTTCGTGCAATTTTTGTTTTTGGTCCTCTGTATCTTGCCATTACCTTTTTTCTTTAAAAATTAAACACGTCTTCTTTTTGGTGGTCTGCAACCGTTATGGGGCATCGGGGTAACATCAACGATTTCGGTTACCTGAATGCCTGTGGTGGCTAATGCCCGGATGGCTGATTCACGTCCGTTTCCCGGACCTTTCACAAACACCTTGACTTTACGCAAGCCTAAGTCATAAGCGGTTTTTGCACACTCTTCCGATGCTACCTGAGCGGCATAGGGAGTGTTCTTTTTTGAACCGCGAAAACCTTTTTTCCCGGCGGATGACCATGAAATGACCTCGCCATTCATGTTGGTCAGCGTAACAATAATATTGTTGAATGATGAGTGGATGTGAGCCATTCCGTTGGCTTCCACAACAACCACACGCTTTTTACTTGATCCTGTCTTCTTTGCCATACTTCAAATACCTTATTTAGTGGCCATTTTTTTGTTCGCAACAGTTTTGCGCTTCCCCTTGCGGGTACGGGCGTTGGTTTTCGTATTCTGTCCGCGAACAGGCATGCCGATACGATGACGGATTCCCCGGTAGCAACCGATATCCATCAACCGCTTAATATTCATTTGCACTTCCGAACGGAGTTCGCCTTCAACCTTAAAATTGCTGTTGATAACATTACGAACAGCCTGAAACTGATCATCATTCCAGTCCTGAACCTTTAAGTTCCGGTCAACTCCGGCTTCTTTAAGGATAGTATTTGCCCTGCTCCGGCCAATGCCGTAAATATAGGTAAGGGCAACTTCACCTCTTTTATTATTCGGAATATCAACACCTACAATACGTGCCATATAAATTACTTTTTTAACTAATTATTTCCCCTGACGTTGTTTAAACTTGGGGTTCTTTTTATTAATCACATACAAGCGCCCTTTTCTGCGAACAATTTTACATTCAGGGCTGCGCTTTTTTACTGAAGCACGAGTTTTCATTTTATTCTGCTTTAATTTTTATATCTAAACGTAATCCTTCCTTTGGTCAGGTCATAAGGAGACATCTCCACCTTCACCTTGTCACCGGGTAAAATTCTTATGTAGTGCATTCTCATCTTCCCTGAAATATGGGCTGTTATCACATGTCCGTTTTCCAGTTCAACACGAAACATCGCATTGGATAATGCTTCTATAATTGTTCCGTCTTGTTCTATCGAAGATTGTTTTGCCATAAAAATTTAACCTTTTTTAAAATTTTTTAAACTTCTGATTTTTTCTGCAAAGATAACAGAAGCTTTTAACACTTCATAATTACACACTCATCTCCTTAATAATGATTTAAAAAGGAAAATCCGATTACGCTAAAATCCTCCTCCTGCTCTGCCCTTCAGGCGTCCTGTTTTTGTCAGTCCGTCATAATGGCGCATGAGCAGGTGGCTTTCTATCTGCTGCAGGGTATCCAGCACCACCCCAACGAGAATCAACAAGGAAGTTCCTCCGTAAAAATAGGCAAACGACTGATTGATTCCTATAAGCATAGCAAACGCCGGCAGAATGGTTATGATTCCAAGGAAGATAGAGCCGGGAAGCGTAATTCTCGACATAATGGTGTCAAGAAACTCAACGGTTCTCTTTCCCGGTTTAACACCCGGAATAAATCCGCCGTTTTTCTTCATATCCTCTGCCATTTGTGTGGGATTCACCGTGATTGCCGTATAGAAATAGGTAAAGGCAACCACAAGCAAAAACTGCACAGCATTGTACCAAAATCCGGTGATGTTAGATAAAGCAGCCGCTACACCCCTGAGATTTTCTGAATTTGCCACGCCAACAATTGTGATGGGCACCATCATAATTGCCTGGGCAAAAATGTTAGGCATAACACCTGCTGCGTTCACTTTTAGGGGGATGTACTGACGCACACCTCCATATTGTTTGTTCCCCACAATCCGTTTGGCATACTGCACCGGTATTCTCCGGGTGCCCTGCACCAGAAGAATTGACGCCACAAATACCAGGAAAAGGATCACAAACTCGATGAGAAACATTACAAGACCTCCGCCCTGCTGGCTGATTCGGGAAGCAAATTCCTGAACAACAGCCTGCGGCAGGCGTGCAATAATACCGATCATAATAATCAGGGAAATTCCGTTCCCGATTCCCTTATCGGTAATGCGCTCACCCAACCACATAACAAACATTGACCCCGCAGTTAAAATGATGACAGACGACACGGTAAACATGGCGCCTCTCAGTGCAAATGCGGTTTCAGGCAGTTGATAGTGCAGGTTGGTCAGGTATGCCGGCGACTGGAAAATCAGAATAATCACGGTCAGATACCGTGTTATCTGATTAATCTTCCTTCTTCCCGATTCTCCCTCTTTCTGCAACCTCTGGAAATAGGGCACTGCAATACCAAGTAACTGGATTACAATGGATGCGGAAATGTACGGCATAATTCCTAAAGCGAATATTGAAGCCTGAGCAAATGCTCCTCCGGAAAACATATTGATTAACCCGAGCAAGCCGTCAGAAGTCTGACTTTGCAGATTCTGCAACTGCCCCGGATCAACACCCGGAAGTGAAACGAAAGAGCCCAACCTGTAGATTAAAACAAAAAACATGGTGGTCCCGATACGAATCCTCAGGTCTTCGATCTTGTAAATATTCTTCAGGGTTTCTATAAATCGTTTCATTATAGTTTAAAGTATTTCTGTTGTTCCTTCAAGTTTTTCAATGGCTTCTTTAGCGCTTTTTGAAAAAGCATGAGCCTTAACGTTAAGTTTTTTGTCTAATGAGCCGCCTCCGAGAATTTTAATTTTATCATTTTTTGAAGCAACTCCTGCGCTGACCAACACGGCAACATCAATGGATTCAACATTTGTTTTTTCTGCAATTTGCTGCAAAACATCCAGATTGATTGCCTTGTACTCAACGCGGTTGATATTTTTAAACCCTGACTTGGGAACTACACGCTGCAACGGCATTTGTCCGCCTTCAAATCCTATTTTTCTTGAATAGCCAGAACGTGATTTCTGTCCTTTATGACCGCGGGTTGAAGTGCCCCCAAGTCCTGAACCTTCGCCACGCCCGATGCGCTTGGTTTTTTTGGTAGAACCCTCTGCAGGTTTTAACTTATTTAAATTCATGATTTCAATTATTTGAAATATTGTTATACTTCCTCTACTTTAACTAAATGGGCTACTTTTCGTGCCATTCCAACCACTTGCGGGGTTGCTTCGTGTTCAACGGTATGGTTTATCCTGCGTAAACCTAAAGCTTCGAGCGTGGCTCTCTGCCTTTTGGTTGAACCGATACTACTTTTTACCTGTGTAATCTTAATTTTAGCCATGATTGCTTTATCCTTTAAAAACTTTTTCAAGTGAAACACCCCTGTGCTGTGCCACGGTGCGGGCATCCCTCAGTTCGAGAAGAGCTTCCATGGTGGCTTTTACCAGGTTGTGCGGATTTGAAGAACCCTTGGATTTTGCAAGGATGTCTGTAATTCCCACGCTTTCAAGAACAGCGCGCATTGCACCACCTGCCACTACTCCGGTACCGGGGGTTGCCGGTTTGAGCAACACATCGGCTCCGCCAAAACGTGCAGTTTGCTCATGGGGAATGGTTCCGTGCAAAATCGGGATTTTAAACAGATTCTTTTTGGCAGCTTCAATACCTTTGCCAATTGCTGTTGTAACTTCGCTTGCTTTACCAAGTCCCCAGCCTACAATACCATCTTCATTTCCAACAACAACGATGGCTGTGAAACTAAACGTGCGTCCTCCCTTGGTTACCTTGGTCACCCGGTTGATTGCCACCAACCTGTCTTTTAAATCGAGATCGCTTGTTTTAACTTTTTTACTTAATGTCGCCATAATTTATTTCATCTCTTTTATTTCCCTGCCTCAGCCATTTTCTGAAAATTTTCATTTCAGCCGGCGCGGGCAGGCAGAAACTCATTTCAAAACTTAAGACCTCCCTCACGTGCAGCATCGGCTAACTGCTTCACTCTGCCATGATATAAATAGCCGTTTCTGTCAAACACTATATTCTCAATGCCGGCAGCCAATGCTTTTTTTGCGATAAGTTTGCCGACCATTGCTGCCTTCTCTGTTTTATTGCCGCTTACATCGGCAACTTCCTTCTCTTTTGAAGAAGCCGCCAGCAATGTTGTTTCGTTGATATCGTCAATTAATTGAACGTATATTTGCTTGTTACTTCTGAATACGCTCAGACGCGGGCGCTCGGGCGTTCCGGTAACCACTTTGCGTACCCGGTGCTTTATCCTCAAACGCCTTTCTGTTTTTGTCAATGCCATATTTCCTTAATTTTCAAAAATTATTTTGCTGTGGCTTTACCGGCTTTACGCCTCAACTCTTCGCCAACAAACTTGATTCCCTTACCCTTATAAGGTTCCGGTTTACGGAACGATCTGATTTTTGCGGCAATCTGTCCCAACAATTGCTTGTCAGTGCCTTTCAGCGTGATAATGGGATTGCTGCGCCTGTCAGAAACAGCTTCCACGGTAACTTCTGCAGGAAGCTGAATGTAGATGTGGTGCGAGAATCCCAGCACTAAGTCGAGAACGTTGTTTGGCAAAACTTCGGCACGGTAGCCAACGCCAACAAGCTCTAATTTAATCTCAAATCCTTTGGAAACGCCTTCCACCATATTGTTGACCAGCGACCTTGAAAGTCCATGCAGCGATTTGTGCTGCTTGGTTTCTGCAAGCCTGACAAAACTCATCTGATTGTCCTCGATACTAACTTCAATTTCAGGAGAAAGCTGTTGTTTCAATTCACCCAACGGACCTTTAACAGAAACCAGATTATTTTCATCAACCTTAATTTCTACTCCTGACGGTATTTCGATGGGTAATTTACCTATTCTTGACATAACCTGCTTTTTTTAATAGACATAACATAAAACTTCGCCCCCTACATTCATTTCGCGGGCTTCCTTATCGGTAATCACTCCACTTGAAGTAGAAATTATTGCTATTCCAAGACCATTGAGAACACGGGGGATATTATCGCTGTTGCAATATTTCCGCAATCCCGGTTTGCTGATTCTTTGAATACCTTTAATGGCAGGTATTTTTGATTCCGGGTGATATTTCAGCGCAATTTTAATATTGCCCTGATAACCTTCATCTTCCTCAAATTTATAGTTTAAAATATACCCTTTATCCATCAGGATTTTGGTAATCTCCTTCTTGATATTGGATGCCGGAATATCGACTACTCTGTGTTTCGCAAGAATCGCATTGCGCACTCTTGTCAGATAATCTGCTATCGGATCTGTTACTTTACTCATTTTTCAAGTCTTTAATAATTACCAACTGGCTTTTTTAACTCCCGGAATCAAACCAGATGAAGCCATTTCGCGGAAATTTATTCTGCTAATGCCAAACTGGCGCATATATCCCTTGGGTCTTCCGGTGAGTTTGCAACGATTGTGCAAACGAACCTTTGAAGAGTTCCGGGGAAGCTTCTGCAGACCTACCCAATCTCCTTCGGCTTTGAGCCTGGCTCTTTTTTCGGCGTATTTTTCAACCAGTTTTGCCCTTTTAATTTCACGGGCTTTCAATGATTCTTTAGCCATTATTTAATTCTTTTTTACATTTTTAAATGGTAAACCCAAATGTTTCAGCAGCGCAAAACCCTCTTCATCGGTTTTTGCTGAAGTAACAAACGTAATGTTCATTCCGTTAATCTTGTTTACCTTGTCGAGAACGATTTCGGGAAAAACGATCTGCTCGGGAACGCCAAGCGTATAGTTTCCCTGTCCGTCCATTTTACTTTCAATGCCACGAAAATCGCGGATACGCGGTAAAGCTGCGGAAACAAGCCTTTCGAGAAATTCATACATGCGGTCGCGGCGCAAAGTTACGCGCACGCCGATGGGCATTTTCTTTCTCAGCTTAAAATTGGAAATGTCTTTCCGGGAAACAGTCTGAACCGCTTTCTGCCCTGCTATCATTGTCATTTCCTGTGTGGCAGCTTCAATGATTTTCTTGTCGGCAATTGCAGCTCCCACTCCCTGGTTAAGCACAATTTTTTCCAATCTGGGCACCTGCATCACCGATGAGTAGTTAAACTCTTCTTTCAATGCCGGAACAATTTCCTCTCTGTATTTCGTTTTTAGAGTTGGTATGTATGCCATTATTTAATCTCCTCTCCAGATTTTTTCGAATAACGAATCAATTTACCTTTGCTTTCATCCAATTTTCTTCCGATTCTGGTGCGTTCCCCTGTTTTGGGGTCAACCAGCATCAGGTTTGAGATATGGATGGATGCTTCCTTTTCGATGATTCCACCCTGCGGATAATCCGTGGTTGGTCTCGAATGTTTTTTAATCAGGTTGACACCTTCCACGATTGCCCGGTCGGTTTTTTTGATAACCTCAAGCACCCGCCCTTTTTGTCCGCGGTAGTTTCCGGTTATCACAACCACAGTGTCACCTTTTTTAATGTGTAATTTCTTTTGCATTATCGTGCTTTTTTTCAATTTACAAAACTTCGGGTGCAAGCGAAATTATCTTCATGTTTTTCTCCCTCAACTCGCGGGCTACGGGACCAAAAATACGTGTACCACGTATTTCGCCGGCATTGTTGAGCAACACTACAGCATTGTCGTCAAACCTGATATATGAACCGTCAGGACGACGAATCTCTTTGCGGGTGCGCACCACAATTGCCTTGGAAACGATTCCCTTTTTCACATCGCTTCCGGGGATGGCGCTTTTCACTGTCACCACAATGGTGTCGCCTATTGAAGCGTAACGTTTGCGGGTTCCTCCCAAAACTCGGATGCACAACACTTCTTTAGCACCACTGTTATCGGCAACCGCACATCTGGATTCCTGTTGTATCATAACTATTTCGCTCTTTCAATTATTTCAACTAATCTCCAACACTTAGTCCGGCTCAATGGACGGGTTTCCATGATTCTAACCAGATCACCGATGTTGCAGTCATTTTTCTCATCGTGGGCATAAAACTTGGTAGTTTTATTAACGAACTTACCGTAAATACGGTGTTTCACTTTGCGCTTTGCAGCTACTACGATGGTTTTGTCCATTTTGTTGGAAACAACCACGCCCACGCGCTCTTTTCTGAGATTTCTCACTTTATTTTCTTCCATGGTTGAATTCATACCGGTTATTCATTAATTTCTCTTTGACGAAGAATAGTTTTCAACCGTGCGATAGTCTTCTTGGAATTCCTGATTTTCATCGGGTTATCCAGTGGAGATATTGCATTGTTCAAACGCAGGCGAACCAGATTTTCCTTTTCTACCTGTATTTTCTCGACGATTTCCTTGTTCGTCAGTTCTCTTATTTCAGTCGCTTTCATACTGATTCTCCTTTAATTATTCTTCAACAAAATCACGCCTTACCACAAACTTTGTCGTAACCGGCAATTTTTGAGCTGCCAGCCGCAACGCTTCCTTTGCCAGTTCAAACGGCACTCCGTCGGCTTCAATAATAATCCGCCCCGGGGTAACCGGCGCCACAAATGCTTCGGGCGCACCTTTACCTTTACCCATTCGCACTTCGGCGGGTTTTTTGGTAATCGGCTTATCGGGGAAAATCCGAATCCAGATTTGTCCCTGGCGCTGCATGTGGCGTGTTACGGCAACCCTTGCCGCTTCAATCTGGCGACTGGTAATCCACGCTTCTTCAAGCGATTTTATTCCAAATGAGCCAAAAGCCAGCTGATTTCCGCGCTGGGCGTTTCCTTTCATGCGCCCCTTTTGTGCTCTTCTAAATTTTACTTTTTTTGGTTGTAACATTCTTAGTACTTCTTATAAGCGTTATACCATTATTTTCTTCTTCTGCCGCGACCGCCACCACCCATGCCTTTCACACCGGGGCGTGCCTGTTTTTGGCCTACATTTGGCGAAAGATCACGATTTCCGTAAATCATTCCCTTATAAATCCAGACTTTAATTCCGATAAGTCCGGTTTTTGTAAGCGCTTCACCAAGTGCATAATCAATGTCGGCTCTCAGCGTATGCAACGGCGTACGACCATCTTTATACATTTCGGAGCGTGCCATTTCAGCGCCGCTCAACCGTCCGGAAACCTGAATCTTAATTCCTTCGGCTCCCATTCTCATGGTTGATGCGATAGCCATTTTCACGGCTCTGCGGTAGGCTACCTGACCCTCGATTTGTCTTGCCACATTGTTTGCAACAATTTTGGCATCAAGCTCAGGCCTTTTGATCTCGAAAATGTTGATCTGAACCTCTTTGTTGGTAATTTTCTTGAGTTCTTCCTTCAACTTGTCAACTTCCTGTCCTCCCTTACCAATGATAATACCGGGGCGCGAAGTGTGCACCGTGATGGTAATAAGTTTCAACGTACGTTCGATTACGATTCTCGAAACGCTGGCTTTTGCCAAACGGGCATTGAGATATTCCCGTATTTTGTGGTCTTCCACCAACTTTTCGCCATAATCATTACCGCCGTACCAGTTTGAATCCCATCCTCTGATGAATCCCAAACGATTTGAAATTGGATTTACTTTCTGTCCCATGCACTATTCATTAATAATTTCATCAACAACACTCTCTTTTCTGTCCACAAAAATGGTTACATGATTTGACCGTTTTCTGATGCGGTGAGCACGACCCTGGGGAGCCGGACGTAACCTTTTCAAAATACGGCCTGAATCGACCATTATGGATTTTACATATAAATCACTTTCTTCCAAACGCACTCCTTCATTTTTAGCCTGCCAGTTAGCAATGGCTGAAAGGAGCAGTTTTTCCACCCTGCGCGCTGATTCCTTTGGTGAATATTTCAGAATATCAAGCGCTCTGTTCACCTCCATGCCGCGGATAGAATCGGCAACAAGCCTCATCTTTCTCGGTGAAGTAGGGCAGTCTTTCAATATAGCAAAATATTGTTGCTTTTTCTCTTGTTTTCTTTTTTCTGCTGCTATTCTTTTTCTGGCACCCATTCTTTTCTTCTTTTAAAATTTACTGACATTATGCCTATCTTTTCTTACCGGCATGACTCCTGAAAGTACGGGTGGGCGCAAACTCGCCTAAACGATGTCCAACCATATTCTCGGTGATATATACCGGGATAAATTTATTTCCGTTGTGAACGGCTATGGTGTGTCCCACAAAATCAGGAGAAATTACTGAAGCTCTTGCCCATGTTTTAATTACCGATTTTTTTACGCCTTCACTCATGGACAGGACTTTCCTTTCCAGTTTATAATCGATATAAGGCCCTTTTCGTAACGAACGACTCATAATTCTTTCCCTTTAACTATTTTTTCCTACGTTCTAAAATATATTTACCGGAAGCTTTCTTTTTTGAACGGGTTTTATACCCTTTAGAAAGTACACCGGTGCGTGAGCGTGGCTGCCCGCCGGAAGCACGGCCCTCGCCGCCACCCATGGGGTGATCTACCGGGTTCATCGCAACACCGCGAACGCGGGGTCTTCTGCCTAACCATCTTGAACGGCCGGCTTTGCCGGAGCGCACAAGGCTGTGATCAGCGTTTCCAACTGTTCCGATGGTGGCTTTACAGGTTGTAAGCACCATACGGGATTCGCCTGAAGGCAATTTCAATACTGCATATCTGCCTTCACGAGAAGTCAACTGCGCATAAGCGCCTGCACTACGAGCCATGAGACCGCCCTGTCCGGGACGGAGTTCAATGTTGTGAACCAATGTTCCGAGTGGAATATGGGATAGGGGAAGTGCATTTCCGATTTCAGGTTCTGAACCGATTCCGCTTTTTACTGTTTGCCCAACCTGTAAGCCGGTTGGTGCAACAATGTATCTTTTTTCGCCATCTTCATACTCGAGAAGAGCAATGTTGGCGGAGCGGTTCGGATCATACTGAATTGAGTTGACAACAGCCGCAATGCCGTCTTTATCACGTTTGAAATCGATGATACGGTATCTGCGCTTGTGTCCCCCACCTATATTTCTCACCGTCATGCGGCCCTGGTTGTTTCTACCGCCAGATTTCCGCAGGGGCTCCAACAATGATTTTTCAGGTGTAGTTGCAGTAATGGTATCAAAAACACGAACAATCTTGTGTCTCTGACCCGGACTAACTGGTTTTAATTTTCTTACTGCCATTACTATTATATATTACTGTAAAAATCTATACTATCGCCTTTAGCCAATGTTACAATGGCTTTTTTATAAGCAGCGGTTTTGCCTGTTATGATTCCCGATTTGGTATAGCGGGATTTTGCCTTGCCGCCATATACCATGGTATTAATCGATTCAACCTTCACATCGTAAAGGCTTTCAACCGCTCTTTTTATCTGCGATTTAGTAGCCGATCTCACCACGATGAATCCGTAGCGGTTAAACCGCTCGGACTGCTCATTCATTTTCTCGGTAACCAATGGTTTTACTAAAATATCCATCTTATAATCGCATTAAATTTTAAATGTTTCTTCGATTTTCTTCACAGAGCCCTCGAAAAGGACAATTGCCTTTGCATTCAGTATCTGATAAGTATTTAAATTTGAAGCATTTACAATCGATACATCCTGTAAATTTCTGGACGACAAATATATATTAATATTTTCTGCCGGTAAAACGAAAAGTGACCTTTTGTCAGCAATTTGCAAATTACTCTTGATTGCTACCATTTCCTTTGTTTTTGGGGCTTCCAAAGTAAAATCCTCTACTACCAGAATGCTGTTTTCACGGGCTTTATAAGTTAAAGCCGATTTTCTTGCAAGCTGTTTAACCTTTTTGTTAAGTTTAAATCCGTAGCTTCTCGGACGTGGTCCAAAAACAGTGCCTCCGCCGCGGAATAAAGGAGATTTTATGCTGCCTGCACGTGCAGTTCCTGTTCCTTTCTGGCGCTTAATTTTTCTGGTGCTCCCTGCAACTTCTGCCCGCTCTTTTGTTTTGTGTGTTCCCTGGCGCTTGTTTGCCATATATTGTTTCACATCCAGATAAATAGCATGGTCGTTGGGTTCAACACCAAATATCCGGTCGTCAAGTATGATTGTGCGTCCGGTTTCTTTGCCTTCTATATTCAGTACACTCAGTTCCATTATTTATTGATAATTAAGTATGAACCTTTGGCGCCAGGCACTGAACCTTTCACCACTAACACATTCTGTTCGGGAATCACTTTTAAAACTAACAGGTTTTCTATGGTAACCGTATCGTTACCCATTCTGCCAGCCATGCGTTTCCCTTTAAACACCCTGCTTGGAGTTGATGATGCACCGATTGAACCGGGTGAGCGCACCATTCCGTTCTGCCCGTGAGAACGCTCACTTCCGGCATAATTATGGCGCTTAACTACTCCCTGAAATCCTTTTCCGATGGAGATACCTCTTACATCAACATATTCCATTTCCTGGAAAATGTCCACGGCGATAATATCGCCCAGTTTGTAATCTTCTCCATTGAAATCTTTAAATTCTGCCACTTTGCGCTTTGGCGTAGTTCCGGCTTTTTTATAGTGCCCGAATTCAGCCTTGGTAGTCCTGCTCTCTTTTTTCTCTTCAAAAGCAAGCTGCAACGCTTCGTAGCCATCGCTTTCCCTGGTCTTGATCTGTGTAACCACGCAGGGACCGGCTTCAATCACAGTGCATGGGATATTTTTCCCCTCAACACTGAATACGGATGTCATTCCGATTTTTTTTCCAATAATACCAGCCATTTCGACTACTTTTTAATTTATCAAACTTTAATTTCTACTTCAACGCCACTGGGTAATTCCAGCTTCATCAGCGCGTCGATTGTTTTTGCTGTTGAGCTGTAAATGTCGATCAACCGTTTGTAGGATGACAACTGAAACTGTTCCCTTGATT
>JACDJB010001383.1_pt1 | contig 19753 bp, 21 predicted proteins | sample 7454121 | NCBI WGS metagenome assembly JACDJB01 (sample SAMN14253290, study PRJNA609438) | sludge metagenome | isolation source: sludge after 25d culture with pyrite | collected 2018-12-20 | reverse complement strand
GGACTGCGGTGCGCGCCTCGGGCTCGGTCAGGTTGGCATCGACCCAGGCGGCGTCGACCAGCGGCAGACCCGCCGCCGCGTCGCGCCGGACCAGTGCCAGCTCGGGCATGCGTTCGGCCAATTCATCCAGCATCTGGTCGGCGAGCTGGCGGCTGACCGAGCCCTCGGCGCGGGCGCTGGCATCGACGCGCAGCACACGCAATGGGGTGGCGGGGGAAGGGGTTGGGCTTGCTTGCATGACTATGCTCTCCTGTGTCGTCCGGCACCCGATTGGCACCATGGAAGCATTGTCTGATTTGCAAATAAAAGAATAAAGACTAAGAATAAGAAATAATTGTTCTTTATAAGGCAACAAATGGACCGATTTGCCGACATGCACATGTTCGTGAGCGTGGTGGAAACCGGCAGCATCAGCGCCGCGGCCGAGCGCCTGGGCGTGGCCAAATCGGCCGTCAGCCGCCGTCTGGCGGATCTCGAATCGCGCCTCGGCGCCTCCCTCATCCACCGCACCACGCGCAGGCTCAACCTGACCGACAGCGGCCGCGCCTATTACGATCGCAGCGTCGTCATCCTGGCCGATCTGGACGAGGCGGAGGCCGCCGTATCCCAGGCCCACCAGGCACTCAAGGGACGGCTCAAGGTGGCGTTGCCGCATTCATTCGGCCTGCTGCACCTGGCGCCGCTGATCGAGGAATTCATGACGCAGCATCCCCAGGTGCGCTTCGAACTCGATTTCAACGACCGCCAGATCGACCTGATGCAGGAAGGCTTCGATCTGGCCATTCGCATCGCCACGCTGGCCGACTCCAGCCAGATCGCCCGCCGCCTCGCGCCGATCCGCCATGCGGTAGCGGCCAGTCCGGGCTACCTGGCACGTCACGGCCTTCCCGGGACGGCGGCCGAGCTGGCGCATCACGTCTGCCTGGCCTACAGCAATCTGGCGCAGCCCGGTCTGTGGTCGTTCCGCGGCCCGGACGGCCAGCCCGGCAGCGTGCAGGTGCCGGTACGCCTGGCGTCCAGCAGCGGCGATTTCCTGATGCGCGCCGCCATCGCCGGTGAAGGGCTGATCATGCATCCCAGCTTCTACCTGCACGCGGCCCTGAGCACCGGCCAACTGGTCCAGGTGCTGGCCGACCACGATTGGCCGGAGCTATCGGCCTATGCGGTCTATCCGCCGACGCGCCATCTTTCCAGCCGGGTGCGCGCCTTCATCGACTTCGTGGCGGAACGTCTGGCGGGCGAACCCGCCTGGGACCGCACCGGCCCGGCCTGAAAATGCGCCCGGCCGACTCACCGCCTGACTATATGAACGCCTTCGATTCCTGCCCCTCTGGCGCACTCACGCAGCCTGCACGACCGTGCCCCGCATGGCCCGGCTGACGGCGGCCAGCGCTTCGGCGTCCAGCGCGGCGGTGCGCGCATGGCCGCCGCAGAGCGCGCCGCGAAATCCCAGATAGTCCGGTTCCAGCGCCGCGAGCGCGGGAATGTCGGCGAGCCGCAGCGAGCCGGCCAGCCCGCTGAGCAGGCCATGTCGGCGCGCCAGCGCCACGAACGCCGCCAGTTGTGCCGGCGACTGCCAGCACGTCAGGCCGCCGCCCGTTTTGTCCGCCGTATCCAGCATGACGCCGCGGAAGCCGCCCGAGGCCAGGCGCGGAATCAGCGCGGCGTCCGGCGCGCGGTCGGCGAACAGCACGGCGACCAGCGCGTGGCGGGCCGCCAGCGGCGCCAGGGCGTCGAGGCAGGCCGGCAGCGCGGGCGACGGGAAGAAGCCGATCTTGACGAAATCGACGCCGGTTTCCGCCATCGCGGCGACGGCCGCGCACACTGCATCCGGCGCCATGTCGGGAAAGTCGCCGATGGTGGCGCTGACCGGCGCACGGCCGGCGACCGCCTCGACGATGGCGCGCACGGTGGCGTGCGGCAGGTCGCCCAGCGCGCCGCGCCGCGGATTCTTGGCGTCGACGATGGCGGCGCCGGCGGCCAGCGCCAGCCGCGCTTCGACGGCATCGACGACGCTGGCAAGCCAGGCGCTCATGCCGCGTGCGAGGCCGCGCGGTACGCGGCGATCTTGTCCTTGAGCCAGCCCCAGGCTTCGCGTTCGCGCGGGCCGGCGGTCTTCTCGATGGCGATGTCCAGATAGGCCAGCTCCCGATCCAGCTTGTCCGCCGGCAGCATGCCCAGCCGGCTCACCAGGATGCAGGCTTCGATGACCGCCGCCTGCGCGCGGTTGTGGCCGGGAAACGGCGCGTGGTTGAAGACGCCCGCTTCGCGGCACAGGAAGCGCGGCCGCGTCGCGTCATCCTCGATGCGCACGACTTCGAGTTCCACGTGCGCGAGCGCATGCTCGAGCCGCCCGCAGGCGATGATCTCGCACGGCACCAGCGGCCAGTCGCGGCGGCCGGTGAGGCAGCCGGCGAACACGCGCACGTCGTCGGTGTGGCTCAGGGCCGCGCGCCCGGTGGCGCGCAGGTTGTCCAGCGTGCGCGAGGGATGAAAGGGCGCGAGCACGATCCACTCGTCCTCGCGGCGGAATCCCAGCGGCGCGATGTGGGTCGTGCCTTCCGCCGTGGCGGTGGTCAGGATGGCTTCATGGATCAGGCTCACGGCGCCGGTTCCTCCTTCGGTGTGCGTTCGAGCGTGCTGCCGGGGGCGCACCGCGCGTTCATGTCCGCCGCGGGGCGCGGGCGCATGCAGCCCCAGGCAAGCTCCTCGTCCTGGCTGTAGCGTTTGCCGAGCTGCCAGGCGATCTGCGCGCGCGCCAGTTCGACGCCCAGGTAGAAGGCGTGCGCGCCGTCGGCCTGCAGTTCGAGATGCGGCCAGAAGGCGAACGGATCGGTTTCGACGCGCATGCCGTCGCGGTTGTAGAGGTGGATGCCGACCTCGCTGATCTGGACGCGGTAGCTCGGGTCCCTGACCGCGCCGGCCATCGCGACGATCTCGTCCGGCCCGTAAGGAAAGGGCTTGCGGTGGCGCAGCCCGAGCAGCGCGTCGGAAAAATCGCGCGGCAGACTCTGCGCCTCGCGCGCGGCGAACATCATGCGGCGCGCGGCGTCGATCTCGCGCACCGCGCTGCGGCAATGCGGGCTCACTTCGGTGGTCAGCAGCGCGCCGATGCGCAGTTCGGCCATGATGCCGATCAGCAACGCGTGCATGCCGGCGGTATCGGCGTCGGTCAGTTCGGACACGTTGCCGGTGCCCATCAGCATCGGCGCGTCCGGCAGGCGGCGGCGCAGCTCGTGGTAGCGCGCGATGGACGCGGCGAAGCCGAACGGCAGCGGGTCGAGGATCGGGTCGGCGTAGTAGGCGCGGCCGCGCGCCTCCAGGTATTCGACCGCCGCGACCAGGTCGTCGAGATCGCCGGGGCGCGCGGGAATCAGGATGGGCGTCGAATCGACCTCGTCGACCAGATGCAGGGTTTCGCGGGTGAGCGAGAGCAGATAGTCCGCGCCGGCCCGGCCGCCGCGCCGCAGTTCGTCCGGGTCGAGCGAATCGACGCTGACGCGGTACCCGGCCGCCTTGAGCGCCTGCACGCTGTCTTCGAGATGCGGAAACGGCGTCTGCGGCAGCCCGCCGATGTCGATGACGTCGGCGCCGTCGGCGGCGTAGCGCGCGGCCTGCGCGAGGATGGCCTCGACGCTCATGCGCGGCGCATCGACCAGTTCGGCGAAGATCGTGATGTCGTGGCGCGACAGGTCGGGCGCGCGGCGCTGCCGGCCGAAAAAGGCGGGAATGTCCATCAGCTCGTCCGGCCCGCGTTCGACCGGCACGCCGAAGTGCGCGCTCAGCGCGTCGAGGTCGCCGCGGCAACGGCCGGGAATGAGGATGCGATCGGCGCCGCCGGCGTCGGTCAACCGGCGACGGATCATGTCGGCCGTCAGCAGCGCCGCGACCTGGACGCCCAGCACGCGGACTTCCCAGGTGAAGCCGGTCTCGCCCAGTTCGCCGAGCACGCGCCGAAGCTGCGTTTCGGCCATGCGGCCGGTCAGGAAGAGGAGATGTTCAGCCATGCGAGACGCCGCTCGACGGCGGCCTTGAGATCGTCGATGGTCTCCGCCACGGTCGTGTCGGGAAAATCCGCCAGGCGGCGCGTGTTGTCGAGATCGACCGGACGCGGATGGAGCGTCACCGTCCGGTCGGGCGCCTCGGTGATCACGGTGGGCTCGGTGTCGCAGGCGAACACGATGCTCGGAATGCGGCACTTGCCGGCCTGCGCGTAGAGGTTGGTGACGAGCGTGTCGGAAATGCCGGCGACGCACTTGGCCACCGTGTTCGACGTGGCCGGGCCGATCACCAGCGTGTGGTAATGCCCCGCATACAGGAAACCGACCGGCACGCTGCTCGCGGTGTGATCCTGGAACACGCGGTGGCGCTCGCGCAGCGATTTCAGCGAAATGCCGTACATGCTCAGCACCTCGGCGGCGGCGCGGGTGAGGAAGATGTCCGTGTCCGGCAGCGTCTCGATGAGCGCCAGACTTTCGCGCAGATAGTGGCCCGACCCGGTCAGCCCCCAGGCGAGACGCGGCGCGACCGGCTCAGCCATGCTGCGGCCGGTGGCGCGAGATGCCCCACTGGCGGTCGGCTTCCTCCACGGCCACTTCCAGCATCTGCACGCCGGCGAGCAGGTTCTCGCGGCGCAGCGATTCCGTCAGGCGCTCGCCGATGTACCAGGCCAGCAGTTCGGCGGTGGCGTTGGCGATCGGCAGCACGATCGCGCTTTCCTTCTCGATCCAGAAACGCTTGCCGAAGCTCTCGACCTTGACCAGGCCGTCCGCCTCGCCGATCTTCACCACCGGGCTTGTGCCCGGCAGGATGACGCGGTCGGACAGGGTCTTGCAGATGTCGCCCGCCAGCCGCGTGAGCGCGACGAAATCGAGCACGTAGCCTTCGCCCGTATCCTCGCCGTGCGCGGTCACGCGCGTATGGAAGTTGTGGCCGTGCAGGTTCTCGCAGACCGTGCCGTAGGTGATGAAATGGGCGGAATTGAAGCCCAGGTCGGCGGGTTCGACCCAGGTGACGAACGGGGTGGACGGCAATTCACTCTTCCTTGTTGAGGCTGATGTCGAGGCTTTTCATTTTGCGGTACAGCGTGTTGCGGCTGATGTTCAGTTGCCGCGCCGCCAGGGTCACGTTCCAGCGGCATTTCTCCAGATTCTGCAGGATGGCGTCGCGCTCGGCCTGCTCCAGCGAGGACAGGGCCGGCGCGGCTTTCGCAGTCTCGTCGCGCAGCACAGGCGCCGCCCGGCCGATCTCTTCGGGCAGGTCGTGGATCGTGATCTCGCGCCCTTCGCGCATCGCCAGCGCGGTGCGCAGCACGTTGCGCAACTGGCGGATGTTGCCCGGCCAGGCATAGCTCTCCAGTTGCTGCAAGGCGCCCTCGCTCAATACCGCGTCCTCCCTGTCGCCGCACTCGATCGCCAGAATGTGCCGGATCAGCGCGCGTCTGTCCTGGCGTTCGCGCAGCGGCGGCAGGGTCAGGGTGATGCCTTGCAGGCGGTAATAGAGATCCTCGCGGAAGCGCCCCTCGGCGACCATGGCCTTGAGGTCGCGGTGGCTTGCGCTGACCAGGCGGATGTCCACCTTGAACGGCGTCTCGCCGCCCAGCGGCACGACCTCGCGTTCTTCGAGCACGCGCAGCAGGCGCGCCTGCAGCATGATCGGCATGTCGCCGATCTCGTCGAGAAACAGCGTGCCGCCGTTGGCCTGGAGAATCTTGCCGCGCCGGCCTTCGCGGCTGGCGCCGGTGAACGCGCCCGACTTGTAGCCGAACAGTTCGCTTTCGATCAGGGTTTCGGGAATCGAGGCGCAGTTCACCGCGACGAAGGGGCGTTCCGCGCCGGACTGCGCAAAATGGATGGCCTGCGCAAAGACTTCCTTGCCGGTACCGGTCTCGCCGGACAGCAGGATGGGAATGTCGCGATCCATGACGCGTCGCGCGCAATGCACGTTGTACTCCATGGTGCGGTCGCCGAACTGGAGCGCGTCGAGCCCGACGATCCTGGAACTGTCGCGCGGCGCGGCGGCGGTCGAAATGCGGCGCGCGGCCGCGGGCGCCGGCGCGTTCTTGCGCTCCGGCGGACGCATCAGGCCGAAGAAACGGTTGCCCTGGCGCGCTTCGTAAAGCGGCACGGGGTTGAGCCAGCCCTGCGCTTTCTGGCCGATCAGCGCGGCCATGCCGGTATTGAATAGTTCGCTCAACGGGCGTCCCGCGATATCGGCCGGCTGCTTGTATCCGAACTGAAACAGCGCGCTGCGATTGGCGGCGAGGATGGTGCCGCCCTCGTCGAGCGCCAGCGCGCCTTCCCACAGGGTACCGATGAACTCGGGCCGGCTGTGGAAACGCAGGACGTAATGCTCGTCGAAGCGGCACAGAAAGGCGCGGTTCTCGATCATCTGGGCGGACATGTTGACCAGCACCAGCGTGTGCTGCTGCGCCATGTGCGAGAAGCTGGAGGCGTCCAGCACCGCCAGCAGGCCGCCTTCGTGATCGAAGATGGGCGCCGCGGAACAGGTCAGGCCGACGTTGCGCGAAAGGAAATGCTCGTTGTGGTGAACCAGGATGGGTCGTTGCTCGATCGCGCAGGTTCCCATGCCGTTCGTGCCCTGATGCCGTTCGCTCCACACGGCGCCGGCCCGCATGCCGCATTCGGCCGCGGTTTCGGTGAACGCCGGGTCGCCGAGGAAATCGAGCACCACGCCTTCGCGATCGGTCAGCAGGACCGAGAAGCCCGAACCCGCAAGCTGCTGGTAGAGCGTGGCCATTTCGCCCTGCGCGATCGTGCACAGGCGTTCGAGCGGTTCGCGGCGTTCCTTCAGCTCCCGGTTGTCGAGCACGATCACCGGCTCGTCGCGCGCCGGATCGAGACCGAAATCGTGAACGCAGCGGCTCCACGAGCGCGCGATCGCCGGCACGACTTCGGCCGACTCCAGCGCGCCGCCCAGGCCGACCACCGCATTGATCTGACGGACATGCTCCAAGATTTCCTGCCTCTGCATTGCTACGTGCCCCCTCGAAAGCAACATCCAAGCCAGGCGGACGCCCCGACCGTCCACACGGGCTTCACAGGGAAACGCACGACATTTCCACCGTCGTCGTTTCGGACACTATAGCCCGCCGACCCCCTGCGCGGGACAAACTGTCCCGAAAATGGAACACCTGCCACACCTGTCGGACCGCCACACCCGGCATCGGTTGCAGCCGTTGCCGGGCCTGCCTCCGTCATCCGGGGGCGAGCCGTGCCTTCCAGCAACGGGCACGCTTAATGCTTGCCAGCATTCCACACGCAATCGAATCCAGGGGAACGACGATGATGGGCGCTCTGCGCATACTGCTGGCCGGACTCATCCTGAGCCTGAGCACCATGGCCGGCGCGGCCAGGACGCCGGGCGGAGATTTCACCCTGCACACGATCAAGGGCGAGCCGGTCTCGCTCTCGTCCCTGCAGGGCAAGGTGGTATTGCTCTATTTCGGATTCACGTTCTGTCCCGAGATGTGCCCGACCGAGCTGCTGCACTTCAAGCAAGTGCTCGAAGCCCTGCCCGCCGACAAACGCCAGCGGGTCCAGCCCGTGTTCGTCAGCGTCGACCCCAAACGCGACACACCCGAGGTGCTGGGGCCCTACGTCAACCATTTCAGCGAGCAGATCCTTGCCCTGACCGGCAGCGAGAGCGAACTGCGCACGGTGGCCGACCAGTACGGCGTGCAGTTCCGCTACGTCCCCACCGGCTCGACCTATACCGTCGACCACACCGCGAGCGTCTACGTGATCGACGCGCACGGCAAGCTCGTGCGCATCCTGCCCTACGGAACGCCCGCCGGCGAACTGATGCGCCAGGTTTCCAGCCTGCTGCGCTGAGCCGGCACGCTCGCGGCAGGCGAATTCGCTATAATGCGCGGGCCTTTTCGCCGGCATAGCTCAGTTGGTAGAGCAGCGCATTCGTAATGCGAAGGTCGTAGGTTCGACTCCTATTGCCGGCACCACCGGTTTCCGCCTCACCTTGATCGTTCCCGCCAGTTCGTCCCTGCAAGAACCGGCCCGCACGATCGACATACCGCATGACCCGGCCGCCTGCGGTCCTGTGCCCCGGCCTGCCAGTTCAGAGGGGACTCTCGGCAGCGCGCAAAGAACAAGCTGCGGCGAATCGACTCCAGGCGAAAACCATCGCGTTACACTGCACGGCAGCGATATTTCCAGACTGCTTCAGTTTTCACGACATGAAAGCCTTCCCAACGCTCGAGGGTTTGTCTCGCGCACCAAGATCGTTTCTCCCCGGCTGGTTGAAGCGGGGCATCCGCGTATTGCCGGACAGCCTGATGTTTCAAGCAGTGGCTGGCCTGATGCTCATATTGGCCGTGATCTCGGCAGCGATGTTTTATGGAATCGACAGCTTTGTAAGCCGGCAATTCGATAAGCTGCACAGCGAACGCATCGCGAACCAGAACCGCCAGATTCAACAATTGGTCCGGGATGAGCTGACCACCTATGAAGCCTTGGCCCAACTGGTCGCAAGCGATTCCGATTTGCGTCAGAGCGCCCAATACCATCTCTACCTCGAGGGAGAGGCGATTCCTTTACGGGAGGATCTCAACCGTATTGCCAAGGCATTCCATCTTGACTGGCTGGCCGTCTGGGAGATGTCGGGGAAACTTGTCGCCACCGCCGATCCTTCGCAAACCCTTCTGACCGATGGTCTTTCGATGGGCAAGCAAACCTTCCTCGAAGCCGGGGCCTCGCTGGCCTGGATCGACCAGAAACTGTGGATTGTTTCTTCCAAGCCCATTATCGTCGGCGGGGAAACGGTAGGCTGGATTCAACTGGCGCGCCGGGCCAGTGCCTGGGGCAAGGCCAGTCTCTTGTCGGATGAGCAATTGACGCTCTACCCCGCAGGGGCCGCCAGCCCGAAAAGAGCGTCATCCATTCGCATACCTGTATGGTCCCCGGATCGGGATATCCGTGCATTGGACATCGTTGTCGACGACCCGGCGCGAGCTGTTCTTGCGAGAACAAAAGGTCTGATCGCCTGGACGCTGCTGGCAAGCGCCATCTTGTTGGCCATTGCCATCGCAATTTATTTGCACCGCCTCCTGAACCCTGTCAAGAGACTCACTTCCGCCGTTGGCCATCTACCCGAACAGATTGCCAAAGACCATCTCAGCCCCCTGAAAACCGGCGGATACGGGGAAGTCCGTCAATTGGTCGACGCGTTCAACGACATGATTGTTCATCTGTCGCGATTGCGAAAGATGGAAGCGGAAATGCAGGCGCAGGAAAAATTGTCCGCGGTGGGCCGCGTGGCCATGCGGGTGGCCCACGACCTCAACAATCCGATGACGGTCATCAAAAACACCGCTCATCTCATGAAGCCGGAACTTTCCGACCGACCACATCTACTCGATGAAATCGATCTGATTCTTCACTACTGCGCACGCTGCTCTTCCACCATCGACAACCTCCTTCGATTCGGAAAACCCGTGAAGTTGAAAATCGAGACCATCGAACTTGGCGGCTGCATGCTGGCCTACCGAGAGCGGAAATTCCACTTCGACAGCGAGAACAAAATCAATCTGGCGATCGAGCCTGGCGGCCCCTATCTGACAAGAGGCGACCGTCACCAGCTTGAGCAAATGGTCGACAACATTCTGGACAACGCTTTCGAGGCAAACGGCAACCGGGTGGTCGACGTGCGCGTTGGCGTCGAACCAGGCGGCAAGCTTTTCATTCAATTCACCGATTACGGCAAAGGCTTTGAAAAGGACGAAGCCGCCAAGGCATTCGAGTTGTTTTATACGACCAAACGGACGGGTACGGGTTTGGGGCTGTCAAATGCGCTCGCCATTGCCCATGCCCATGGCGGCGATATAAAAATCACCGACGCAAACAAGGGGGGCGTGACGATATGGCTCAATCCAAGCGCCTGAAACGACATTCCACCGATCAACCTCTGTACTCAGGCGCGCTTCCCTGTGTCAAGGCCTCTTTGCGGAGGATGGGAACAGCGCGTTTGGCGATGATCTGCTGCACCTCTTCGCTGTAGAGGAAATCGAGATAGGGGCGCATGTGTTCCTCTACCCAGAGCGCGAAAATCAGATTCAGTGGCCCCCTAAGCGGGTAGTCCGCCTGCGTCTTGTTGCCTATTACCGGTGGGATGCCGTCTATGCTCAGAACCTTGAGCTGACCGCGCTTCACATAGGGCATGGCCAGCACCCAGCTATCGACACCCAGGGAATGACTGAAACGCGCCAGTTGGCGCAGATGGTCGGAATCGGTATTCGAGTGCATGGCGGACTTGGCCCAGGATTCGCGACCGTTGAGCAACGCCGACCTGACGGGCTCCAAATAAGTTGGGCAGTGATTGTGCGCGATGAAAACGACAGGCCTGTCGGCTCCCCCCAAATAACGCCAATTCTGGATCTCGCCACTGGCGACTCTCCGCAAATTGTCCATGCTGATATTCCGTACGGGGTTGTCGGGCGATGTCAAAACCACTTTCACGTCGTGCGCCACAGGCAGCCAGTGCATTCCGGCTGCGGGAGACCCCTCTACGGGACAACACAGCTCGCCGAAATGCGCCTTGCCCGAACGCGCCGAGATCAAGCCGTCATCGCACCCGCCGCCGATCACCCTGACTTTCTTCCCAGTTCTTTGTCCATAAAGCTGGGTCGCCTCATCGAGGAATCCCAATTTCATCAACCGGGTACCCACAAGCGTCAGATCATTCGGCAAGGCTCCCGGGTCAAGGCGCAGGGTCGACAGGGAAGATGGCGAGACGCACATGTTCTTCCCGCTCGCGCGATAGAACCGATCCATTGGCGTCTCGCGCGGGGCCGCGCCCGCTAGACCCAGAGAAGCGCCTCCGATCCCGCCCAGGGCAATCAGAAAATTCCGTCTCCCCTTCGAGCAACCCTCTTCGCTCATTTTCGTCGGCCCCCTAAAGTCAAAGTCTGCGCAACAGCGTCTTGTAATCGATCCCCAGCAACTTGGCGGCGTGCGTCTTGTTGCCGGATGTCATGCTCAATACCCGTCTGACGTGGACCCGCTCCGCTTCAGCCAGGGTCAATGCCGCGCCTTGTTCGGTTTCCTCAGCGTCGATCACATCGTTGGCGACGTGCGAGAGCATGGAAACCGTGATTTCCATTACCGAATCATCGCAAAGGATGACCGCCGCTTCGATCAGATTCTCCAGTTCTCGCACATTGCCGCGCCATTCCATCTGTTGCAGGAAATACAAGGCATCGGGCTGGATCTGACGCACCCGCTTCCCGTGAGAGCGGCTGTAATGCTGAACGAACTGCTGGGCGAGAAGCGGAATGTCCTCTATGCGCTCGCGTAGCGGAGGCAGCGTGGTTCCGAGTATGCGCAGTCGGTGGTAGAGATCGCGACGGAATTTCCCGTCCTGCACCAGCTTCTCCAATTTATCGTTGGCGGCCGAGATTATCCGGAAATCGACTTCATACTCCCGATCCCCGCCAATGGGACGTATCTTCTTTTCCTGTATGACGCGCAACAATTTGGCCTGTATGCGCGGAGACATCGAATTGACTTCGTCCAGAAACAAGGTGCCGCCCTGTGCCTCGGCGACCAATCCCCGCCGATCCTGTACGGCCCCGGTGAACGCTCCGCGCCGGTGGCCGAACAATTCCGAATCCGCCAATTCATCGGGTATCGCCGCCATGTTCACCGCGATGAACGGCCCCTGATCGGCGTGTATTGCCCGCGCAACCAGTTCCTTGCCCGTGCCGCTCTCGCCTTCGATCAACACGCTGGCACGCGTATGGCGAACCCTGAGAATCCAACTGTGCAAATTCTTGATTGCGCTGCCTTGCCCATTGATGCTGCGCAAGTACCCATCCTGCTTGAGAAGGGAACGCTTGAGCGCCGCGCAGCGTGCGCGTAAATCCAGCTCCTGCTCCAGTTTGGCGACGATCAACTGCACGGACTCGGGATCGAATGGCTTGGGCAGAAAATCGAATGCGCCAAGCTTGACGGCGCGTACCGCGTTTTCGATGGTGGAATAGGCGCTCACCACGACGATCGAAGCATCCGGCAAGACGCTCTGTATCCGGCCGAGAACCTCAAACCCGTCGAAATCGGGCATGACCAGATCGAGAAAAATCAATGTCGGCTCCATCCGGGGCAATTCCTGCTCCAGATCGAATTTTCCATGTCGAGCGACAATCTGGAAATTCCCGCAACTCTGAACCACGCGCCCGAGCAGGCGAGCGATTTCAGGCTCGTCGTCGATGATCAGAACCTTGTGGGGGCTGATCGAAACGGGCGACAACGACAGATTGTCCGGGTTGAAAGGCTGGTTCATATGGGATGAAACGGGCAACGATACGGGTGAAGCCATTGGCTTGCCCACCATAGTCTCAAGCAGCTTCCAACGTCAAGCGTACAAATCGGCCATGCCTGGGGGCAGCACGAGGCGCCGCCATCCGGGCTATGGATTTTCTCCATACCTCCGCCATTCAGCCCTGGAGAAACGCCAACCTGCGCCTCGCCACTTCCACGCTCAGACAGATTTTCTTCGTTCGTTTTCAATTACTTAAAACAGTATCGTCTAGCTGGCACGTCGCCTGCTCAGCCTAGGGTCGCGGCAGTTCGGGCTTCGGTCCATTTGCCGATGGGGTGTTTTTGTATTGTTGATCGGAGAGGCCATGAGCGTTTCAAGAAAATTCAAATTGCATTCCTGCGGAGTACTGCTTGCTCTCGCCACGGGATCGGCGAGTGCTGCCGATGCATACCCGAAATACGATTTCATGCCGGGCAAGGAATTGGCCATCCCTCACGTTTCCGGGGATGAGAAATTTTCCAACACATACCGATACTGGAAAGACGAGGAAGCGATCGCGGCGGCGAAAAAAGCCGGAAAAACATCGGCCGAGACGAATTACAAGGATTTCCGCTGGGCACAAAAGAGCTTCGACGCCGAAGGTGCGCTCGAAATTGGCAAGCAGTATTTCAATCAGAAAAATGCGGCCGGCAAATCGTGTGCGTCATGCCACGGCCAGGATGGCGAGAAACTACGCGGGATATATGCCAACTACCCCGCCTACAGCAAGAAACTCAAGCGGGTCGTAACCGTCGGCACGCAGATCAAGCACTGCGCCAGCGAGCGGCTCGGTCTGGATTGGGCGGACGACTCACGCCCCAACGTGCTGGCCGATTTCTACATCGCCTCGCTGTCGGACGGGAAAGTCATCAATATCGATGCGACCCGGCCCGGCCCCATCAAGCAGGCCTACGAGCGCGGGCGCGATCTCTTCTTCAAGCGCGCGGGGCATTTCAATTTTGCCTGCGCCAGTTGCCATACGCCCCCTACCGTCGGGAAGCGCCTGCGTAGCCAGCGGCCGACGACATTCTTTGGCGATGCTGCGAGTTACCCGATTTATCACTTCCCGTATGCGCTCGCCGGCGACGATTACGAATACGTATTCACCCTTCAGCATCAAATCAAATCCTGCCACCTGTTATCGCGAATCTATCCGGGCGCCGAAGGGTCGCCGGCCATGACCGATATCGAGGTGTTTCTGAAGGCATCGGCCAACGGATACAAGATGAGTATCCCCGGCTCCGAATACAACATGGATACCGACTATCTGGATTGAGAAATCGGTTCTTAAGTCAATCAAGCCAATTACAAAAGGGAAGCTGTAATGAGCCATCTCACCAAACTGCGTTATCTGTCAATGCTCACTCTTGCGACCGCGGGTGCCGTAGGAACAGTCGCCGTGTCCTTTGCCGAAGAACCGCTCAAGTGGGTGCCGGGAGAAGTGTATCCGGCCGAGCTTCTAAAGAATTTTCCTTGCCTGGATTACACCCTCGCTTGCGGAAAAATGAAATCCCCGCCGGTTGAACGAATCGAGTTCTCAGGCCCGCTCGAAGGCGATGCGGTCCGCGGCGAAAAGATCGCGACCAATTTGCGCTGGGGTAATTGCATCGCGTGCCATGTTCTTCCTACCCAGGACGGCGGAACCATCGGGCCGACCCTGAAAGGCTACGGCGCACGCGAAATGCCACTGGACTACACGTACCAGCGTATCTGGGATATTCGTTTTTACAACCCCAATGCGCACATGCCGGTTTACGGCCCCAACAAGGCTTTGACGGATCAGGACGTCCGCGACGTGATGGCTTACATCTATTCGAGCAAATAGATGCATCACGCACGACCGCTTACCAAAACATACCAATGGAGACTTCCAAATGATCCGTTCCAGAAAATACGTTCGTCGTTCCGCCCTGTCGACATGCCTGATTTCCAGCCTGATGTTCGCTTATGCGCCCACGGCAACGGCCGATGACGCGCCCAGGAAAAAGGTGGACAGCTATAAGGCCTGGCCCATGCTGTACGGTCGCGAGTCGACTCCGTCGGATGAGATCACCATGACGATGGGCGTCGAGATGCAGCCGACCTTCACCCACTACGACCGACTGGGATCGGCATCCGACAAAAGCGAATTTTCGTTTCAACGGCTGCGCTGGTTCATGAAAGGCAGCATCACGAAAGACGTGGACTATCTGTTCATCAGCGAGTGGGCCCGGAATGGCGTCACCGTGGCCGACTCCGGGAACGGAAGTGCACGTGAATTCCGGGTCAGCGCGACTTTCAGGGATCTGTTCGACATTGCCAACGTTCAGGTCGGCTCGATGATCGTTCCGTTCGGTCACGCTCTTTATGTCCCCGCAGGGACAGCCCCTTGGGTCAATTACACGCGCATGCAAACCAATTTGTATAGCTGCGGATCGATCGGCTGTCCTACAGAACAGGGCGGAGCGGTGGCCAACGTCTTCAAGACGGGCATCATGGCCTTCGACCAGATCGGCCTGGGAGACAACAGCAGCCTGACCTACACGGCGGGAGTTTTCAACAGCACCGGCATTTTCCAGTCGGATGACGGCGACGACAAAGACTTCAATGCAAACCTGGAATATCACACCGGTTCATTGTGGGCGCATTACGGCGTCCGGCTGGGCAGTTCGAAACTGGGCGGAGCCGGCCCCGAATTCGATCGGCAGCGCCATGCTTTCGTCTTGCGATACAACGATTACATCAAGGATCCCTGGTGGGTATGGGGAGAATACATGATGGGCACCGACGAAACCGCCACGGTCGACACGAAGGCCAAGGGCTACGAGTTGTCCGCGGGCTATAAATTCATGCCCAAATGGGAAATCGTTGCACGGTATTCCGAATACGATCCCAATACGTCTGTGGGCAACAACGCTATCCAGGAAACCAGTCTTGGTCTGACACAGTTACTCGATCGCGGCATGCGTTTGCAATATCAGGTAGACCATGCCCGCAGCGACAACAAGACTGTCGAGGACGACATTTTCACGATTCGGCTGACCGTGCCTTTCGCGAAAAAGTTTTTGTGATCCGAAAACTTCCCATACCCCTATAGCGTCACAAGGAAGACAAGCGTGAATGCACTCCGTAGAAACGTACTGAAAGGCGCAGCCGGCGCCGGCACCGTGGCCGTGGCTGTGGCCGCAGGTCTGCTCAAGCCCACCCAGGCGCTGGCCGCCTGGAACAAGCCCGCCTTCGAAGCCAAGAACGTCGGCGACGCGATGAAAGGCCTGGGCGTGACCGCCCCTGCCGATTCCAGGGACATCGTCATCAAGGCGCCGGACATCGCCGAAAACGGCGCAGTCGTGCCCGTCGAAGTGACCAGCAACATCGCTGGCACCACCAGCATCGTCCTCTTCGCCGAGAAGAACGCGACCCCGCTGGTCGGCAACTATGCGCTTACCGGTGGCACCGAAGGCTTCATCTCGACCCGGATCAAGATGGGCCAATCCGCACTGGTGCGCGCCGTTGTCAACGCAGGCGGCAAGTCCTACACCACCACCAAGGAAGTCAAGGTCACTGTCGGCGGTTGTGGCGGTTAACTGCGCAATGCCCAACACCTTCCCGATTGAACCAAACGTTATTTAGGAAAGGATAGCCAAATGGCTGAACCGATGCGTATCCGTGCCACGATGGCGGGCGATGTTGCCGACGTCAAAGTGCTGATGAACCACCCGATGGAAACCGGTCTGCGCAAAGACGCCAAGACCGGCCAACTGGTCCCCGCCCACTTCATCCAGGAAGTCACCGCGACCCTCAATGGCAAGGAAGTGCTGTCCGCCGACATCGGCAGCGGCATCTCCAAGAATCCCTACATGGGCTTCAAGGTCAAGGGCGCCAGGGCCGGCGACAAGATCGTCGTCAACTGGGTGGACAACACCGGCGACAAGAACGCCGCCGAAACCACCATCGGCTAGTCCATTGAAACAATAAGATCGCACCCCATATAAGGTGCATGGGAAAAATGAACTTGAGCAAGGCCGAACGGGAGGAGTTGACGAGCTTGCAGCGCAAGCGTGCGGCGCCGGTGGCGCAGGTGCGACGTGCGAAGCTGATCCTTCTGCTCGATGATGGTGTGTCGCGGGACGGGATCATGAATGCGCTGGGCTGCGACTCGCGTTTCATCGCGACGTGGAGAGCGCGCTTTAGCGAGGAACGGCTGGCCGGTTTGTACGGCCGGCATCCGGGACGTGCGCCGCGCCACAACCTGCCGCGCCTGGAAGCCCGTGTGCTCGACTACACGCTCAAGCGCAAGCCGAAGGATGGCTCGACCCACTGGAGCAGCCGCAAGCTGGCGGCCGAGTTGGGTATCTCGTTCATGGACGTGCAGCGTATCTGGCGTCGGCATGACCTCAAGCCCCATCGGGTGGATCGGCACATGGTTTCCAACGATCCGGATTTCGAGTCCAAAGCTGCCGATGTCATTGGTCTGTATCTGAATCCGCCGGCCCATGCGGCGGTGTTCTGCGTGGATGAGAAGACGGCGATTCAGGCGCTCGACCGCAAGGATCGGATGCTGCCTCTGTCTCCCGGGCGCGCCGAGAGTCACGGCTTTGAATACAAGCGCAATGGCACACTCAGCCTGTTCGCCGCGCTGAATACCGCAACCGGTGAGGTGGTGGGCAAGACGGCGGCACGCCATACCAGCGCACAATTCGTTGCCTTCCTCTCCGACGTTGTCGCCAGCCAGCCCCAAGGGCGCGAGATTCACGTCATTTGCGACAACGTCAGCAGCCACAAGACCGCGGTTGTCGATGCCTTCCTTGTCGATCATCCCAACGTCTCGATGCATTTCACGCCGACCTACAGTTCCTGGCTGAACCAGGTCGAGAACTGGTTCGGCCGCATCCAGCGCGATGTCATTGCTCGCGGCATCTTCACCAGCACCACCGACTTGCACAGGAAGCTCATGCGCTACATCCGCCAGTACAACAAAAATGCCAAACCTCTGAAGTGGAAGTATGCCGATCCTTCTCGCCGTATACGGTGCAATTCTTCTGTTTCATCGGACTAGCCGAAATCTCAGGCCTCCTCCCCGGCCTTCGCGGGCCGGAAACTGCTGCCGCTCCCTGGGGAGCGGCTTTTTTTTGCATGCAAGTACGCGAGCGCTACTGCGACTCGAACTCGGTGAACGCACGACTCATATTGGCCCGGTGCAGCTCGTCATAGTTCTGCAGATGCCTGAACTGCGGCAGGTCCCGATAGCGGTCGAGTGTGGCCGTCAACGGCTCCATCTCCTGCGCTGCGGCGCCCACTTTCCCGGCAAGAAAATCGTAGTAATCGCCGGTCTCGCGTTGCGCCTGTGCCAGATCGCACACGTGGCCGTGGCCGGGGACGATGTACGCAGGATTCAGTTGCGCCAGCGCACGGAAGGCCTGCTGCCCGTTTTTCACGCTCGACCACGGCAGCACGCCGAGGATGCGGTCGACATAGACCAGATCGCCGCTGAACAGCACGTTGCGCCGGGGCAGCCAGACCCAGGCGTCGCCCGGGAAATGGGCATGGGTGTAGGCCAGGGTCAGGGTTTCGCCGCCCAGTTGCAGGGTGGCCGTCTCGCCCGGCAGGGTTTTCGGCGCGGGCAGCGGCCGGGTGCCCTGCATGCGCTCGCCGAGGAAACGGCTCATCCCTTCCATGTGCTGCGCCGCGTATTCGGCCTGGGTGGCGGCGGTGCGGGCGAGCGCGATCACTTCGGCGCCCTTGCCGGAAAAATAATCGTTGCCCAGCCAGCGATGGTCCTGACTGCCCGTGTTGACGACCCAGCGCACCGGCTTGTCGGTGACCTTGCCGATGGCCGTGGCGATCTTTTCGGCGCCCAGACGGCTGGCGCCCGAATCGATCAGGATCACCCCCGCAGGCGTGACGATGAAACCGAAGTTGGCGTTCAGACCGTCGTTGTCCGCGCTGCGCTGGCCCAGCGGGCCGACGATGGCGTAGACGTTGTCGACGACGCGTTCGGCCCCGGGCTGATAGTCGGCGTGCGCGGTCAGCGTGAAAAGCCCAAGCACGGCCGAAATCAGAATCAACGCATGGCGTTTCACCATCAAGCCTTGCCTCCGCAACAGGCATCCGGTTTGACTGCCTCGATCGTGGCCGAGACGACGAAGTCGGTGACCTTGCGCCCCGGCGCCCAGTCCTCGATGAATGCCTTCGACTCGTCTTTCGGCTGGATGCGGATCTGCTCGAACCCGGCGGCGCGCATCATCGCCTCCAGGTCCGCGATCAGCGATGCGTTGCCCATGCACCCGGCAATGAGCCCGGCGTCGTTGCGCATGTCCTCGGGCAATTGGGCGGTCGCGACCACATCGGAGATGGCCAGCCGCCCCCCGGCCTTGAGCACGCGAAAGGCCTCGCGGAACACCCGGGGCTTGTCGGGCGACAGGTTGATGACGCAGTTGGAGATCACCACGTCGGCGACGCCGTCCGCGATGGGCAGATGCTCGATCTCGCCGAGGCGGAACGACACGTTTTCGTACTGCCCTTTCAGGGCGTTGGCGCGCGCCCTGGACACCATGTCCGGGGTCATGTCGACGCCGATCACACGGCCGTTGCTGCCCACTTCGCGAACCGCCAGGAAGCAGTCGAAACCGCCCCCCGCGCCCAGGTCGACGACCGTCTCGCCCGGTTTCAGCGCGGCGATGGCCTTGGGGTTGCCGCAACCGAGGCCCAGGTCGGCGCCAGCGGGTGCCAAATCCAGATCAGCCTGGCTGTAGCCGAGGCGGGTGGAGATGAGCGCGTTGATTGCGCCATCGTCGCTGGTGCCGCAGCAACTGGCAGCGCCGCCACTGCTGCTTCCCTCGTTATTGGCCTTGGCGACCTGGGCGTACGCTTCCCGCACGTTTTGGCGATGCGCATCGTGATTCGCCGATGCCGGCGGCGCGCCGGTCGCCGCCGCGGGTGTGCAGCAGGAATTCGGATTGGTCATTGAAGGGCTCCTTCGGTTCGAGCTTGCATCTTGCCAGGGAATTCAGACACGGCGGCCGCTGGCGTCCACCACCGCCTCGCCGTCTTCCTTGCTGAACGCGCCGCGCTGCGGCTGCGGCAGGATGTCCAGCACCGCCTCCGAGGGCCGGCACAGGCGTGTGCCCAGCGGCGTGACCACGATGGGGCGGTTAATGAGGATGGGATGCTGGAGCATGAAGCCGATCAATTGTGCGTCGCTCCATTTCGGATCGTCGAGGCCGAGTTCGGCATAGGGTGTGCCCTTCTCGCGCAGCACGCTGCGTACCGGCACGCCCATCGCGGCGATCAGCGCCGTCAGCGTTTCCCGGTCGGGCGGGGTCTGCAGGTACTCGATGACCGTGGGTTCCTCGCCGCTGTTGCGAATGAGGGCCAGCACATTGCGCGAGGTGCCGCAGTTCGGGTTGTGATAGATCGTGATGTTGCTCATGGGTTTCTCTCAGTT
>JACDJB010001380.1_pt1 | contig 19797 bp, 20 predicted proteins | sample 7454121 | NCBI WGS metagenome assembly JACDJB01 (sample SAMN14253290, study PRJNA609438) | sludge metagenome | isolation source: sludge after 25d culture with pyrite | collected 2018-12-20 | reverse complement strand
GCTTAGCATCGGGTCTGCGGGGACGGAATGAGGTGAATCAAGCAAGGCGGCGCAGCGTATTTTTCGTCTCCGACCGGACGGGTATCAGCGTGGAGACCCTGGGGCGCGGTCTGCTGTCCCAGTTCGAGGGCATCGAGTTCAGCGTCATTGCCGTACCCTTCGTCGATACCGAGGAGAAGACGCGCGCGACCGTGACGCAGATCGACGCCGCCGCCACGGAAGGCCCCCGGCCGCTGGTATTCTCCACCCAGGTCCAGCCGCAACTGCGCGCTCTGCTCAGGGCCAGTCGCGGCCTGTATCTGGATGTCTTCGAGACCTTCATCGGGTCGCTGGAGACCGAACTGCAGCAGTCGTCGTCGCAGTCCGTCGGCCGCGCCCATGGACTGCAGGATGCCGGCCGCTACGACGCACGCATCGATGCGGTCAATTTCACGCTCGGGGCCGACGACGGGATCGGCGTGCAGCACTATGCCGCGGCGGACGTCATCGTCATCGGCGTGTCGCGCAGTGGCAAGACACCGACCTGCCTGTACCTGGCCCTGCAATACGGTGTGCGCGCCGCCAATTATCCCTTCACCGAGGAGGACCTGGAAACGCTGCAGCTGCCGGAGCCGCTGCGCCCCCACCGCGACCGCCTGATCGGCCTGACCATCGCACCGGAGCGGCTGCAGCAGATCCGCCAGGAGCGCCGCCCCAACAGCCCCTACGCCACGCTGCGTCAGTGCCACTACGAGGTACGGCAGCTTGAGGCGCTGCTGCGCCACGAACGCATCCGCAGCCTCGACAGCACGCACATGTCCATCGAGGAGATCGCCGCCAGCATCGTGCACGACCTGGGTTTGCAACGGCGGCGGTGAAAAAGCGGCCGCGAAATCCACACAACAAGCTATATGGCCACGGAAGCACAAGGAAGCGGGTACTGTAGTCCGTTTTCATTCCGTGACTTTCTGTGTGTTTCCGTGGCGATTATGCTTTTTTCCTTTGCGGATCAGGTGATCACCGTCGGCCGGTCACGGCCGGTAAAACGGTGGATGCCGGCGATGTCAGCGGCGATACGGATCAGGTCGGCGAGCGCGCTCTGGCTGTCCAGGCCCTGCTTGGCGGGGTCGGCCTCGAAGCGTTCGAGATAGACACGCAGCGTGGCGCCGGTGGTACCGGTCCCGGACAGGCGGAAGACGATGCGCGAGCCGTCGGTGAAGCCGATGCGGATGCCCTGGTGGGTGCTGTGGCTGCCATCGATGGGGTCGGTGTAGGCGAAGTCATCACTGTACTCGACGGTGTAATCACCGTAGCGGCGTCCCGGCAGCGTGGCGAATTGTGCCCGCAGGCCGTCGATCAGCGCGTCAGCGTCGCTACTGTCCACGCCTTCGTAATCGTGACGCGCATAGTAGTTGCGGCCGTAGCGGTGCCAATGGTCCTGCAGGATCTCCGCGACCGACTGGCCCCGTACGGCCAGCAGGTTCAGCCAGAACAGTACCGCCCACAGCCCGTCCTTCTCGCGCACGTGATCCGAGCCGGTGCCGAAACTCTCCTCGCCGCACAGCGTGACCTTGCCGGCATCGAGCAGGTTGCCGAAGAACTTCCACCCGGTGGGTGTCTCGTAGCAGGGCAGGCCCAGCGCCGCGGCGACGCGATCGGCGGCCTGACTGGTGGGCATGGAGCGCGCGATACCGGTGAGGCCCCTGGCGTAGCCCGGCACCTGTGTCGCGTTGGCGGCGAGTACGGCGAGGCTGTCGCTGGGGGTGACGAAAAATTTGTGGCCGAGGATCATGTTGCGATCCCCGTCACCGTCCGAGGCGGCCCCGAAATCCGGCGCGGCAGCACCGAAGAGGGTATCTGCCAGCTCGTGTGCATAAGTGAGATTCGGGTCGGGATGACCGCCACCGAAATCCTCGCGCGGTACCGCGTTCATCAGGCTCTCCGCCGGTGCGCCGAGGCGTCGCACCAGGATCTCCTCAGCGTACGGGCCGGTGATGGCGTGCATCGCGTCGAAGCGCATGCGGAAACGGCCATTGCCGAGCAGGGTGCGGATACGTGGAAAGTCGAACAGCGATTCCATGAGTGCGGCGTAGTCGGTGACCGGATCAATCACATCCACGGTCATCGCACCGAGGCGCTGTTCGCCCAGACGGTCGAGCGCTATATCATCGGCCTGCAGGATGTGATAGACGTCGATCATACGACTGCGAGCAGAGATCGCTGCGGTAATCTTCTCTGCTGCGGGCCCGCCGTTGTCGGTGTTGTATTTGATACCGAAGTCTTCCGTCGGACCGGCCGGATTATGGCTGGCGGAGAGGATGATACCGCCGCAGGCCCGGTGCTTACGGATCACGCACGAGGCCGCCGGTGTCGACAGCAGGCCACCGCGGCCAACCAGCACACGTGCCACACCGTTGGCCGCAGCCATCTTCAGGATGATCTGGATAGCCGTGAGATTGTAGTAGCGGCCGTCACCACCCAGAACAAGTGTTGCACCGCGCAGGGTCGGCACACTGTCGAAGATGGACTGGACGAAGTTCTCCAGATAGTGTGGCTGCTGGAAGACGGTAACCTTCTTGCGCAGCCCGGAGGTTCCCGGCTTCTGATCGCTGAAGGGTGTGGTGCGTACTTCGGTGACCTGCATGACGTGGTTGTCTCCGCTGCTGTGTGGGCGAGAAATGGACGGATGTAGTATAGCCTGGGTGTGCCGCTACTTTGGTTCATGGCAGTCCCTGAACGTAAAAACTGTGCTTGCTATGGAAGTACACAGAAGCACACGGGCAGGGTCATAGGCTGCACACAACAGCCCACGTCACTTGTCACGTACCGGGGCAGTGATTCGTGACGCGGTTTCATTTCGGGGGACTTCCGTGGCTGAAATGAATTTATTGGGTAAACGTTATGGGGCGGTAGTGAATTCGGTTGCGTGCAGCCGGCGTCCGGCCGCAGGTTTTGACTATGGTATGATGCCCCCATGCTGCTAAGCGAGCACACTCCAGTCCGCCGTCGCCAGGTCCATGACCTGGGCGAACTTATGGCCATCTACGAGTGCAACTACATCCGATTACGCCAACTGCTACCCGGCCTCACGGCCGCGGCGATGGGTAGCGTGTCGCGGGTGGAAGGGGCGCTCGACCTGCACCTGCGCGTCGTCGAGCGTAACCGCTACACCACGACGCTGCACCTGACCTATCTGTTCAAGGACGAACTGGGTCTGTTCCCGGCCCCGGACATCCAGGTCAGGATCTACCATGATGCGCGGTTGGCCGAGGTCCTCAGCTGTGGTCGCTTGCGCAGCCGGCGCGAGGCCGCGCGCAACTGCTGGCGGCGTGATTCCAGTCTCGACGACAAGTGGCGCATCAACCGCTTTCTGCAGAAGTGGTTGGGTTACTGCCTGCGCCAGGGGCATCGCTTCCGGGCCACCCCTGACGCTGTCTGCGTGTCGGCCGGCAGCTGGCCCGAGGTCCTGGCCGAGTTCGCCTGCGAGGCCCGGAAACCCGCCTGAATTCAGCGTGGCAACATTCTGATCATCGTTGGTCTGCACCATCGCTGGTTCTTGATCAGGGCACAGCCCGCCACTGTCAAACGGGCGGAGTATCGGCGATTCCACCGTGTCCACCGTGTATGCCAGCATCAATCGTGCTGGCAGGCGGACATCGCGCTGTACTGGACCTGCAATGCGTGAATGCCCGCATTCTCCTGTGGGTGTGGCGGGGCATCGATGTCCATCGTTCCCTCTCATCCAGATATATATCAATATCCGTGCCTCGAGGCGTGGCCCGACAGTATGCCGCTGTGAGACCCTGGTCACAGTTTCGTCGGCCGTATCGTCGACAATGGGCTCACTTCACATGGGCGTGGGGGGATGCTGATGTTCAAGCTGATTGCGGTAGGAGGGGGGCTCGGTCTGGCGGGTCTGGTGGGCCTCGTCGGCCAGGCACTGGCGAACGCGGTCATGGGCGTGATCGGGTTGGGCGTCGCGCTGTTCTTGCTGGCCATCGGGCTGGAGGTCGTTGCGGGCCTCGTCGAACGCACTGCGCGGCGGAGCAACGATATCCGCTAGACCGCGCGGGTGTCAGCCTACGATCCTTACGTACGATCTCTTGCGCCTGATGCGGCTTATGCCGGAGCGGCCTTCATCCATACCAGCGTCCGGTTGTTGGCCGGCATGGCATAATCATTCAGCAGATGCAGGCCCGCTGCAGTCGCCAGCCGGTTAAGATCCTCGAAATTCCGCACACCGCTGTTCGGGTCGCGCGCCTTCAGCCACTGATCGAAACGCGCATTGCTCGCGCTGGTGAACTCCCCGCCATAGTTGAACGGTCCGTAGAGGCAGAAGCGCCCACCGGGCGCAAGCACGCTACCGATACCGGCAAACATCGCTTCCACCTCCGGCCAACCCATGATGTGCACGGTGTTGGCGCTGAACACCCCGTCGAAATGTCCCCCAGGCCAGACATCGCGGCGCACATCCAGCGTCAGCGGTGGACGCACATTGTCCACTGTCGCGGCGTCGATCCACGCCTGGATACCGGCGTGATACTCGGTGACGTCGCTGGTCTGCCAGATGAGATGCGGCAGGTGCTCGGCGAAGAACACGGCATGCTGGCCCGTGCCGCTGCCGATCTCAAGGACGTTCTGCACCGCCGCGAATTCGATGCGCAATACCTCCAGGATCGGGTGCTTGTTCTCCTCACAGGATTCGGCGAAGGGTTTCATGTGTGATCACTGCTACTCAATAAACCAAAAAAAACGTATTTGCCACGGAAGCACACGGAAAACACAAACAAGATCAACTGTTTCACAGAGCAGCCCCATGTCACCCGTCAGGTGCTGAGTCAGAGCTTCTGCGGCACGGTTTCATTACAACGTCTTCTGTGTGCTTCCGTGGCTGAAATCAGTGCTTTTAAAGTAAAGTTCATGGGGCAGTAATGAGAAAGAAGACATTCAAATCCGCTCCCCCAGCACCCGCGCGATCTCGTCATCGGTCAATACGATGGGGTTGGTCTTCATGCTGCTGCCGCGGCTGTGGGCGACGATCCGTGGAATATCTCCGGCCGTAACGCCGTAACGGGCCAGGCGCGGCAGCCGCAGGCGCTCGGTCCAGTCCTGCAGCAAGGCGACCAGGTCCGCCCAGGCGGCGGCCGGTTCGCGGATGCGGCGCGCGCACAGGATCTCGGCCAGGCGCGCGTACCTGGCGAGCGCGGGGCCGTCCGGGTCGCGTGCCTGCAGTGCCTCGATGTTCACCTGCGTGGCGCTCGCCACCAGCGTGCCGCACACCACACCGTGCGGAATCGGGAAGAACGCGCCCATGGGCGCGGCCAATCCGTGCACCGAACCCAGTCCGACCTGTGCCAGCGTGATCCCGGAGATCAGCGCCGCGTAGGCCATGCGGCTGCGCGCGGCAGCCGCATCGCCCGTGCCTTCGTGCCAGGGCAGCAGGCCATCGCGCGCCGCGCGCAGGCCGCTGATGGCGAGCGCATCGGTGCAGGGGTTCGCGCGCAGCGACAGATAGGATTCGATCAGCTGGGTCAGCGCATCCATGCCATTGGCGGCGATCAGTTCCGGCGGGCAGCTGGCCAGCAGGTCGGGATCGACCACCGCGTACTCCGGCACCAGCCGTTCATCGCGGAAGGACTTCTTGAAGCCGTCCGCGCCCGGCTGGCTCAGCACGGCGTTCTTGGTCGCCTCGCTGCCGGTGCCGGCGGTGGTGGGCACGGCGATGAAGGGTGTCGTCGGGCCGCGGTAGGGCTTTTCCGGGCCGACACCTTCCAGGTATTCCATGACGGAATCGCCGACGCGCAGCAACCCGGCGATGGCCTTGGCCGCATCCAGGACGCTGCCGCCACCGATGCCGATGACGACGTCATGGCCGCCGTCCTGGAATTCGGCGACGGCGGCATCGACCAACTGCGGCGAGGGTTCACCGTTCACCTGCATGGAGTCCCAGACGAGATCGCGCTTGCGCAAGCCATCGAGCAGCCACGCCCAGGCAGGCGTGGCGCGGAAAGTCTGTGCACCGGTGATCAGCAGCACCCGGCTGCCGTAGCCGGCGGCAAGTTCCGGCAGCAGCCCGATGCGCCCGGCACCGAACTCGATACGCGGCAGGCGCGCGAGCGAGAACGCCTCGATCATTCAGCGACTCCGATCATGGGGAACAGGCCTCGATAGGAACTCCCCTGACGCGGCTGCGTCATCCAGTCGGCTACCTGATCGCGCCACCGGCGATAATGTGCAGTCTCCTTGTGCGCCACGGCCGCCACCACATCCGTATAGGCCTCGTAGAGCACGAAACGGGTGGGGTCTTCCGGCGACTGCAGGACATCGAAGCGCAGATTACCACTCTCCTGGACGGAGGCACGGTGGTTCGTGCGCGTCGCTTCGATGAACTCCATGACCCGTTCCGGTTTTACGCTCACGTGGACGAGAGTGACATGCATGCTGATGTCCTAGGGCCTGTTAACACGATTCGCACCGCGGCGACGGACGAGGCACAAGCCTAGCGATTCATGCCCGGGTTGCCAAGCGCAGCGGTGCGCTCATGGTGCCCCGCTGAGCTGCGTGCTGCGGCGGTGTGGGATATCGAGGCACTGCTCCGGGCCCAGTGGCACGATGCCGCGGGGATTGAGTTCGGGGTGGCTGCGGTAGTAGTGGTGCTTGATATGGTCGAATCGGACGGTCTCGGCGATACCCGGCCACTGGTAGAGTTCCAGCATGAACTGGTACAGGTTGGGATAGTCGTAGATGCGGCGGAGGTTACACTTGAAATGGCCGACGTACACGGCATCGAAGCGGATCAGGGTAGTGAACAGCCGCCAGTCGGCCTCGGTGATGCGCGTCCCGGCGAGATAGCGTTGCCGGCCCAGGCGTGCCTCCAGTTCGTCCAGTGTCTCGAACAGGCGGGTGAAGTTGCGCTCGTAGGCGTCCTGGGTGGTGGCGAAGCCGGTGCGGTATACGCCGTTGTTGACGTGTGCGTAGACCACCGCGTTGACAGTATCGATCTCGCTGCGCAGCTCCACGGGATAAAAATCCGCACTCGCGTCGCCCCAGGCATCGAAGGCGCTGTTGAGCATACGGATGATTTCCGAGGATTCATTGTTGACGATGGTGTGGCGGTGCTTGTCCCACAGTACCGGCACCGTGACCAGGCCGGTGTACTGCGGGTCCGCCCGCGTATACACCTGATGCAATGTGTCGTAGCCGGTCACCGGGTCCGGGCCGGCACCGGGGAAATCACCGAAGTGCCAGCCCTCCGGGCCCATGTACGGATGCACCACGGATACCGAGATCGCGTCTTCGAGTTTCTTCAGTCTGCGGAAGATCAGCGTGCGATGCGCCCACGGACAGGCGTAGGAGACGTACAGGTGATAGCGGCCCGACGCGGCCTCGAACCCGCCCTCGCCCGTCGGGCCGGCGCTGCCGTCGGGTGTGACCCAGTTGCGGAACTGGGACTCCATGCGTTCGAATTCGCCGTCCTTCGTCTCGGCGTCGAGCCAGGCGTCGAGCAGCTTGCCATCCTTCATCAGACTCATGTCGTTTCCCCTGGTACTCGTGACCTCCGGGTGTCGAGGCGACACGCCAAGTATAGGCGGACGGCGCGCGAGTGCGGTCAGGGCAGGTCGCCGCGGAGTTCCACTACCTGCGTGATATCGCCCTCCACGCGCCAGCGCAGATCGAAATCCAGCAGGCGCATGCCGTATACGCGTCCCGGTGGTTCGTCCTCGCGGTAGGCCGGGCGCGGGTCGGCACCGAGTACCTGCTCGATCAACCGGCGCAGCCGGGGCTGCGTGGTCTCACGCGTGCGCAGCTGTGCCTCCGCCGTGGGTGTGAAGTGCACGTGCAGCCGTGGCTCAGGCGCGCCGGCGGCGAAACCGCCGCGTGCTGTCGGGATACTGTCGGCGTAGGGTACGTAAGGTTTTATATCCAGTACCGGCGTACCGTCGACCAGATCGGCGCCGCGTAGATGCAGTACCAGCCGGCCATCCTCGCGGCCATAGCCGGCCAGTTCCACCACCGACAGCCCGATGGGATTGGGACGGAACATCGAACGGCTGGCGAACACCCCGACGCGGATGTTGCCGCCCAGGCGCGGTGGTCGCACCGTCGGCTGCCAGCCCTGCGCGGCCGTCGCGTGGAACGCGAACAGCAGCCACACGTGCGAGAACCCGGCCAGACCCTCCAGCGCCTCGTCACGGTCGTAGGGCGGCAGCAGCTCCAACCTCGCCTGCGCCGCCGTGGCGATGCCCGGCTGGCGTGGCACGCCGAACTTCTCCTTGAAGGGCGAATGGACGATGCCGATGGGTGTGAAGGTGAAGCGCATGGGAGCAGGTATGTCGTACACGCACCGAGGGCACGGGTAATCCGTAGTGGCCGAAAGAATACGGACTACTATTGGAGGCAGCAACCGGATACCGAAGGGAGGACACGAGCATGGCGGCACGTATTTATGCAGGCGACCCCGAGATTCCCCCGACCAGCCCACCCGAGGCCCCACCGGAGCAGGTCCCGCTGGGCATACCGCCAGACGGCCCGACCGAGGTCCCCGAGCCACCGCCCGAGATGCCGCCCCAGACGCCGCCGGAGGTGCTCGGGTCGGGTGCCGGGTGGGCACGACGGGTTCCCCCGTGCCCGTTCGTTAATCCTGCGGTCGAATGGATTCCCGGCAGATCCCGGCGGGCGCACTACACTTCTTGTACTCGTCAGGTCTTTGCCGCAAGCATCTTCCGCAGGTTCCGTGGCAAAAAATGGCCTCCTGGCAAGTGAGTGCCATCCGGGCAGGGCTCGTCTCCGCCCCCCACGCGGTTTGGTTTCACGGCAGGCGCAGCCACTGCGTGAAGTGGTAATGCGGCGCCATGAGATCGGTGTCGACCTGGACATAGTGTCCTTCGACGTACTGCAGCTGCAGGCCGCTGGCCGCGAACCCCAGGTTGGCGACTTCGCCGTAGGACTGCATATCCTCCATCGGCACGGTGTGCTGCAGCGTCAGGATGCGGGTAGTCGGATCGAATACGGCATCGGTGACCTGCCAATGCGAAGTGAAGGCGACGTCCGGCCCGGCGGGCATGTGGTGTGTGCGGTCATTGTCACCGGCCAGTGCGAGGCCGCCGGATGCGAGGGCGAGAATGCCGATGGCCAGTTTGAGCTGCCGTAGGTGTGTGCGTTGCATGATCCTGTCCTCCATGACCGCGCCATCGCGGTCGGGTTGCCGGACGCGGCGTGCGTCCGGGATGGATGCACACTACGCGTACGGTATGAAACGAAGCTGAACAGGACTGAACAGGGGAAGAGGAGGTCGACAGTGCGGCTACGGATATCCCGGAGGTGTGGATCCAGGGAAATCCCAAGGAGATGAAGATGCAGATTGGCATGATCGGGCTGGGACGTATGGGTAGCAATATGGTGCAACGCCTGCTGCAGGCCGGGCATCAGTGTGTGGTGTATGACCGCGACATCGAAGCCGTTAAAGGGCTACAGCGACAGGGTGTCGTGGGTGCCGGTTCGCTGGAGGAGTTCATCACCCACCTGCACAAGCCGCGCGCGGTCTGGCTGATGGTACCCGCTGCGGTCGTGGATACCGTGCTGACGCAGCTGCTACCCCGGCTCGAGGCGGACGACATCGTCATCGATGGCGGCAATTCCTATTACCGCGATGACATCCGGCGCGCGGCGGAATCACAACGGCAGGGCGTGCAGTACGTGGACGTGGGCACCAGCGGCGGCATCGAGGGCTTGAAGCGCGGTTACTGTCTGATGATCGGTGGCGAGGAGGCGGCCATCCGGCACCTCGATCCGATCTTTGTGGCACTGGCTCCCGGCGTGGGCGCGGCCCCTCCCACGCCCGGCCGACAGCGGCCCGGCACCACGGCCGAACAGGGTTACCTGCACTGTGGTCCGGCGGGTGCCGGGCACTTCGTCAAGATGGTCCACAACGGCATCGAATACGGTTTGATGGCGGCCTATGCCGAGGGCCTGAATGTCCTGCGCAATGCCAATGCCGGCACGCGCTCGCGCGATAGCGATGCCGAGACCACACCGCTGCGCGATCCCGAATATTACCAGTATGAGCTGAACCTGGCCGAGATCACGGAAGTCTGGCGGCGTGGCAGTGTGGTGGGGTCATGGCTCCTCGATCTGACCGCCGCGGCGCTGATCGAGGACACCGAGCTGGCCAGATTCTCCGGTCACGTAGCGGATTCCGGCGAGGGGCGCTGGACATTGGCGGCCGCCATCGACGAAGGGGTGCCGACGCCGGTCATCAGTGCGGCGCTGGTAGAGCGCTTTACATCACGTGGCGACGCCGACTATGCCAACCGGCTGCTGTCGGCGATGAGAAAGCAGTTCGGGGGGCACGATGAGAAGCCGGCCGGTGGCTGAGATGAAGACTGCCAAAAGGCGCATGACACCTGCCGATGCACTGGTCATTTTCGGTGCGACCGGCGACCTTGCCCATAAGATGATTTTTCCGGCCCTCTATGTGCTGGCCAGGCGTGGCGTTCTCAACGTGCCGGTCGTGGGTATCGCCGCCCCTGACTGGAGCACGGCACAACTGCGTAAGCAGGTGACGGACAGCATCCGGCAGGCCGGCACGATCGACGATCGAGAGGCGCTCGAGCAGCTGCTTTCCCTGCTGCGATACGTGGGCGGTGACTACAATGCCCCGGGGACGTTCAAGGCCCTCAAGCAGGCGCTGGGGGATGCCCGGCGCCCGGCGCACTATCTCGCCATTCCACCGGCGCTGTTCACCACGGTCATCAAAGGGCTCGGCGCTGCGGGCCTGGCCGATCAGGCACGCGTCATCGTGGAGAAGCCATTCGGACGCGACCTGGCATCGGCGCGCGAGCTCAACCGCATCGCGCGCGCGGTGTTCGCGGATGACTCGATCTTTCGCATCGATCATTACCTCGGGAAAGAGGCGATCATGAACATACTCTATTTCCGGTTCGCCAATTCGTTCCCCGAGCCGATCTGGAACCGCGACCACGTGGCCAGCATACAGATCACCCTCGCCGAGGATTTCGGCGTGAAGGGGCGCGGTGCGTTTTACGAAGGTGCCGGCTGCCTGCGCGATGTCATTCAGAATCACGTCTTCCAGATCGTGGCACTGCTGGCCATGGAACCACCGGCCTATCAGGGCTATGGTGCGATACACAGCGAGAAGACCAAGGTGTTTCAGGCCATGCGCCCGTTGCAGCCGGACGATGTGGTACGCGGCCAGTACCGCGGGTACCGCAAGGAGCCGGGCGTGGCGAAGGGCTCCGACGTCGAGACGTTCTGTGCCTTGCGGCTGTTCGTCGACTCGTGGCGCTGGGCAGGCGTGCCATGGTATCTGCGCTCGGGGAAATGCCTGGCGACAACCGTGGCCGAGGTCCTGGTGGCACTGAAACCGCCGCCGCAGAGGTTGTTCGATGACGCTGTGCCGGGGACCGGGCGGGCCAACTATTTGCGCTTCCGGCTGTCTCCCGACACTGCGGTCGCCATCGCCGCGCGGGTCAAGCGTGCCGGTAAAGAGTTCGTCGGTGACCAGCGCGAGCTGTATCTGTCGGAAGAACAGCCCGGCGTCGAACCACCCTATGCACGCCTCCTCGGCGATGCCCTGGCCGGCGATGGCGCGCTCTTTACCCGTGAGGATGCGGTCGAGGCGGCCTGGGCGGTGGTCGAGCCCATCCTTGACACACACGATCCGGTTCACCCGTATAAGCCCGGCAGCTGGGGGCCGAAGCACGCCGACGCGCTCATCGCGGCAGACGGTGGCTGGCACAACCCCAGTGCTACGCGGGCAGTCAAATGACAATGCCACTGGAGGTATCATGAAAGCTACACGACAACTGCACGATCTCGGTCAGCGTCTCTGGCTCGACAACATCACCCGCGGGCTGCTGACCAGCGGCACGCTGGAACGGTATATCAACGAGCTGTCCGTGACGGGACTGACCTCGAATCCCTCGATCTTCGATAAGGCCATCGGCAAGGCCGACTTCTATGACGCGGCCATTCGCCAGAAGGCCGCGGAGGGCAAGTCGGGCGAGGCGCTTTTTTTCGAACTGGCGCTGGAGGACCTGGTGCAGGCCGCCGATCTCTTTCGGCCGATCCACACTGCCACGGGCGGCATCGATGGCTGGGTATCGCTGGAGGTGACACCCCTGCTGGCAGACGACGCGACGGGCACCGTTCAGGCGGCCACAACACTGCACGCCCAGGGGCAACGCCCGAATATCTTCATCAAGATACCCGGTACCGAGGCGGGCATCACCGCGATCGAGGCGGCTATCTTCGCGGGGGTACCGGTGAACGTGACGCTGCTGTTCTCGTGTGAGCACTACCTTGCTGCCGCGGAGGCCTACCTGCGCGGTATCGAACGGCGCATCGCCGCCGGCCTCGATCCGGCAGTCGCTTCCGTCGCATCGATTTTCGTCAGCCGCTGGGACGTCGCCGTCCAGGACAAGGTTCCACAGGACCTGCATAACCGTCTCGGCATTGCCATGGCCAAACGTACCTACAAGGCCTACCGTGAACTGCTGGCATCGACGCGCTGGCAGACGTTGGCCGGCGAGGGTGCCCGGCCGCAACGCCTGCTCTGGGCCAGTACCGGGACCAAGGATCCTGCCGCCTCGGATACCCTCTACGTCGATGCACTCGCCGCACCGGACACCATCAACACCATTCCCGAGAAGACGCTGCTCGCCTTTGCCACGCAGAAGGACGTGCAGGTCGCCTTATCCGCCGATGGCGGTGATGCCGAAGCCGTGCTCGCCGAATTCGCCCGGGCGGGCGTGGACGATGGGGCACTCGCGGCCACACTCCAGCGCGAAGGTGTGCAGGCCTTCGCCAAGTCCTGGGACGACCTGCTGGCGTGCATCCAATCCAAAAGTGCTGCGCTGACGCAGCGCTAGGGCCTGTCAGAGGAGACCACGCCATGACCGTCGCAACCCAGCTCGATCAACAGTGCGTAGACACCCTGCGCTTCCTGTCGGTGGATATGGTGCAGAAGGCCGACAGCGGCCATCCGGGCCTGCCCCTGGGTGCCGCACCGATGGCCTATGTATTGTGGACGCGCTGGCTCAGGTACAACCCGCACAATCCCGATTGGCCCAACCGTGACCGCTTCGTGCTCTCGGCGGGACATGGCTCGGCATTGCTCTACAGTCTGCTGCACCTGACCGGCTACGATCTCTCGCTGGACGACCTCCGGCAGTTCCGCCAATGGGGCAGCAAGACGCCGGGACATCCCGAGCGCGGGCACACGCCGGGTGTGGAAACCACCACCGGACCTCTGGGACAGGGCCTGGCCAACGCGGTCGGCCTGGCGATCGCCGAGGCCCAGCTCGCCGCCCGCTACAACCGTCCCGATCACGTGCTTATCGATCACCGTACCTATGCCATCGTCAGCGATGGTGATCTGATGGAGGGTGTGGCCGCCGAGGCGGCCTCGCTGGCCGGGCATCTCAGGCTCGGCAAACTCATCTGTCTCTACGACGACAACCGCGTCACGCTGGCCGCCGGTACCGATGTCAGTTTCTCCGAGAACCGCGCCCAGCGCTTCGAGGCCTATGGCTGGCACACCGTGGCGGTGGCCGATGGCAACGATCTCGCGGCGATCGACGCCGCCCTGGCCGCCGCGCACGCCGAGACCGCACGGCCATCGCTGCTCCTGGTGCGCACCCATATCGGTTACGGCTCACCCCATCAGGACAGCTACAAGGCGCATGGCTCCCCGCTCGGCCCGGACAACGTACGCAAGACCAAGCAGACGCTGGCCTGGCCGACCGAGCCGGCGTTTCTGCTGCCGGAGGCGGCACTGGCGCATTTCCGCTCGGCGCTGGGGCGCGGCGCGCAGGACGAGGCGGCGTGGAAGGTATCGCTGGAAAGTTACCGCCGGGCGTTTCCAGATCTCGCCGCAGAGCTGCAGGGGCGCCTGCGCGCCGAACTGCCGCCGGACTGGGATGCGGATATCCCGGTCTTTCCCGCCGACACCAAGGGTCTGGCGACACGCGAGGCCTCCGGCCAGGTGCTGAATACCATCGCGCCCAGGCTGCCGGCGCTGACCGGCGGCTCGGCCGACCTCGATCCGTCGACGAAAACGGCCCTGCAAGACTGCGGCAATTTCGGTCCGTCCGCGGCGAAGAGTATGGACCAGCATGGTGTCGCTGGCAGTGGCTGGGGGTATGCCGGGCGCAACCTGCATTTCGGGGTACGCGAACATGCGATGGGCGCCATCGTCAACGGTCTCGCCGCCCACGGTGGTTTCATCCCGTACGGCGCAACCTTTCTGATCTTCTCCGATTATATGCGCCCACCGATCCGGCTGGCGGCGTTGATGGGGCTGCACGTCGTCCATGTGTTCACCCACGACAGCATCGCGGTCGGCGAAGATGGCCCCACCCATCAACCGGTGGAGCAACTGGCGAACCTGCGCGCGATCCCCAACCTGGTCGTGATCCGTCCGGCCGACGCCAACGAAACCGCCAGCGCCTGGCGCGTCGCGCTGGAGACGCGCGACCGACCGGTGTTGCTGGTCTTGACCCGGCAGGCCGTGCCTACGCTCGACCGCAGCCGCTACGCTGCGGCGGAGGGCTTGCGTCGCGGTGCCTACGTGTTGAGCGATGCGCCGGACGGTAAACCCGAACTGATCCTGCTTGCCAGCGGTTCCGAGGTCAGCCTGATCGTTGCGGCCGCCGAGCGCCTGCAACAACAAGGGATCGCGGTGCGCTGCGTCTCGATGCCGAGCTGGGAGTTGTTCGAGACCTTGTCACAAGCCGAACGCGAGGCGGTACTGCCGTCTGAGGTCGGTGCCCGGCTGGCCGTCGAGTTGGGTGTAGCGCAAGGCTGGGATCGTTACATCGGTGCGCGCGGCGCGATGCTCGGGGTGAACCGTTTCGGCGCTTCCGCGCCGGCCACGGAAGTACTGCGCGAATACGGTTTCACCGTCGATGCGATCTGCGCGCGGGCCCAGGCGTTGCTCAAGTAAATGCCATTCAGATCATTGCTGTCCCATAAGCCCAAAACCAGATTTGCCACGGAAGCACACGGAAGACATTGAAATGAAACCGCGTCACGAAGCCCTGCTGCGGCACATGGCAGGTGACATGGGATGGCGTGTGAAGACTATGATCGTGTCTGTGTTTTTCCGTGTGCTTCCGTGGCTGAAATGAGTTTTTTCAGGGCAAGAATAATGAGATAGCAATGTATTCAGATAACTCTCCATGTTGGAACGGATACGGAGGAACGCAAGATGGAACGATTCAGTCTGGGACTGGCGGGTATCTTACTGCTGTACGCGACGACTGCGCAGGCGGAGATCAAGACCGAGGTGCTCACCTATAAGGGCGGTGACGTCGAGATGACGGGCTTTCTGGCCTACGATGACGCCATCACGGGCAAACGTCCCGGGGTGCTGGTGGTACACGAGTGGTGGGGCCAGAACGACTACGCACGCCGGCGCGCCGAGATGTTGGCCGAGGAGGGCTACGCGGCGCTGGCGCTGGACATGTACGGCGACGGCAAGGTGGCCGATCACCCCGACACCGCCCAGGGCTTCATGCAGGCGATCGTTAGCAATCTGCCCGAGGCCGAACGCCGCTTCGCTGCGGCGCAGGCCCTGCTGGCCGCGCAGCCCATGGTGGACAAGAACCACATCGCCGCCATCGGCTACTGCTTTGGTGGCGGCATGGTACTGCACATGGCGCGCGCCGGCATGGACCTCGATGGTGTGGTCAGTTTCCACGGCGGCCTCGGTACGCAGATGCCGGCCAGGCCCGGTACCGTCAAGGCGCGCGTGCTGGTGTTCACCGGTGCGGCCGACCCCATGGCACCGCCCGAGCAGGTCAAGGCCTTCGAGGAGGAGATGACCCGGGCAGGTGTCGATTACCGCGTGGTCAGCTACCCTGGCGCGAAACACAGCTTCACCAATCCGGAGGCGGACGAACTCGGCAAGCGCTTCGACATGCCGCTCGCCTACGACCGTGCCGCCGATATGGATTCCTGGGAACAGACGCGGGCCTTCCTGGCCAGCGTGTTCCGCGAGCCGCAGGCGAAGCCCTAGGAAACACCGGAAAGACGGAAAACATCGACATTGAAAAACGGTTGGCCACGGAAGCACACGGAAAAACACGGAAGGTGGTGATGCGGCGGGTTTTGCGTTCCGTGTGTTTCCGTGTGCTTCCGTGGCAAATGCTTTTTTAAGGTCTGTGCGTCCCTTATTTTCTGTGGCCCAACGGCACAAACATCTGCTTGACCGTATATACGGATAGGCGTATATATGCGGTCATGGATATGACCCCCGACGGCTTCTTCAAGGCCCTTGCCGATCCCACGCGGCTGCGCTGTCTCATGCTGATCGCCGCAGAGCGCGAGGTCTGTGTCTGCGAGCTGACCCATGCCCTGGACACCAGCCAGCCGAAAATCTCCCGGCATCTCGCCCAGTTGCGCGAGGCGGGGATCGTGCAGGACCGGCGGCAGGGGCAGTGGGTGTATTACCGGCTGCATCCCGGGCTGCCGGCCTGGGCGAAGGCGGTGCTGCGCGCCACACAGAAAGGTATTGCCGGCGAGACCGGGTTCGCTGCCGACCGCCAGGCGCTGGCCGGTATGACCGACCGGCCCGGCAGTGGCTGCTGCTGAGCACGGGCCGCGACGCCATGCGCCACGAGTTCTGCAACCACGTCACCGATCTGCTGCGGCGCCTGTGGGCGGAGCAGAGCACGGGAGCGGGCGCATGACTGTGCAGCCCGAAGTCGTCCCGAAACCGGCCGTGGGTACCCAGGCAGGTTCCGGCATGGGCGTGTTCGAGCGCTATCTGACGCTGTGGGTGTTCCTGTGCATCGTCGCCGGGATCGGGCTGGGACATTTCTTCGACGGCGCGTTTCAAGCGATCGGCGGTCTGGAGATCGCCAAGGTCAATCTGCCGGTGGCGATACTCATCTGGCTGATGATCATCCCGATGCTCCTGAAGATCGACTTCCGGGCGCTGCACCAGGTGAAGGAGCACTGGAAGGGCGTCGGCGTCACCCTGTTCGTGAACTGGGCGGTGAAGCCCTTCTCCATGGCGCTGCTCGGCTGGCTGTTCATCTACGGTCTGTTCCGCGACTGGCTGCCGGCGGACCAGCTCGATGCCTACGTGGCCGGCCTGATCATCCTTGCCGCAGCGCCCTGCACGGCCATGGTGTTCGTGTGGAGCAATCTGTCCGATGGCGAGCCGCATTTCACACTGACGCAGGTGGCGCTCAACGACGTCATCATGATCTTCGCCTTCGCGCCCATCGTCGGCCTGCTGCTCGGCATCTCGGCCATCACCGTGCCCTGGGGCACGCTGTTGCTGTCGGTGGTGCTGTACATCATCATCCCGGTGGCGCTGGCGCATGTGTGGCGCGGGCGGGTTCTTGCGCGTGGTGGTGAGCCCGCACTGCAGCGGCTGCTGGCGCGGTTGCAGCCGGTCTCGCTGCTCGCCCTGCTGACCACGCTGGTGCTGCTGTTCGGCTTCCAGGGTGGGCAGATCATCGCCCAGCCGCTGATCATCGCCCTGCTGGCGGTGCCGATCCTGATCCAGGTGTATTTCAATTCCGGGCTGGCGTATCTGCTGAACCGTGCCGTCGGCTCGCCCCACAACATCGCCGCACCCTCGGCGTTGATCGGTGCGAGCAATTTTTTCGAACTGGCGGTGGCCGCGGCCATTGCGCTGTTCGGCTTTTCCTCCGGCGCTGCGCTGGCCACCGTGGTCGGTGTGCTGGTCGAGGTGCCGGTGATGCTGTCGGTGGTGAAGATCGTCAACCGCAGCAAGGGGTGGTACGAGCGATCGAGTGGCCACCGTGCCGTGACGAGCCGGTGATCGTTGGCAGGTTTTCGAATACATGACGCAAGAGGAGATACCCATGAACACGAGCGATACCCACGAGACCCATGACATCCGCAACGCCGTGCGCGAAACCTACGGCAAGATCGCCGAACAGGGCCACAACGGTGGTTGCTGTGGCGGCGGCGCGCCTGCGGTCGGCGGCACCGCTGCCGAGACGCTGGGTTATTCCTCCGCGGATCTGAGTGCCGTCCCCGCGGGTGCGAACCTCGATCTGGGCTGCGGCAACCCGCAGGCCATCGCCGCGCTCAGGCCCGGCGAGACCGTGCTGGATCTCGGCAGCGGTGCCGGCTTTGATGCCTTTCTGGCCGCGCGTGCCGTGGGCGGGTCCGGCCGGGTGATCGGTGTCGACATGACCCACGAGATGCTGGCCAAGGCACGCGAGAATGCGCGCACGGCCGGCTACGCCAATGTCGAGTTCCGCCTCGGTGAGATCGAGTACCTGCCGGTGGCCGATGCCAGCGTCGATGTGATCATCTCCAACTGTGTGATCAATCTGTCGCCCGACAAGCCGCAGGTGTTCCGCGAGGCCTTTCGTGTGCTGCAGGCCGGCGGCCGCCTCGCCATCAGCGACGTGGTGGCGACCGCCGAACTGCCCGCGGCGGTACGCCAGGATCTGGCGCTCTACACCGGCTGCATGGCCGGTGCCTCGCAGATCGGCGAACTGGAGGCGATGCTGCAGGGGGCGGGTTTCGTGGATATCCGCATCGAACCCAAGGACGCCAGCCGTGAATTCATCCGCGACTGGGCACCGGGCCGGCGCGTGGAGGACTACGTCGTCTCGGCCAGCATCGAGGCCGTCAAGCCCCTGTGAATCGCCAGGAACACACGGCTATTGGAAAGGTGAGACACATTGCCCGCGACAACCCGGGTGTGTCGGCGGAGGGTTGACCGAAGATCGTCCGCACACCCAGCGATCACGTCCGTGTGTGGCCGTGGCCATACCTCTGCGGGCGTGCCGTGTTCAATGATATTTTTCGGTGGTGATGTGGCCCGGCTCGCGGCGGCGGTGGCGGTGCATGCCGCGCGGCGCGAGGACCTCGGTGACGTCGGTGATCATGGCCGAGTTGCCGCACAGCATCACGTGCGAGCCCTCGGCAGACAGCGGCACGCCGGCGGCCGTCTCCAGCGTACCGGAGGTGATGCTCGCAGTAATGCGCTGGTCGAGCGCGCCGGCTACGGGCTCGCGCGTCACCAGCCGGACGTAGGTGAGCTGGTCACCGTGCGCGGCCTGCAACGCCTCGATGCTGTCGCGGTAGGTGAGTTCGGCGGCGCGCTGCACGGAATGGCCGAGCACGATCTTCTCGAAGCGTCGCCAGGGATCGTCGGTCTTGAGGATGGACAGGAAGGGGCCGATGCCGGTGCCGGTGGCGAGCAGCCACAGATGGCGCGTCGCGGGGACCTCGTCGACGACGAGGTTCCCGCTTGCCGACGGGCTGATCCACAGCGTGTCGCCGGGCCCGAGTCCGGCCAGTCGGGGCGATAACGGGCCGCTGCTGACCACGTTGAAGTAGACCTCCAGGTACGGCTCGTGCGGGGCGTTCACCAGGGAATAGGGCCGGGCGACGTGCTCGCCATCGATATCGAGTGCGATGCGCACGAACTGCCCGGCCTTGAACGCGCCCAGTGGCGCCTCGAAGCGCAGCGAATACAGCCCCGCCGTCCATTGCACACGTTCGATGATTCTGCCTTCCAGCCAATCTGCCACTACAGGTACTCCCGGTGTTTATCGCCTGACACTATTATACTGATCTCGTGCTCGACCCAGCCACACGCCGCGACGCCAGACGGCGATGCCTGCGCAGCCGCCGGCGACGACACCCTGGCCCAAGCCCTTGCTGAAGCAATATTGGGTCCCCGATCGGTCGACTCAACCGCGGGGTTCCTGCGTGATCTACCTACAGCCGTCGCTGCAGCCTGCGACTGAAGCCATAAACATACCTTGGTCACGAACGCACGCGGAACGACACGGAAGG
>JACDJB010001377.1_pt1 | contig 19829 bp, 13 predicted proteins | sample 7454121 | NCBI WGS metagenome assembly JACDJB01 (sample SAMN14253290, study PRJNA609438) | sludge metagenome | isolation source: sludge after 25d culture with pyrite | collected 2018-12-20 | reverse complement strand
CCTATCTATTACAGAAGATTGACTTGAAGGGAACATCAATAAAACCAGCAGAGCCCCAATTTCAACCAAGTTCTGGTTTACAATCCAATAACTACCTTCTTGATAAATTTTACCTAACAATTCAGGAAATGGAGGATAAGCCAAATAAAAGGAAAATAAAAGGAAAATTCCTGAAATTTTTGAAATTTTTGAAAATAAACCTATAAACAAGCTTAAACCAATCAGCACTAATCCCCACTGATTTAAAAAATCAACAATATTTAATAAGGATTCAGATTTGGCAATACTTCTGAACAATGGTGCCAATGGTCCAACGGATCCAGATAAAAATCCTTTAGCTGTCCATGCCGGATTATATACTTTAACTAGTCCTTCAAACAAAAAATGCCAGCCTATTAAGATTCTCAAAAAAGTTAAAGCCGATATTTGCCAAAATGAGTAGTTTTTCACTTTTGTTTCTCTTGTTATTTTCATTCTATTAATTATTGAAAATTTGATTAAAAATAAGCTTTTTCATTTATAGGATCCCACTTTATTGGTTTCTTGTACTTGTAAGCCAAATTAGCTAAATTAAAGGTAACTGCTTCTTCAAAACCAATATTTATATCACAACTAGTTTCTCCATATCCTCGTATGGCGTCAATCCATTCCTTTAGGTGAAGAAATGTTGCGTCAATTACTTTGCCATCAATAAAGGTTGGACCGTATCCACCTTTTAGATATGCTTTTGAAGTTGCTGTTGAAATTGCATCAATGTCTGTATTGGGTTCGTAATAATATAGCGGTTCCGGCTCATCAACTTTAATATCTTTATACCTTTCAGAATTATTGTCTTTAAACAGTAATATTGCCCGGTCAATATCCATTGTTGCTTCAGATCCAAGAATGCGTGATTGTCGATAAATTCCATTCTTCAAAGTCGCATTATAGGTTAGTGCAAGTCCTCTTTCAGGGTAACTAAAAATTGCATTAAACACATCAGGCATATCTCCATGACTTTTGTAATAGTACTGACCACCTTGTGCTACAACAGAATCCGGAATGCCAAGATCCAACACCTGATTTACACAATCATAATAATGCGAAAAATCATTTCCAGCAACACCTGTTCCATAGTCGCTGTATCGTTGCCAACTAAAGAATCTTTTTCTGTCAAACTCATACCATGGTGTATCTCCAATAAATTCTTTCCAATTTATATTTTTTTCATTTCCTAAACTGTGATCAAAAGCATCATCTCTAATCCACGCACCAAATAGAGTATTTCTATTCGTGTAGGTTTCAACCTGTGTAACCTCTCCTAACACACCTTTCTGATATAGCTCATTAGCTATTTTAAAACTCATTTGTTGGCGATTCTCATGCCCTAATTGAAAAATTACTCCAGTTTTTTTCACAACTCTCTTTAATTCAACAGCTTCTTCAATACTTTGAGTCATAGGTTTCTCAAGGTAAATATGCTTTCCTGCTTTAGCAGCTGCAATTGCTATTGGTGCATGTGTATGATCCGGAGTTGCAATTATAATAGCATCAATGTTGTTGTCTGAAATCATTTCTCTATAAGAGGGAAATATCTTTGCACTTTCCGGTTCAACTCCAGTCTCAAGCAGTCGTAGATCATTCCTGGAAATTTCCACACCTCTTTGAGAATGAATATCGAAGACATCACACACTCCGGTAATTCTCACATTTAAGTCTTCCTGATCAATAATATCCTGCAGCCATTTCGATGGAATCCCATTTTTCATGTGTTGTTTTAAAATTTCGGGATGAACATACCCAAATGATTGTAGGAGCTGTTCTCCGCGCCAGCCGTTGCCAATTAAACCAATTCTTAATTGATTTTCTTTATTCCCCGTTGGAGGTAATAGTTTTTCAGCCGGTGAATCAAGGCTATTTATTTTTAATGTGTCAAATAAGTTTTTGCTTCTCGCATTAATTTCCTTATTTAAATTTTTCTTGAATGAAAAAGCAAAATAGCCCAATAATGGAATAGATGCCAACCCTTTAACAAAATCTCTTCTTAAAATCTTCATAATTATTGTGAATTTATAACAAAATCATCAAACCAAAATTTTTGTCCTTCTTTTGACTTACCAAAAGTTTCAAATTCAAAAGAATATAACAAATTTAATATAGGAAAAACTTCTCTAATTTCTCTAACATCTATTTTGATGGTATGCCACTTTCCATCGTCAATCAACTTATATCTCTCCAAGTTTATGTATTCCCCTGAAGAATTGGTAGGGCTTCCTCCAATACATACTCTTTCCGGACGTTCTTCAGAAGGCCATGGCCTTAACCAAATACCTACAGGGACACCAGGCGGTATCCGGTATGAAAATTTAATATATGGATATTTATCTATATCCCAAATCCTTAATTTTATATTGGTAGCCAACGTATTGTTGTTCCCTTCCGTAGATACGCACATGCATTGTCCTTTCCCGTCTTCACGCATTTCCGGATAATAGGTGGATCGTTCTCTGCTTGGTCCGCGATCCCATAAAAACCCCCATTTTTCAAAATCCTCCCGCTCAAAATTACTGTACACAAGTGGTTTGTTGGAATCCAACGGTTGTTCCACACGAACAAGAAAATTGGTTTCTGCTTCTGTTCCTGATGTATCCTTGCACTTGAGTCGCACAACGTAATCTCCAATATCTTTATAAGAATGCCTTGGCACTGCTTTATTACTTGCGTTTCCATCGCCAAAATCCCACATCATATCTACTTTTCCTTTGCCACCTTCTATTATTGCAGAAAAAGTTACCTCTTGCGCAGGAGCGGTGGCAACCAGATGAGCCATCGGAGTTACTGTTAAAATCCCTGTATTACCATACTGTAAAGCACCGATATCCGGAGCCTTTCCGGCATAAGGAAGGCTCACAGAATCTCCTTCTTTCCATTGCAGGCTTCGATCCAGTATAAGCAAGTTATTTTCAATGTCAGTTTTTAGCACACGGGCAAAATTCCCCGGTTTGCCCACAAAAACAATATCCCCTAATTCTCCTTCTATCCCAAAGCCATCAAAAAAGAAACGGGCATCACTTACGTAAAGTTCGGTACCGGAGCCCGAACCCAAAGTCTTTGTGAGCGGTCGTCCGGCATCAATGGCAGGACTTCCTTTGGTAAGTGCAAAACAACGATTCTGAAAATCGCGAAAAAGTGGGTCAGCATCTATATTATTAATAAATTGGTCAGGAAATTCCTCATGCAAACTTCTTGTATTGTACAATTTCTCACCCATTTTCATAGTTGCTTTTCCAGGTTTCTCCCCAAAAAAAAGATTGGAAAAAAATACATTGTCATCAGATACACCCGTACCCCCAATTTTAAAGAATGTAAAATCTCCCGTATATCCGTTATCGTAAAACAAATTATTCTTAAAAATATTAGAACGTATGGGCTTCTGGCTATTACGGAACATGCCGCCTAACCCCCAAGCTAACAAAGGATTATTGGCAAACGTATTATTATAAACACGGGAATTTACCAACATTAAAGTAGTAGACTCATCTGCACCAAGACTGGGATCATACCCTTCTTTTCCTCCAAGTTTTGCATCATAACTACCTGATGCAATGACTCCTCCCCAATTATCAAATATGAAGTTATTTCGAAAAATACTATTGGTTGAAAGTACTTTACTGTAAGAATCAGCGGACTTTGCTCCATTAAACGCATTGGTAATGATATTATTTTCAAATAAACAATTATCAGGATTAAACAATTCAAAGTTTCGCCCCCATCCATTATGAAAAATATTACCGCGGATAATGTTATGCGAAGTTAATTGCGACGAAACGGCGTAAAAATTTAAAGGAGAGTGGCCTATTTTGCTGAATGAGTTTCCTTCAATAATATTATGTCCGGAATTCATAAATCTGCATCCATCACCGTGAATTTTAGAAAAAGAATTAAAAAGTAAACGATTGTAATGGCTATCAATATATAAAAGTTGAATATATACTGTTGATGATTGTTCCATTTGACAGTTACTGAGTGTAATATGGCTACAGTTTTTAATGTACCCAAATCCCCCTCGTGCAGGAAACATTTTGAACCCGTCAATTGTCACAAAATGTTTTCTTTCCATATTGATTATATATCTGGAACTTTCATCCCCAATCAAAATTGCACCGTGTGGCTTTTCACTTTGGTAGGTAATGCTTTGCTGATGATTTTCTCCGCTGGAAACAGGGTTTATAATACCTCTATACGTACCTTCTCTGAGAAAAACCGTATCACCTGGTTTTAATGCCATATTTGCCTTCTCAAGTGTCTTCCAAGGTTCATTCAGCGTTCCGGGATTATTATCATCGCCATCAGGAGATAAATAATATGTACCTTTCTTGTCTAAAGTATCAGACTTTGAAAAAGATTGACAACTCAGATGAAGAAAAAGACTAAAAAACAGAAGCATCCCAATTATCAACCTGACTTTAATTCCAAACATAATATTCTATTTTTAACTTCAATAAAACCTAATAATCAACGATATAAAATTCACTTAATCAATTTACAAAACAAGTTATGATAGTTTCTCTGCCAAGCCAATTCCTTCCTTCAATTATTATCCTGACCTTCAATCATCTGATGTTGTTCTCCCATATATTTTTCACCTTCTATAGTTAGAAAAAAGTCCATCCAGATATATGCCAACTTATCTCCCGCGTCAACCGATACTGAATGTTTGGCACCGAGCGGAATATGCAACATCATATTTTCGGTCAAAACAGTGCTTTCCCCATCAGCAAAACAACGGCACCTGCAACCTTCAAGCCCAAAAAAGATTTGGTCGAGCATAGGATGTTCGTGTTCTCCCACTTCATCCGGGCCTTCCGTTTCTACTGACCCCATGGCAAAGCGCGGGACCAATCCCTCGGGCAAAATCATACGATTCAACGTTTTATCGCTTTTAATATCTTCCTTATAGGTAGGGCAGTCGATAAGCGCTTTTATGTATAGCCTGTCAAAATTTCCTGTCTTTCTTTTAACTGCCTGCGTATCCTTCTCATCAAGTAACTTTCTGATTCGGATAAATGAAAATTCTTTCTCCTCCTCCACCTGTATTACATAACCTGTTAAATATGGGATACGTGCAATTGTTTCTGATTTAATATCAAAAACGGCTGTTCCTGACCGAAGCACTCCTTCTCCACCAATGGTCAACAAAACATCAAAAGCATCCATTTGTGGTAGCTCTTCGAAATTGCACTTCCCTTTTATGGAAACATACTCCAGTGTAACCCCCTGCACTTCATTTTTAAGCACTCCCGTTTTGAGTACACTCCCTGAAGGTTTTTCTGCTAATCTATTTCTTATTATTGTTTCTCTATTCATTATATATTAGTTTGAGTCTATGTAATCTTTTAAACGGTTAATATAAATTTGCCCATAAACATATGCCCCAATACTATTGGGATGGCAATAATCACCCGACCAGACAGAATCGGCTTTTACAACTTTTATCTTCCCTTTTGGCGGAATATTTTGGGTAAATACCAATCGCATATTTCTGTTCATACGATGGCTTTTGTCATAAACATTTTTGATGTTGAGTTTCTCTCCAACTGCTTCCTGATTTACAGAATAACCTAATCCGCAATCGATGTAACAATCTGTACCATATACATTTTTGTTATCAACCCACACCTCGAATCCTTGCCAGTGCCCCTTCCACGGCAATTCAAATTCTGACTTTCCATTCGCTTCAAGTTCTGTAAATTCCTTCCCTGAAATATTTCCCTTTTGGAAATCATATAGCCAGTCGGTTACTTCAATTGTATTTACATTATTGTATTTTGCTGCAAGTTTACGGTGAACAATATTATACCCCCATAGTTGCCGCATCCGGTAATTAGATAAGCCGGGTTGTGTGATTAATAAAACGGTATGAGGTGAAACCTTCTGAAGTTTTTTGATTAACTCCTCGTATTCCAACTGATATTCCGACAAATCGCGCACAGCACATTCGGCTCCGGCTAAATCACTTAAAGTCTGCACATTCATAATAAGTTCCGGATTTAACGGAGTGAGCCAGGTAACTTCCCCGGTTGCTAAATTCACCGAGTCTATTTCCCGGCAAACGACCTGCCTGTTATCACCATAATATGTACCTATCCTGATAATATCGCCGGGAGCAACGTCTGAACGGATAACTTCCAAACAGGTTAATGAAAATTCATTAATATCTGAAATCAAACCAGTATTTACCCTCGCAGTGTAATCTTTTGTGCTTTCCTGATAAGTTACACTATCGAGTTCGAGTGCCCAAAGCGCTTTCACTTCTTTTTCGCTCAGCCCGGTCAAAGTGCGGCTAAGCTTTCTTTCTCCAAAAGCCCAGTCGTCATTGGTGGCGCTTTCATTCACAATAATATCAGGAATAAACGCACGAAAAAAACCATTGTAATCGTTTATACCATCAGCATTTAACAGATTGGCCAATGACCATCCCCCAATCCCGGCATTCATAAAATTGTGATACCGGTTCGCGGCAAAATTCATGATAAAATACGGATTGAGCCCGTCAATAATTTCCAGTTCAAAATGCCTTTTTTTCCGTTCGGTAAACTTGTGAACCCAAAAAGCATTTTTATCAATATTCCGAAATTCCAATCCCGAAGACAGTTTTGCCGGGCTGGCAGGGTCGAAAAAAATTTCCCCTTCACCATAAGGACTCTCATTCTTTTCATCTGTTGACATTTGTCCGACTGTCGAATATTCGAATGTAACCATTCTGCCATATTTATATTTTACCGAAATTTCAGCCCCTTTTTCGGGTGGAACTCTGAACCAGACGAAGTGAGCAGGTTGCTGATTATCATCCAGTTTTCTTATAACCAAATACCCCGGATTGTCGGGAGTTTCTCTAGTCCATCCTCCCGTGTAAATTTTTCCTTGCTGCAAAACGTTGTCTATCATGACCTCGTGGGCATAAGTTGCCGGATGGTTTAATTGAAATTTTACTGAATTCCCGTCACCAGTAAAGTACTGCTCCTTTTGCCTTGCCGGTTCATTGTAGTTCGAAAACTGCCCTATTATCTCTCCATCGGCTTTCACCTGTACCATTGCATAGTCAGAAGTTCGGAGTTTGGTTTGACATATTGCAATTTCATCTCCAAATAAATCAAACTCAACACTGGAGCCAATACCACTAATTCTTTTACCAATTCCTTTGTATTGAAAGGGGTTATGGAAATCCTTTGCATCTGCACGATACTTCATTTCAGAGCATAAAACGGTTGTTGCCAATTCGTTTTGAATGTAATCTACTACATGCCCGGAAAAGCCATCCACAATACTGCCCGCTGCCCAGGTTATGGAACTCCCTGAAAGAACGATGTTCTTTTTAGTGGGGGCAAGCTTACCTGAATTACCGACAGAACGAACAATGTCCTGTGCATTTATTTGAAATACAGAAAAGCAGGTGAGAACAAGTATTGTAAACCTTTTTAACATATCAGACTGAATGTTTTATTTGCTGCACACAATACCATTATGACTGATAAGGCACAGCAACGGGAAGTATTTGTTTTTTATAAAACTGCTCAACAATTTCATTAACTTCCTCTTGCGTATCAAGTTTTATATACCAGTTAATATTGGTATCATTGGTCAGGTTACCTGAACTGATGTAAGTTTCCTTTTCCGATTGGTACATTTTTGCATGAAGTCCGGGAACCTCAAAAAGGGTTACTTTTAGTCCGTCCATTCCATTATATCCTTCCCCTTCCCTGACATAATATTTCACATCAACGCCTCTTTCTGTAGCCTTATTAATAGCGTTTCTAAGCCTGTCCCATCCCTTAAAATTGTTGAAAGGAGAGATTAATACGACAAATTCTTCCGCATTTTCCACAAGGGAAACAATGCTGTTTAAATTTTCTTTTATATCTGTAAATTTCATTTTTCGAATTTTATAAAGTGGCTATTTGTATTTTACGGCGAACGGCTCAATATTATTTTTAAAAAAGCCCTGCATATCCTTGTATTCGCTTTCTTTATCCAAAATAAAGGTCCAGTTAATATCTTCGTTATATTTCAAATGAGCAGAACCAATAACAGCCAGCTTCTCAGAGAAAAACATTTTTGAATGTAAGTCAGGCACCTCATAGAGTGTTACATCTAAATTTTCTGTGCCGGGTATTCCTTCTTTTTCTCTAACATAATATAAAACTTCAATGCCTCTTTTTGCCGCATTATTTATAGCATCTTTCAGGTTCTCCCACCCCTTTAAATTAGTGTAAGGTGATACTAAAACAAGATACTCTTTTGCACTGTCGATAACCGAAATAATGGTATCGATACTTTCCGACGGTTTTACAATTCTCATATTCTTTACTAATTATATTTTACATCTAATTTTCTTTATTGGGGCGGACTGCCAGTAGCACCACTCCTGATATCAGGATTCCAATACCCGCAATTTTAAATACCAAATCCAGTGATATTCCGATATCTTTTAAATAGCCTCCTACATATATCATTGCAGCGCCACTCAGGACACTAAAAAAACTCATAATTCCATATCCGGTTGCCTGGTATTTTTTATTGACCACCTGGGTAATTATTGGCATAAAGTTGGCGTCATGATTTCCTTTGGTTAATCCGAAAATGACGATACCAAGAACAGCAATCCAATACAAATCGGCGGCAGCCATCAAATAAAGAAATGGCCCCCCGACCATAAAAGCAATTGCGGTGATGTATATTCTGCCTTTATTATTTCGAACGGCCCATCTATCAGCAAGATAACCTCCCAAAAGCACTCCTGCAAAGGATGCAACCTGGACATAGAAGGTACCGGAGACGCCAGCTTCGCCAACCGACAGGTTGAACCCTTCCTGGAAGAATGTAGGCAACCACGCATAAATAAGCCATACGCAAATTCCCCCCAGTAATCCGTATAAAAGAATTATCAGATAACCTCTTGAATTAAAAAGGCTTTTAAGCATCTCAATAAAATTGAAATCGTTTTGTGGTTCCCCCGGTTCCGGTTCTTTTCCCGGGGCATCATCCAACGTGAAATAAACCACAACAGCATATAAAATACCGAGTCCCCCAAACAGATGATACCCAATTTGCCAGCTCCAGATAGTAGCGATATATCCTCCTAACCCGCCTAATGCCATTCCTGCATACAAACCAGTCATTAATATACCGGAAGCTTTTGAACGGGTAGGCCCTTTGTGGTAATCCATTACAAGGGCTACAGCGGCCGGCATATAAAATGCCTCGCTAACTCCCATTATTGCCCGTGTGACAATTAGTTGGGTATAGTTTTGTGCAAACCCGGTCATTAACGTAACCACAGACCATAGCAACAGGCTGGTAAAGATTACCCATTTGCGGCTAAACCGGTCGGCAAGGTAACCTCCCAGCGGACTGAGTATCGCATAAATAACCAGAAAAGCCGAAGTCAATAATCCAAACTCGGCATCAGTCATTGGAATATCCGCTTTTATTGGAGTTCTCATTGATGCAATCAACAAGCGATCGAGATAGTTTAGCAAAGAAACAAACCACAGTATGGCAACTACCAGCCATGCATATTCTTTTGTTGTTCTGTCCATCATCCTTTTATTAGTTTAGTACACCGCGGCATATGGTTCTTTCTACCCGGATATTTTTATCAAATATTGCAATGTCTGCATCTTTCCCTTTTTCAAGACTGCCTTTCCTATTAGCAACTCCAATGATTTTTGCAGGTGTTAATGACGACATACGGATAGCTTCACCCAGGGACAAACCAAGCTGATTTACACCGTTTCTGACACAGACATCCATGGTTGTTACACTGCCGGCATAAGCTGAATTATCCTTCAGGCGGGCAATGCCATTTTCAACCACGGCCTCTACTTCACCAATATGATGCATCCCATCGGGCAAGCCAACTGCCGGCATAGCATCGGTTACAAAACATACACGGTCAACGCCCTTAACTTTTACCAGCAATTTCATCAATTGCGGACCAACATGCCATCCGTCTCCGATGAGCGCACCGCTTACCCTGGCATCGTAAAGGAGAGTTTCAACCACACCGGCCACACGTTTTAAGTTATCGCGACGGAAATGAGACATATTGCAAAAGAAATGTGTGGAATGCCTCACACCGGCATCAATGGCATCTTTAATTCCGGGATAAATACCATCCGTATGCCCTGCCGACACGAGGATGCCCTTTTGGTTTAAGTCCTTTACCAACTGAACAGCACCTTCCAATTCAGGAGCAATTGTCATATAAAGTAACACATCGCTGTATTCCAAAAACGGCATGTAATGTTCCGGTTTGGGCAATGCCAGATATTGTTGTGGATGGGCACCACTTTGTTTGGGGCTGATATATGGTCCCTCCATGTGTATCCCCAGAAGTTCAGCGCCATCCATATTGCCTTCTCTCATATATCCTCGGGCAACCTGCAGCGCTTTCACAATATCGGTTGGAGCAGCTGTGATCGTAGTACCTACATAGGAAGTAACCCCATATTGGGTGAAAAATTTCCCCATTATTGAAAAGGTATCCGGGTCAACTTTCGACACATCGGTGCCGTTTGCCCCGTTTACGTGAATATCGATTAATCCGGGTGAAATATACCCGCCGCCGGCATCCACTTTTTCAGCATTCAACGGTTCTTCTACTTCTCCGTTTTTACCAACTTCAATTATTTTGCCGCCACGAACTATTACCACACCATCCTCAATCTCTAATTCAGGTGTTATTACCGTCCCATTTTTAACTACCAGATAGGATTCTACTTTCATTTCTTATTTTTTTAAGAAGGGAACAACAAAAGTAGAAGCACGAAGGCGCCCAACTGTTTTCCCTGTATTTAAACGACTTTCAACAAACTCCTGTAAATCTTCGACATATTCGAAGTTCATTTTTTCAGCTTCTTCTTTTGTGATATTCGGAGAATGTAAATAAAGCTTTGCTTTTTTGCGGACTACATTATTATGGATTACTTCAATGGCTGACATAGGGTCTTTTACAGTGCCATCGTCAAGGGCCTTTTCCATTTCAGTATTGGTTAGCAGGCCGAATCCCAGCATTTCCTTACCGTGCACAGGCGAAACTCCATCCCGGCAATTTGCTACCAGTAATATTTCTCCGCCCTCTTTTACTGCCAATGCTGCCGAGAATAAGCCTTTATTTGCCTGGGTCATGTCAACATCGTGGTTCCTGGTATCGGAAACTACCAAATCGACCCATTCGGGTATTCGTACAAAATAGGTCTTCCTTGCAATTTCCACACCGCGGCGGTGTGCCTCTACATAATGACCGCCAACAATCCCAACTGGCAAATCTTCGGCATTTAATATTACGTTTAGTATAGTGAATGGGTCTGCGGTTTTTGCCAACTCTTCCATTAATTTCCGGGGGAGTGTATCGGTTACCCCTATGGCTTGTTTCGGGTCGAGGCCCCCGACAACATGCATGTGGTGTACAGTATCTTCTCCTGCTACCCCGGGAAGAAGCATTTTAGCGCCTCCTGAAAATCCCGCCGGCATGTGCGGTACAAGGGTTCCGATTGCTATCCGCATGTCAGCCTCTATTACATGCTTGTTTATATAAATGGGAGCCCCGTCATCAAATTTTCCCATTTTTACCAAATGGTTCTTATCGAAAAAATGGTGATCCATAGACCGGTAACTCTCAAAAAATTTGTCTGACAAACGGGCACGTTTCTCTTTCTCTGTCATTAACCTGTGCGACCCGGATGCATACATAAAAAATATTTTATCCTTTTTAATGCCGGCTTCCTCCAATGCCGGCAAAAGGAAAGTGAGGATCTTTGAGGTGGGTGTTGAGCGTGTATAATCGTCAACTATTATACACACTGTTTTCTCGGGGCCAATAAAAGGATGAAGCGAGCTGATTGCATCGTTCACTGCTTTGCAAAAATCAGTGTCGGTACAAGTTTGGTCTGCATTATCAGGCAAGCCAAGGTCAAACCTGAATTTGGATGAATTTAATATGGGGATCTCCCCCATCTTTTTGGAAATCATTTAATTAAATTATTTATGGATGTAACGAAATACTTTAACTGAGTGAGGGGGTATTTCTATATATTTTACATTTGTTTCCACACTCAAATCTTTATGCTCCCACAAATCTCTTACTATGTAATCTTCCAATTTGTGGGGCTCCATTTTCCAATATGTACTATTGACTTTTAACAGATTCTCAAAATCAACCCTGACATTTTTAATTTCTTCGCCCCTGTTAAATAAACAGATTGCCCTTTCATTATTTTTCAGCTTTTTAATCCATATTTCATAGTCACCACTACTAAGGAAACAGAATCCCTGGCTACCCAGGGAATCCTGGTTTATTGAAATAAGCTCCTTGTTTGTAAGGATTTCCTTTATTTCCGGAGACATATCCCGGATATCATTCCCTGCCATTAAAGGAGCTGCCAGCATGCACCAAAGCGAAAAGTGCGCTTTATATTCTTCTGTGGTCATACCACCATTTCCAACTTCCAGCATATCCGGATCGTTCCAATGACCAGGGCCTGCATATTTTTCCAGCCCTTTTTGCTTATCTAATATTTCCAGGACAGCAGCCCACCGGTCTTTAATGTCGTGGTATGTACGCCATAAATGTCCCACTTCTCCGGCCCATTTCCAGGGTTTTTGGAAACCCCATTCACAAATACTGAAAACCACAGGACGCCCGGCTGCATATAGTGCGTCGCTCATTGTGGTATACGAACTAATTGCATGCTCTATGGACGAGGATGCAGATTGGGCATCTTCATTTGTTGTATAGCACCAATCGTATTTTAAATAATCAATGCCCCACCTGGCATAAGTGCGTGCATCCTGAAATTCATACCCGCGACTTCCCGGACGGCCGGCACAGGTATATTTCCCTGCACATGAATAAATACCAAGTTTTAACCCTTTTGAATGCAGGTAGTCGGCCAGATACTTTATGCCATTGGGGAACCGCTCTTTATCTATGATAATCTCCCCATCCTCATCTCTGCCTATCTGCCAGCAGTCATCAATAACCACATATTCATAGCCTGCATCCTTCATCCCGCTGCGAACCATCTCATCGGCTATTTCCATTATTAAAGCTTCGCTAACATCGCAGCCAAACTTATTCCAACTATTCCACCCCATGGGAGGTGTTTGGGCCAACTGATCAAATTTTTGCGCCTGAACATTCATAAAAAAGAATGTCAACACAATCCAAAAAAAATGTTTCTTCATTGTACGTTATAATATTATTAGTTTTACACCACTATATATCAAGGATTTGAATTGCCTTCCGAATCATAAAACATAGCGGCAACAGTTGCCTTTGTTCTAAAATTTTCCATCTATAATGTCGCTTTTGAACTTTCGGTCTGCCGACAACTTGATCCCGGGAGGTACTCCAATACGACACTTTCGGATTAAAAGTGAATCTGAAATCAATACATGCATTTCGATCTGCAAGTTAAGGTACTGATTCAGCATCCATTCCTAAACGATTACTTCGAAACGTTCTTGAACGGTTAAAATAATCGTCAAGGAGTTCAATATCAAACTCCTTTATCATTTGATTGACACTTACACTCTCATGCTCGCTGGTAATTAAAACTGCCCCCAGTTTTCCTGGATCTGTTATTGTAACAGCTCTTCCATATTTTTCCTTTACTGCACTGAGTTTATCCCAATTATAATCAAGATGCACAAGACGAGAGTCAAGGTTTATGGTAGTCACAGCATAATGAAAATAGTTTGTACTCGAAGCAACAATTTCACCAAGTGGATTACGTACCTCGGATGGCAAAGTAGTAAAGCCACAAGAGCTCACAAAAAAGGATCTGCATGAATATGCCCAGTTACTTTGTACAAGACCGCCATGATACATTGAAGGAAAAACGATAATATCCGGATCCTTTTTTTCGTATTTCTGCCGCAACTCATCAAAATTAAGATCAAAACAAATGGCACATGCCAAACGTCCAAAATCACACTCTAAAACGGGTGCATCATCACCCGCTTTTATCCCTGCTTCCATCTCTCCTATTGTCGGATAATTTTTATCGTATATCCCAGCAATCTTTCCTTCCCGATCTAAAAGGATACTCGAGTTCCTCCGAACTCCATCAGCATCCTGTCGCCGAATGGTACTGTATAAAATGTAACAGCGATTTTCCTTTGCAACTGAAGCGAAATAATCCAGTATTTGGTTCATCCTTGTCTGATAATAATTATCTTTTTCTGTTCGGGTTAATCCCATTGGAACATCGCATGCCTCAGGTAAAACTACCAGATCCGGTTTATTGGGAAGTACCTTTTTTAATCTGACATCCCAAAATTTGATAACCTTTTCCACAGTAACTTGCATCTCTTGTGTTCTATCTACAGAAGATGGTCTGCCTCCAATTGTAGCTACGGTAACGTAATTTGATGCATTCACTGAAGCCGTTATCATTAGTAATAACAGGCATTGAAAAAACACCGCGAATATGTACTTATTTAAACTCATTCCTTTTCTCATGGTTATATCCCCCATTTTTAATTAATATATCTAATATATAGTATATACAATCATTCCGCTTAGCATTGGAGTTTCTGGATTTGTTTGTCAGTTACTATACTTACTCCTACTTATTTAATCTTTGCCCTGGAAAACAAATCAACAACTTTTTCCTGAGATAAATCAAACTGCACATAACGGCGATCTCCTACTGGAATTGTAATGCTTTCCACATTACCCTTTAATGGTATTTCTTTTCCCAGTTCCTCAAATAGCCTAACATTCCCTGAACTAACAGGCAATTCAAGGCCCCCATCTCCATAAATATGCCAATAAACAACACAGGTTTTGTTATTACGCTCAAATATGAAAGCGCGTACATTTTTATTTCCATTAGCTACATTGAGTATCTGCGTATATGGAAACATTTCAAAATCTCCATTTTCATTGATTAAAAGAATGTGCTCTTGCTCGGAATTTTTCAATTCTTCTTTTTGGTTTTCAGTAAAAAAATTTTCTATCCGTGCTTCTTCCCACCGGCGGATGACTTCCAGATTATCCGGAGTCCGGTTGTGTTGCTTTAGTTGGTCTAATTTGCCAATCAATGAAATAGGACAATCCCAAGCAGCACCACGGCTGCAAACATATTCGAACATATCCGGCTGCATCCCTATTGTATTCTCACTCGGTGCAACATAATTCACCCATCCAAAATTTATCGAAGTAAAATCTTGTGAAACAAATTTTGCCTGGGTTAATGGATATTTTCGTGTAGCTTCTTTAATTATTTCAGGCCTGAAAACATCAAAGGCATTTCCACGGGTCAACATATGCCAACTAAAATGTGACTTAAGGGCACCTTCTGAAAATACCGGTGGTGAAACAAAGTTATTGTGTAATTTCAATTGAGCCATTGAAGTATAAAACCAGTAAGGTGGAATCACATCTTCAGCCCCATCAAAATAAATAAAATCAAAACCCGCATCGTTATAAATTTTACCAATTTTTTCAGCAATTTCATCTTGAATACTTGTACGTTGATCTAACCGAACCCACTTATGCCAAGTATCAACGTCCAACAGCCCAAAGCGGAATCCTTGCACATAATTCGAAACCCTAGTATTAAGTGCTCCTCTTGTACAACCTGTAAATTGATAGGGCCATTCAATCGTATAATCGGAATATTCAATCAATTCTTCTCCAATCTTTAGTATCCGCCGTCCCTCTTCCATTGTAAGTCCCTCAGGGTTTTCTTCAACTGATACTATATCGGATTCATTGTCCAACGGTAAAGCTAAAGTAAAATTACGACGAAGATTCAACCTGTGATCCGGAACAGGATTTACATATAGATCAGTTTTATCAACTTTATTATACCATAAATGAGTCCCCACAATCATACCTGCATCTTTAATTTTTCGAACAACGGTTTGAAGATCTTCCATGCCATTTGGGTATTCATTCTTCCAAGGAAAATGCCCAAAAGATGAAACAAATGAATTCCAAACTATTTGAACAGCTTTAAATCCACCTTTTTTAGCAAAAGCAATGTGTTCATCAATATTCTGCGGATTTGCATCCCATATCTCATAATAGGAATATTTATATTCCTCGCTTCTACGACTATTTACTCCTTTAGGAAGATTAAAATCATTTTCGACTTTTTCAATTTTATCTAATAGTTTTTCTCTTTCTGTGGCAATCAAAACAACTCCAACTCCCTTCATTTTTACTTCTTCATACATCTCTGCTTTAAAAATACGAAATCCATTTCGCTCTTCTGCATCAATCATAGCATAAGGATCTGATGCCAAAAGATTAATTGCTATCTGCTCGTCCCAGGAAACATTAAGCCATTCACCAAAATATTCCCTGTTGCGAACAGGCAATTGTAATAAAGTAAATTTATCAATTTCAGTTCTTCTTTTAACGCCATAATCTAAAATCGTGTATTCTAAGTCTTTAAGATTAAACCCAATATAATCATCATTAATATTCACCTCAATAACAGCAAGATATGACTCCAATTCAAATCCAACAATAAGCTCATCCCCTCTCCAATAAACAGTATCCGCATTAAATGTTTTTGGTTTTGCCGGAAACATTAATTGGACTTCATTATCATAGGGTCTTAATTGGTAAAAAGAAAAGGCTGGTATATTGGCATCAGTATGCAGACACTCCTGCCCTGAAGATTTATGAATTAAGCTCAATGCTTGCCCTTTTCTGCTAATTACTAAACGCATTTCCGGATTTTCAATAATAATATTCTTCTCATCAGTTTGCTTTGGCTTACTTACTTGGCTGCAAGCATAAAGAAAAAAGAAAGAAATAATTAAAATATTTTTCATAATTTTTTTCTGTTATTTTTATTTTTCAATATTTTTATTTATTTCAAATAAAAAGGTTGTTATCTTTGCGGTCTGTACCCTTCATCAATCAATAATTCTTTTGTGCCAGCAAGCCGACCCGGAGTAATAACATACTCCCCACTTTCCGCCAGAAAGAAGATCGTATTATTACCTGCATTAACGTAAGTATTAAACTTTATTTTTCCATCCTTGCTTTTAACATTCCAGTCTCCTTGGTTCATGCCTGCCAGCACGACCTGGTATTCACCATTAACCGGTATTTTTATTGTAAAGCTTTGATCAATAAGACCGGCGCCTTTGCTCATGCTCACTACCCGGTCGTCTATTAGCACAACATAGCTCACAGACGTTTCATATTTTTCTGTTGGCAGCGGTTTAGTATCACCTGCCGTTAATTGAAATACCGTAAGGAAACGGTCCCTATTGTTGGCAGACTTAGGTGAGATCATTATTCGATGTCCATTAGCCTCAGGATAGTTCCTTGGAAGCACCCTTCCCGGTATTTCATACCGGAATTCAAATGAGCTGGTTGCATCCGGCCCGCTCAGTATCTCCATCTCACGTTCATCCGGATCCGGTATAAGCATCTCCATATAAGTCCTTCCGACAAGTCCTTTGCGTTCATTATTGAGAATTACACCGTTACCTGTTGTCTGGGGCGGATTATGGGTATTGATCTGCCAGTACTTTTTAAATTCAGGATCTGCAGTGGTCATATCATCGGTCAATATAATAGCAGCAGGTATAGAGTCACGATCCAGGTTGAGAAAACAAAAACCGCGCGTATAAGCCTCTATCTTTGACGAATATGCACCAACCAAATCGACCGAAAAGTAACTATAAAATGGATGTAGTTTCGATGGTCCAAAATCGACAGAAAGTACCTTCCCATTATTGAACCATGGATCGGTTTCGGCCTCCTTTGGAGTTTTTGGATTCCTTTGATTAAATTTGGTTCCTCCGTCATTGGACTCAGTATTCCCGAACTTCTCATCAGGATCCCTTGCAAGCATCATGCTATGGGAGATCGACCGTTTATGGAAGTTGTAATCATAAGGCGGTCCGTAGAACCCGTAAACTCCTATATCTCCTACCTGGAATCCGCGGTAATATATCTGCATCGATCCTGCATCACTATGTTGATGATTACCAAAATGAAAACCTCCACCTTTGATTTCAGCAACCACATCATTACTTTTCATTCCAACATTCCAACCAGTGCGAGCAATCATAGAACCAAGAATGGTTCCAAAATCCTTAGTTAAAGGCAGAGACTCGAAGCTAGGTTCAGCTTGCAATTCAGGATCATTCAAAAGAAGAAATAGTACAGGATTATCATTTAATCCTCCCTGGCGTTCAAATTCAGCCTTAATAATCGGGTCATTAGCATAAGTATAAAACAGAAACATCGTTTGCGGATGATTCCAGTAGTAAAATTCACCTGGGATACCAGAATTAAACCCATCACCATCTCGAAGCATTTGACCATCGGGAAGACGCATGTACAACCAGAATTCAGCAACGTCTTTCAAATTTTCGCCGAAAACCGGTTGCCCTATCATACGGTAAAATAACCAAGCTGCATGCAAATCCCAACCAATCCTATATGCACCATAGTTAACACCTTGATTATGTCGCGGTGATTGATACTCCCAGTTTCGCATCGGTACCAATTCTTCCAAAATACGATACGAACAATATTGATACGGTAATGGATCTTCATCATAAATTGCAATACTCATTGAGAGAAGATCCCGGTTCACTTGCGCTTCATTGCCGTGTCCAATAATAATAGACTGCTTAAATGGAGGCCAGCCGATCTCCATATCTTCGGCTAATCGCATCAAATTATTGTAAAAAATTTGTTTTTCTTCTGGAGACAGAAGATCATAACACCAGTCGTACACCAATGAAGCAGTATAGATAGCCCGACCAATTTCCCTTGTGATATCCAGTAAATTACCGAATTCAACATGTGATATATAGTCGGTCATTAATTTAATTGCTTCCCTACCAATCTGTTTATCATCAGTCATGAGATAATAAAACGCTTTAGTTTCCGCCGCTTTTTCCAGTTTGGCATCGAAAGATACCTCTGTATCAGGTTCAAATTCAAAAACAAAAGGAGAAAGAGCATATTTTTTTACTTTCCACCATTCCTTTAGATTTTCACCGACTTCCAATCGCGCTCTAACCTTTGGCAATGATTGCTGGTTTACCCAAAGGCGTGGCCGACTGGAGGGCGGAAGAATTTTTGGTTTGTAATCCTCCGCGGATTTCGGTACTTGTGGTGGTTGATAACTCGAAAGTTGGATATATTCCAAGCGTACACCTCGTGGCAACCAAATCTTTAACTGTTGATTCTCCCCATTAAAATTAAATTTGCCTGGCTCTTGTCTAGGAACATCCCATGGCACATAAACTACACGTTTTGTGGGACGTTGGTTGTCAATTTGTATTTTAATATATAAGGATTCAAATTTACTTGTTGCCTTATTCATTTTTATTGCGCCTTCATTATCAGTTACGGCAAAAGTATTCATAACGTAACGTCCAGAAGGTACTTTTAAATTAAAGACCAGATCTGCTTCAGCTCGTTCTCCATCAATTGCAGCAGGAACATTTGGTTTTAAGGTCATACCCTTACCGTTTGACAATCTTTTATCTTCAACTATCTCAGCAGATTCAGAATTAACTCTAGCCATTTCAACATCAAGTCTGATAACTACGCGTTCATTAAAAAAATCCTGAGAACTATATCTGTTTTTTAATGTTGATAAATTCCTCTTACTAGTAAAAGAACTAAAAACTACAACAAAAATTAATAAAAGAAATATAGAATACTTTTTCATGATATATAAATTTTTATTTCAATTTGAATCCACTAAATACACCTTCATCTGTTAATATCACGACAAGTGGCTCATTAGGTGTTTTTAAAACATTTATATCTAACGGTTTCCCATTCATTT
>JACDJB010001376.1_pt1 | contig 19836 bp, 20 predicted proteins | sample 7454121 | NCBI WGS metagenome assembly JACDJB01 (sample SAMN14253290, study PRJNA609438) | sludge metagenome | isolation source: sludge after 25d culture with pyrite | collected 2018-12-20 | reverse complement strand
GAGGTCGATCTGCTCCTTCTTGGTGAACCGCAGGATCGACTCGTCCTCGAACATGGCCTCGAGTTCCCGCAGGCGCTCGACGCGCGTGCGGATGGTCTTGAAGTTCGTCAGGAGGCCGCCCAACCAACGCTCGTTGATGTAGGGCATGCCGCAACGCTTCGCCTCGGCCGCGAGGATCTCCTGCGCCTGCTTCTTGGCGCCGACGAAGAGGATGATTCCCCCGCGGCCGGCGAGGTCACGCAGGAAGTCGAACGACTTCTCGCTCTCGACGAGGGTCTTCTGCAGGTCGATGATGAAGATGCCGTTGCGCTCGGCGAAGATGTAACGCTTCATCTTCGGGTTGCAGCGCTTGGTCTCGTGGCCGAAGTGCACGCCGGCTTCGAGCAGTTGCTTCATTCCAAGGTAAGACACTTTTCCTCCATGGCGGGATGTTGAGGTCGATATCGGTGAGCCGCGCCACCTCGGTGGCTGGGGGGATCCCCCGGCTGCGCCCAGCTATCGCTCTGGTCATGACGGACATCCCGCTGCCGCCGACCAAACCTACCGAGTATACAGGCCGCGGCGTAGGTTCGTCCAGCCGCCGCCGCCTGAGCGGTGAAGTGCGCAAAGGGGCGGGCGCCCGGCCTTTCGGCTCGGGCGCCCGCACGAGGACAGCGAGTAGTGCGGGGGCTACTGGCCGAGCTCCTTGCGGGCGTCGGCGTAGTTCGGGTCGAGCTCGAGGGCCCGCTCGAAGGCACGCTTGGCGTTGTCGGCGTCGCCGCTGGCGCCGCGGCGCTGGTAGGCCTTGCCGAGCCAGTAGTAGGCGTCGGCGCTCGGGGGCGGTAGCAGCGCGCCGTACTGGGCGTACTTGACGGCGTCGTCCACGCGGCCGACGCTCATGTAGGCGCGGGCCAGGTAGGTGTAAAGGGGCGGAAGGAACACGGCACCGTCGAGGGCGATGGCTGCCTCGAGCTTCGGCACGCTGCCGGCCACGTCGCCACACTCGAAGAGCGCGATGCCTAGTTGAGACACGGCCGAGACCGAGTCCGGAGAGAGGCTGGCCGCCTGCGATAGCTCGTACTCGGCGGTGGCGCAGTCGCCAAGCCGGAAGGCGATGTTGCCAAGGTTGTTGTGCGCGGTGGCATTGGACGGGTCGAGGACGACGGCGCGCCGGAAGGCCTGTTGGGCCAGCTCGAGCTCGTCGAGGTCGCGGTAGACGCGCCCGAGGTTGACCTGAACCGTGCTCTTCTCGTTGGCGGCAAGGGGCGCGCTAGAGGTGTCGGCGGCCACGAGGGTGGAGGCGCGCTCGAGCGTCGTGCGGGCCGACGCGAGGTCGCCGAGCAGGTACTGGATCACGCCCTTGGTGTTCTGAACCCGCCAGTCGTCCGGCTTGAGGCGTTCGGCGCGCTGGATGCTGTCGAGGGCATCGGCGAGCCGGCCGGAGTAGGCGGTCGGATCGGACTGGTACTGGTTCTGGTAGGCGATCGCCAAGTAGATGTGGGCGTCAACGAAGTTCGGGTCGGCCGCCTGGGCGGCCTGGAACGCCTCGATGGCGGCCGGGTACGCCCCCTGGCACGCCAGGGCGCGGCCCTTGCCCACGAGCCCCGCGGCGTTCTTGGGCTCGGTGCGCAGAGCCTCCTGGTAGAAGAACTGCGCTAGCGCGCAATCGCCACGGTCGAGGTAGAAGGCACCGTTCTCGATCAACGTGGCGGCGTCGAGCGTGGCGGGTTCGGCGTCCTGCGCGAACGCCCCGCTCGCGAATGCCACCAGCAGCGCGGTGACCGCGTACCTCAACAGAGTGGTGCTTGTGAGCCTGAAGCTGATCAACGTGTCCTCCGAAGACCTTATTCGGTGCCGCGAGTCTAACACCGCAGCTAGCGGCCGAAAGCAGGTGGCCGACGTGTTGTCGCTCCACTGCGTCTCAACGGGCTTCATCATCGCCAAAATGTGTGAGAGCGCCGTGTGCCTTGGGCAGCGCAACGTACCTCGGCCAGCGGCTAGTGCCTTGCGGCCTACTTTGCTAGCATGGGCCGGTCGCCGACAGTTCGTCGGAACCCTTCCGGTTACCAACCGCAGCGGGCACGAGCGGCCGGTGCCTCCGACCAGGGCCCACAGAAAGGGTCCACAGAACGGGCCCACAGAAAGTAGGTAGTAGTTCAGGGTGAATCTGCGCAGTCTGCACCTTGCCTGGGCGGCTTTGATAGGTAACGGTGTCGTCATCTTGCAGGGCGCCGTGGTGCGTAGCACCGGCTCGGGCGCCGGCTGCGGCAGCCACTGGCCCACGTGCAACGGCCAGGTCGTGCCGCTCGACCCATCTGCCGGCACGATCATCGAGTTCAGCCACCGCCTCCTGTCGGCTGGTGTCCTCATCCTCGGGGCGTGGCTCCTGACGAGGGCCCTGAGGACCCGCCGCGAGAACCCGGGGCTCGCGGCCTACGCGGGCTTCGGCTTCGCTCTCGTGGTGCTGGAGGCGCTCATCGGCGCGGCGACGGTCCTGCTCGGCATGACCGGTGACAACACCAGCGTCGCGCGTGGTGTGTGGGTGGCTTCCCACCTCGTCAACTCCCTGCTGTTGATCGGGGCCCTCGCCGCCACGGTCGTCTACGCCGGCCGAGAACCGCCGGCGTACCCCTTGCACCTACGCGCGCAAGGCAGTCTGGCGAGCGTGACCGGGCTGGGCCTTGGCCTCATGCTGCTCCTCATGTTCACGGGCGGGATCGCGGCGATGGGCAACACCATCTTTCCACCCGAATCGCTCGCCGCCGGGCTACGCGCCGATCTCGACCCGAGTTCGCACCTCCTCATCCGCCTCCGCCTATTGCATCCGCTCATAGCGATAACCGTGGGGACCTATCTCTTCGTCGCCCTGGGGATGGCGTGGTGGTTGAAGGCGGTGCCCGCCGCCAGGCGCACCTCCAAAGCGCTCCTCGGCGTGTTCCTCACCCAGGTCGCAGTGGGTATCCTTAACCTAGCGCTGCTCGCACCCGCGGTGCTGCAGCTCATCCACCTCGCGCTGGCGGTCACGGCTTACGCCCTGCTGTCGGCGACGACGGTTCAGCTTCTAGGCGGGCGCTCCGCGGCGCTCGGGTCGAGCGCCAAACGTGGCGCAGTACTGGAGAGCGCAAGAACGTGAACGAAGCAGATACCCCCGCCACCGGGCCGGCGCGCGCCACCGTCCGTGACTACCTCATCCTGACCAAGCCGAAGGTCATCTCGCTGTTACTCCTGACCACGGTGGGCGCCATGTTCATAGCCGCGAAGGGCATGCCCGACTGGCTGGCGCTGTTGGGCATCCTGGTGGGCGGTTACATGTCGGCCGGAGCGGCGGGCGTGTACAACATGGTCTACGATGCCGACATCGACGTGAACATGAAGCGCACCGCCAAGCGGCCGCTGGTCAGGGGTTCGGTTACGCCGCGCAACGCGCTCGTCTTCGCCGTCGCGCTTACCGTTCTCTCGTTCGTGATCATCGCCCTGACGTCCAACATGTTGGCGGCGCTCCTGAGCTGGGCCGGTATCGCCTTCTACGTGCTCATCTACACCATGTGGCTGAAGCGCAGCACGTGGCAGAACATCGTCATCGGTGGCGCGGCGGGCTCCATCCCACCACTCGTGGGCTGGGCGGCGGTAACCAACGACCTGAGCCTCCTGGCCTGGATCTTGTTCGCGGTCGTGTTCGTATGGACCCCCGTTCATTTCTGGGCCCTTGCGCTGATGGTCAAGAAGGACTACGCGAACGTCGGGGTACCCATGGCGCCATCCGTTATCGGCGAGCGCGCCACCGTGATGCAGATGATCTTCTACACGGTGCTGACGGTAGTGCTCACGCTGCTGCCGTTCTTCTTGCGTGAGTTCAGCCCGGCGTACCTCGTGGCCGCCTTGCTCCTCAACGTGGTGCTCGTCGTGCGCATGGCGCGGGTGTTCCTGGTCGTCCGCTCCGGGCGCTCCGTGGAGCGCCAGACGGCCCTGCCCCTCTACCTGTACTCGATGAGCTACCTGGCGCTCGTCTTCCTCGCGATGGCGCTCGACCGGGTCATCTTCTGAGCCGGCCGCCGTGAGCGCTGGCGAAGACACCCGCGGCGTAGGACCCTTGCTGCTCCGCCCGCGCTGGATAGCGGGGCATGTCTTGGCCCTCGTGCTGGTCGTGTCGTTCGTGAACCTGGGTTTCTGGCAGTTGCGGCGCTTGGACCATCGGCGCCAGGTGAACGCCACCATCGACGCACGTTCACATTTGCCCCCCGAAGCGCTGGCGACCGCGCTGAAGCCGGGCGAGGCGCCACGGGAGTTCCTGCCAGTGAGCGCTACCGGCGTCTACGACCCCGCTCACGAGGTGCTCCTTCGTGGCCGCTCCTTGGGCGGCATGCCCGGCTTCAACTTGCTGACGCCGCTGGTGCTGGACGCTTCCGCCGGGGTGTGGGAGGGAAGCGCCATCCTCGTCGAACGCGGTTGGGTACCGTACGACGAGGACGCCGTGCCCGTGACGGCCGCCCTGCCGCCCGCGGGCACCGTCACGCTGGTGGGTGAGTTGCACGCGCCGCAATCGCCCCCCACGGGGCCGCTGGCCGGGCTGGCGGCCCACGATCCGCCTACCGGCCCCCTGGTGCAGAGCTATTACGTCGACGTGACGCGCCTGGCCCCGCAGATGCCCTACGAACTCGTGCCCGCCTACCTGATCCTACGTCAGGTGCAGCCCGTCTCTCCCAGGACGCTGCCCCAGCCGCTGCCCTTGCCCGAGACCGACGAGGGGCCTCACCTCGGCTACGCCATCCAGTGGTTCGGCATGGCCCTCGTCGGCATCGTCGGCTACTTCTTCCTGATCCGCTCCACCCTCAAACAGAACCGGCGTCGCGCTGAAAGCTCGCGACGCCGGTCGTAAGGCCTTACTGCCGACAGGCTCGTCAGGCGCGGGTCGGGGCCGCCTTGAGGCTGGCTTCTATGGCGGCCAGGAGCTCGTCGTTCGCCTTGATGAACTTGGCCACGCCCTCGTCCTCGAGCTTCGCCACGACCGTTTCGAGGTTGACGCCCACCCCCGTGAGCGCCTGCAGCATGGCCAGCGCGTCATCGGCGCCTTCTTTGATGCGCGCCGCGGGGTTGCCGTGGTCCCTGTAGTCGTCGATGGTCTTGAGCGGGAGCGTGTTGATGGTATCGGGTCCGATGAGCGGCTCGACGTACTTGACGTCCGAGTAGCTGGGATCCTTCGTGCTGGTGCTTGCCCATAGCAGGCGCTGTGGACGCGCACCCGCCTTGGCGAGCCTGGCGAAGCGTTCGCTGCCGGCGCCGAACAGTTCCTCGTAGATGACGTAAGCGCGCTTGGCGCTGGAGATCGCGGCAGTGCCGCGCAACTGGTGAGCCGCGGTGGCTTGCGGCACGGGCTGGCTGGCCAGGGCGTCCAGCTTCGGGTCGATCATGACGTCGATGCGGCTCAAGAAGAAGCTCGCCACCGACATGACGTTCACGCTCTTACCCGCCTTCAGCCGTTCCTCCAGTCCCGTCAGGAACGCGTCCGCCACCTGGCGGTAGCGCGGCAGGCCGAACAGGAGGGTGACGTTCACGTTCACGCCGTCGGCGATGAGGCGACGGATAGCCGGGACCCCCGCGTCGGTGGCCGGCACCTTGATGAAGATGTTGGGACGATCCAGCCTCTTCCAGAGGTGGTGGGCCTCCTTCACCGTGCCGTCCTCGTCGTGGGCAAGCTCCGGAGACACCTCCAGTGAGACCATGCCGTCCAGTCCGCCAGAGGCGTCGAACATCGGGCGGAAGAGGTCGGCTGCTTCGGAGATGTCCGAGATCGTCAGGTCCTCGTACGTCGCCTTCGCGTCGGCGCCCTTGCGCGCGTGGTCCGCGATGGCGTCGTCGTAGTCGTTGCTGTCGACGATCGCCTTGTGGAAGATCGACGGGTTGGACGTGACGCCGGCGAGGCCGTCATCGTCGATGAGGCCCTTGAGCTTGCCGTTCTTCAGCCAGGAGCGGCGGAACTCGTCCAAGTAGATGGTCTGTCCGAACTCTTTCAGGCGTAGTAGAGGGTTCATGTCCTACCTCCTCGCGGGCAGTCGGCAGCGCTGACGCCGCCGCGCTCCGCTAGACGACCCGATGATAAGTCACTCAGTCGTTCTCGATGCCCGTAGCGAACACGGCGCCGTCCTCTTGCTCGAGCCTCAGGCGGGGCAGCGGCAGCACGGCCGGGCCGCTGACGGCCTTGCCGGCCTGCATGGGATCGAACACGCTCAGGTGGCAGGGGCAGGTGAAGGCGGGCGAGTCGGTGTTGTAGTTGAAGCCGATGGCGATGGCCTCTGGGTCGGTGTTGAGCACCACCGTGCAGTGTTGGTGCGTGCAAACGCGGCTGAAGCCGGCCAGGTAGGCGCTGACGGTGGCTACGCCGCTCTCGACGGCGAGGTCGCCGGGTATCGGCCCAGGTAGGCGCACCACCAGTGCGGGAATGCCGTTGACGGTCGGGTCCGCACTCGGAAGTTCGAACGCGACCGCGTCCCAAACGTTGCCGAACGCCGTCAGGGCGGCCACCCTGGTTGGTGGCCGGGGGGCGAAGACCGGCTCGGCGGCGGCGCTTCTCTTGAGGAAGTGGACCTTGATGGCCTCGTAGAGGCCCAGGCCGCCGCCCACCGCCACCGCGATGACGGGGATGCGCCAGAGCCACTTGAGCAGTTCCCGGCGCTCGGGATCGGCCGGAGCGCCCGGGTCGGTCATTCGCGGCTCGCCTGGCTCTTCGACAGGACCTGGGTGACGTACGCGACCACCGCGTCGATCTCGTCGGGTTGAAGCTCCGCCATGAAAGCCGGCATCAAGCCGCGACCGAAACGCACGGCGTCGCGAACGTTGGCCTCGTTGCTGGCCCTGGGGTTCCCCGCCAGCGTGGCGCCAACGCCACCCTCGCCGTTCGGGCCGTGACACACCGTGCAGTTGGCCGAGAACACCTGGCGGCCGATGACGGGGAGCGCCGCCGCCTCGGGCGCCTGGGAGGCCTCGCCCCCGCTCGCCTGCTGCCTTGCGGCCTCGGCGAGCGCGGCAGCCGCGGCGCCCTCGGTGGGCCCGACGAGCGCCGCGTAGGCGTCGTACGTGGTGGCCGCTCGGTCCCAGGCGCCCGTCTGGGCGTAGGCGTCGGCCAGCGTCATGACACTGTCCGGTAGGAGGTGTTCCAGACCCCCTGCGGCATCTGCCGCCCGCTCTATCGCGCCGACGGCATCCGCGGGCCGGCCGGCCGCGTACAGCAGCTGTCCGGTGCGAGCCAGTGCACGCGGCTGGTTGGCGTCCAGCTCCGTGAGGACCCTGAAGTAGTTCTCCACCGCGCGTTGGGGCTCGCCGGCGTCCCAATAGGCGTCGCCGAGCGCCATCAGGTTGGCCTGCGTGGGCTCGGCCTGAGCCGCCGCCTGGAGCGGCAGCAGCGCCCGCATGAGGTCGAGCCGCGCCTGCGTTGCGGGTTCGGCGGCGCCCTCGGGCGTGGCGGCGAAGTCCTCGTACGCGTCGAGCGCTAGCTCCAGGTCGCCGCGGGCGAACGCCACCTCGCCCAGGAGGTAAAGGGTCTCCGGGTCGTTAGGGTCGGCGGTCCGCGCTTGTTCCAGCCAGTCTTGCGCCTGCGCCAGGTCTCGCTGCAGGTACAAGATGGCAAGACGCTTGTACGCCGCCGCGGGAACCGGGCTGACCTCCGCGACGATGCGCTCATAGGCCTGTTCGGCGTCGTCGAGCCGTTGCAGCCCGAGGTACGTGTCACCCAGCGCGAGAAGGTTGGCGGCCGTCGGATCGTCCTTGGCCGCTCGCTGTGCCGCCTGCAGTTGCCTGGCCGCGTCGACGTCCGTGGTCGTGATGGTGTCCGAGTCGGACACGCGTGGCAGGACGTAGGTGGGCAGCGCCGCGGCAAGCACCAAGAACGCCCCTAGCACGGCCAGCGCTCCCACCGGGACGCGTCGCCTCGTAGCCACACGGCCCTTGGCGGGCTTACCCGCGAGGGCGCGCTGCCGCTCGTCTATCGCCGTGAGCACCTTGGCAGCCTTGGCCTCGTACCGGGCGTGCAACTCTTGCCGCCTTGCAAGTGGCAGGTCGACACGCGCGTCGAGCTCTTTGATCGCGCGCAGCAGCGCAGCCTTCTCCTCGTTGAGATCGACCAGGACGGGGTCGCGGTCGTCGGGCAGCGGGTCTGCCTGGCCCGGCGCCACCAACGGCAGGGCGACGTAGAAGAAGGCGATCAGCACCAAGACGCCGATCAAGATGGTCGTGAGCATCAACCTTCTCCGCTCCGGCCGTCCGGGCCGGCCGTCGACGCCGGCCCGCCGCCGTCGGCGAGGAGTCGCCTCACCCGCTCGAGCTCGTCCTCCGTCGCGTTCACCGGCACGCGCGAGGCGGCCAGCCAGCGCCTGGCGAACGTGACGACCACGGCCACTGCCACCAGCGCGACGATCACGGGCAACAGCCACACGAGCAGGTGGATGCCGCGCTTGGGCGGATCGAGCAGGATCCAGTCGCCGTAGCGGGCCTGGAAGAACTCGTAGATCTGCTGGTCGGTCTCGCCCGCGGCCACCTTCTCCTCGATGACGCTGCGCATCTGCTGCGCTATCTGGGCGCTGGAGTCGGCCACGCTCTCCGAAACGCACACGGGGCACCTGAGGTTGCGGGCGATGTCGAACGTGCGAGAGCCCACCTCCACGTCTTGGGCAAGCGCTAGGGCGAACAAGGCCACGACGCCGGCTATCAGGGCCGAGCGCAGCCGACGGTGAGCGATCATCGGAGCAACGCCTCCACCTGCGTGGCCAGCACCTCGGCAGTCACGGGCCCGACGTGCTTGGCCCTGATGTTGCCCTGCGCGTCCACGAAGAACGTCTCGGGCACGCCGTAGAGGCCCCAGTCGACGCTGACGACGCTGTCGTTGTCGAACGCGTTGGGGAAGGTGAGGCCGAAGCGGCCGATGAAACTGCGGCCCTCGTCGCGCTTGTCCTTGTCCTGTGTCTGGATCCCCAGGAACTGCACGCCCCTGGGCTGGTAGGTCAACCAGGCCTGCTGGAGCACCGGGGCCTCCTCGTAACAGGGGAGGCACCAAGACGCCCAGAAGTTGATGACCATCGGCTTGCCCAGGTGGTCGCCCAGGTCGAAGCTCGCGCCGTAATCGGGTTGATAGCGGTCGTAGAGGGGAAGGCTGAAGCTGGGTGCGGGTCTGTCGATGAGGACGGAGGCGATGTCGCGGTCCGGGCTGCCGCGCAATAGCCCGAAGGCGAAGAGTGCACCAAGTAGCGCGAGCGAGGCGACCACCAACAGTAGCCGGCGTAACTTCACGTGGTGGCCCTGTCGCCGGCCTCGTCGCCGGCGGTCACGCGGGCCGGGACCCGGCGGCCGCTACCACCGAGGCTGTAAATCGTGCCGAGGGCCAAGATGATCCCGCCTACCCAGATCCAGGTGACGAGCGGGCTCTTCACGGCCCGCAAGACCACGAAGGTGCTGGTAGGCGTGACGGTGCTGTTGAGGTTCAGGTAGAGGTCGTGCGTGGGCGTGTAGAGGACGGCGGGGGTCGGGACGGTGCGTCCGGCCTCGCCGAACAGGTTCAGGCGCGGCCTGAGCGTGGCGACCTGCCTGCCGTTCCTGGTGACGTCGATGACGGCGCCGGCGCTGATGCGTTGGGGCGTGCGCTCCATGAAGCGGTCGACGGCGGTGAGGGTGTAACCGGAGAACTCGGCGCTGGCGCCGTAGTCGAGCTTGATCTGCTCGTCGATGCGGTAGCCGGAGCTGAACGCCACGCCGACCGCCACGATGACGACCGCCAGGTGCACGATCATGCTGCCCACGCGCCGGCGGCTCTCGAGGGCGTAGGCGCGGAGGATCTTCAGCGGGTTCTTCTGCTTGGAGAGCCTGAAGCGCGGCACCAGGGCGCCGCTCAGCAGCAGGGCGAGGCTCATGAGGTTGTAGCCCGCCAAGGCGACCGTGAGCGCGGGGTAGACCTTGTGCACCCCGAGCAACCAAGCAAGTGCCCCGGACACCACCAGCGCGGCGGTCAGCCAGATCAGGTTCCGGCTCAGCCGCTGCTGTTCGGCCCGGCGCCAGGGGAGCAGGGGCCCGATGCCCATCAGCAAGAAAACGAGCATCCACAGGGGCAGCGTCACCTGATCGAAGAACGGGGGACCCACCGTCACCTTGTCACCCGACAGGGCCTCGACGATGAGCGGGAACAGCGTGCCGAGCAGCACGGCCGCCGTGAGCGCCACGAAGAGGATGTTGACGCCCAGGAAGCCCCCCTCGCGGCTGACGACCGAGTCGAGTTCGCCGCGGTCTCTCACGTCGTCCCAGCGCAGCGCCAGCAGCCCGAACGCCACCAGCGTCACCAGCAAGAAGAAGGCGAGGAACGCGGGTCCGACCGGGCCGTCCCCGAACGCGTGCACCGACGACACGACGCCCGAGCGCGTGAGGAAGGTGCCGAGGATCGAGAGCGAGAACGTGGCGATGATGAGCAGCACGTTCCACGGCTTGAGCATGCGGCGGCGCTCCTGCACCTGCACGCTGTGGATGAACGCCGTGGCCGTCAGCCACGGCATGAAGCTCACGTTCTCGACCGGGTCCCACGCCCAGTAACCGCCCCAGCCGAGCACCTCGTAACTCCACCAGCCCCCGGCCACGATGGCCGCGGAGAGGAAGCCCCAGCCCGTGAGGGTCCAGCGGCGCGTCTGCGCCATCCACTCCGTGCCCGGCCGGCGCGTTATGAGCGCGGCCATGGCGTACGCGAACGGCACCGTGAGACCCACGAAGCCCAGGTACATGAGCAGGGGGTGCACGGCCATCATCCAGTGGTTCTGCAGCAGCTCGTTGGGCCCGGGGCCATCGAGAGGCGGCACGGCCATGACGACGAAGGGGTTGGCCGCGAACGCCAGGACGCCGAGGAAGAAGACCTGGACGGCCTGCATGATGGAGATGGCCCACGGACGCAGCACGCTCAAGGGGGCGGTCACGGCGAGCAGCGCCGTGTAACCGGTGAGGAGCCAGGCCCAAAGGAGTATTGAGCCCTCGAGCGCCGCCCACATCGTCACGACCTTCACCCAGACGGGCGAAGCGATGCGCGAGTGGTTGGCCACGTACTGCACGCTGAAGTCGTTGCCCAGGAGGGCCGCCTGCATGACGGCGACCGCCGCCGTGGCGACCACGAAGCCGGCCACGGCGGCCAGGCGCGCTGACGTCTGGAGCCGGGCGTCGCGGCGCGACGCGCCGACGATGCCGGCGACGGCGCCGTAGAGGGCCAGCCCGAAGGCGATGAAGACGCTGGCGCTACCCAGCGGTCCTAAGTGAAGCTCGAGCATGTGGGTTCTCCCGGTTCAGCGGAGCGAGTCTTTGAGGGCTTCGACGTCGATGGGCTCGCCCTCCGCAGGCGGGTGGTAGTCGTTGCTGTGTTTGACGAGCAGGTTGTCGCCCACGAAGACGTTGTCGTGGAAGCGCCCCTCGATGACCACGCCGCCGTTCTCCTGGAACAGGTCCGGGGGCGCGCCGTCGTACTGCACCGGGTAATCCTTGAGGCCGTCGCTGATCTGGAACGTCAGGTGCAGCTTGGCGTCGTCGAAGGCGACGCTTCCGGGCTGCACGAAGCCGCCCAGGCGCACGCGCTTGCCTTCGAACGTGGCGGCGTCGCGCGCGTACTCGCTGGGCAATATGAAGTAGACGAGTGAGGACTGCAGTGCCCTGGAGATGAGGAACCCGGCGACCGCCAGGACGGCGACGCCCAGTAGCGCGTAGACGATGCGCTTCATCCCTTGCCGCCCGCGCGCCTCGCCTGGCGCTGACGCCAGGCAAGGTAGCCGAGATAGGCGCCGTAGGCGATGAAGAGTTCGAGCCAGGCGATGGTGACCCACTGCCAGTGAGTGAGGTTAGCGAACACTGACGACCTCCCGCGGGCCCCTGGTTTCGGCGACCTGCGCCGCGTCGGACGCCTCGTCCGTTGCCAGCGCCATGCGCCCGATGCGGATGCGCTCCGAGATGAAGTAGACGAACACGGAAGCCGCGGCCGCTACGTTGACGAGTAGGACACGCAGCATGGTGGCGTCCATGTGCACGCCGCTGCCGTCTAGGTTGATGCTCTTGGCCGGGTGCAGGGTCCGGAACCATTCCGCTGCCAGGTAGTTGAACGGCAGGCTCGCCAGCACGATGATCATGATCACGGCGCTGACCCTGCCCCTGCGCTGCGGCTCCTCGATGAGCCCCCGCACGATGAAGTACCCGACGATGAGGGCGAGCATGAGCGCCGTGAGCGTCAGCTTGGCGTCCCACGTCCAGAAGGTGTTGAGGGTCGGCTTGCTGTAGGTCATGCCCCCCACGATGGTGAGGGCGGAGAACAGGAGCCCGGCCTCGGCGTTAGCCACCGAACGGACGTCGTCCAGCCGCCGGCCGCGCCACAGGTAGAGCATGCCCCAGACGGCCGAGATCCCGACCGCCACGAAGCCTATCCAGGCCACCGGCACGTGGGCGTACATCACGCGGATCAGTTGACCCTGATTGGCGTCGGTCGGGCTGATGACGAGGGCGGCGAACATGCCGAAGGCGAAGAGCAATAGGCTGAACACCCCCCAAACCGTCAGCCAGAGAGGGCGCTTGGCGCCCGTGGTCGTGTCTGTCATCGTCTCGCTCCTATGGGGCCCGCGCCCCGGTCTTGGATAGTTTACGACCCCTTCGGTGCGGGATGCGTTCCAAGGAACGTTTTCGGCGTCTGCCCACACCCTTCACTCAGTCGTCGACCACGAAGTGGAAGATGTTGCTGCAGACCACGAGGTACACGAGGTCGAAGCCGGCCAACAGTTGCAGCCAGGAGGACGCCAACCCGACTTCGGCGCTGCCGAGCAGGGCCGCCTCCGTGGCACGCACGGCGCCCAGCATGACTGGCACCACGACGGGAAACATGAGGACCGGCAGCAACGCCTCGCGGGCCTGCAGGTTGGCCGTGAGACCGGCGTAGAAGGTGGCGATGACGGCGAACCCGAGCGTGCCCAGCAGCACCGTCAGGATGAGGACCCACCACGTTCCGGGTGGCGCGCTGGCGCCGTAGAGCCCGAACGCCAGGGGCAACATCACGACCCCAAGCGCGCTCAGGTACGCCCAACTGGCGAGGAGCTTACCGAGGTACAAGGACGCCCGCGATACGGGCAGCAGGAGGAGTTGCTCGAGGGCCCCCTCCTCGAGGTCGGCCTGGAAGCTCTGCGCCGAAGCGATGACGCCGGCGAACGCGAGCGCGACCCAGAGCACGCCCGGCGCGGCGCTGGCCATGAGCGTCGGTTCGCGGCCGAGGCCGAAGGCCATCATCACGAGGGTGATGGCGGAGAAGAACAGGGTGGCTACGGTAGTGGCGCGAGAGCGCAGCTCCTGCAAGAAGTCCTTGCGGGCGACCGCCAGGACCGCTACCAGGTCGGTCATGCGCCCGCCGCCGGGCCCCCGGGCGCGGTCTCGGCCATGCGCACTACGCCGCCTCGCAGTTCGAGGACGGCGTCCGGCCCTAGGCGGTCGCGGTCGGACTCGTGAGACGCCATGAGCACCGTGCGCCCGCGCGCCCTGGCGGCGGCCACACAGCCGTCGACGAGGTCCTTTCCCGAGTCGTCGAGGGCCGCGTACGGCTCGTCGAGGAGCCAGAGGTCGGGATCCAACAGGAGCAGCCTGGCCAGACCCAGGCGCTTCTTCATGCCGCTCGAGTAGGTGCGGACGAGCTTGTTCGCCGCGTGGCCGATGCCCACCTGCTCCAGCACCGCCCCCACCTCCTGCTGGGTGGCCGCGTGGGCGCCGGGCGTGAGGTCGAGGGCGAGGTCCAGGTTCTCCCGCGCGTCGAGCATGGGGAAGCTGCCGCCCAAGACGCTCAGGAGCCCCAGCCGCGCCCGGGCCATCGCACCCGCCTTGGGTAGTGCGAGGCCGAAGACGCGCGCCTCGCCGCTGGTGGGGCGCAGCCTCGTGGCGAGTAGCCGCAACAGGGTCGTCTTGCCGGTGCCGTTGGCGCCGCGCAGGACGACCAACCTGCCCGCGGCGATCTCGAGGTTGACGCCGCGCAGCACGAAGTCGCGACCCATGCGGCGGGTGACGTTCACCAGCTCGATGGCCAACGGCTCCTCGATGCTCATAGGCGGTCTAGGAGCCAGGTGGGCGTCACGTTGATGAGCATGGCGTTCAGCGCCGTGTAGGTCCCCGTGATCATGAGGACCCCGGCGATGAGGAGGATGACACCCGCGCCGCGCTCCACCCAGGGCAGGTAACGCCGGAAGCCCTTGGAGAAGCGCATGAACGGGTCGAGGAGCAGCGCCGCCAGCAGGAAGGGCACGCCGAGCCCCAGGGCATATACGGCGAGGAGGCCGACGCCGCTCGCGAGGGTTCCCGTGGCGCTCGCCATCGTGAGGATGGCGCCGAGGATGGGGCCGATGCAGGGGGTCCAGCCGGCCGCGAAGGCCATGCCGAGGACCAACGCGCCGAACGGCGACTTGGTCTCGCCGCTGTACTGCACGCGCGTGTCGCGGTAGAGCCACGGCAGCTTGATGACGCCCAGCATCACGAGCCCGAAGAGGATGACGAGGGCGCCGCCCACCAGCATGAGCACGCGCTGGTTGGAGCGCAGCACCGAGCCGAGGGCGCTGGCGCCTGCCCCGAGGGCTATGAAGACGAGTGAGAAGCCGGCTATGAAGGCCAGCGCGTTGCGCACCAGCACGACCCGCTTCGCCTCGGCACTGCCACCGACGTACGCCAGGTACGTCGGCACGAGGGGGAGCACGCAGGGCGACAGGAAGGAGAAGACGCCGGCGATGAACGCCACGCCGATGCCCGGCGTCACCATGGCAGTACCGCCGGCGTGGCCGCGCGCCCCGGCGTGGCCGGGCGCCCCGGCGCCTCGGACGGTGTACACGGGGTGGGGGAGAAGGGTGCAGCCATGACTAATCCAACAATGATACGTGACAAGCCCGCGCCTCCGGGAGGACATTGTTCCCTGGCGGGCACCCGGGCGCCCGAGGCGGTAACATGTGCGCCTGATTTCCCCCGGACCGTACGCTCAGCACCGCGGTCCCACCTGGAGGCGAGGATGACCGGACGGACAAGCAAGGCGTTGGGCGTGGCGTTCTTGGCGGTGACGCTTTTCCTGAGTTTCGCCAACGCTCAGGACACGCATGGGGTGGCTCCGTTGGAGCCCGCCCAGTCGGTAAGGGCGGCCTTCGTGCCCATCCTCAAGTTCGCGACCATGTACGTGGCCAAGGATCGCGGCTTGTTCGAGAAGTACGGCCTGAACGTCGACCTCGAGTCGGTCGCCTCCGGCACCGAGGCCATCGCGTTCCTGGAGCAAGGGCAGATCGACGTGGGTGGCATCGCCATCGTCACGTCGCTTTGGAACGGCTGGAACCAGGGCATCGACGTGCGCGTCTTCGCCCCGGGCGGGCTGGAACCGTTCGTCAACAGCCCGACCAAGGTACTCGTGCGCAAGGACCTCTACGACTCCGGCGCCGTGACCAGCGCCGCCGACCTCAAGGGCCGCACGGTCGCCTTCGCCGGCGGTCCCGGCAGTGGCGGCGAGTACCTGACCGCCAAGGCCCTGGAACCGGCCGGGCTCACGATCCGTGACGTGGAGATCGTCTCGCTGGGTAACGCCGACATCCCGGCCGCGTTCGAGAACGGCTCGATCGACGCGGCCCTCCTCGGTTCCCCCTACGCCGACCAGGTCGAGGCGGCCGGCACCGCCGTGCCGATCGCCACGGACCTGGTCCCTGGCCTCATGACGGTGGCCTTCGTCGGTTCCGGCAAGTTCCTCACCGAGCGCCCGGAGGCGGCCAAGCGCTTCGCGCTCGCGCTGCTCGACGCCGCCCGCCTGATGCAGGGCGACGATTACCTTGCACCGGAGAACATCGCGGCCTACCTGCACTACGTGAACTCCACCGAGGAAGCCATCCGCAAGGGCACCCCCGTGGTCTACGACCCGAACCTCACCATCCCGGTCGAGGGCCTCGCCGACGTCGAACGCGTGCACCGCGAGAACGGGCGCACCGACTACGACACGCCCATCGACCTCAGCAAGGTCGTCACCACCGAGTTCGCCGACTGGGCCGTGGAGGTAGCAGGTACCTACCAGCCGTGAGGAACGCGCCATAACAGGCCGATGAGCGACAAGATCGTCGCCCGCAACGCCGGTAAGACCTACCCCTCGAAGGCCGGTACCGTCACGGCCCTCGAGGGGTTCGATCTGACCGTGGCGGACGGAGAGTTCGTCTGCTTGGTGGGACCCTCGGGCTGCGGCAAGTCGACGTTCCTTCGCATCCTGGCGGGCCTCGACGAGCTGACTTCCGGCGAAGCCCGCGTCGTGCCGGGCGACGACCCGCGGCGGCCCCTCAACAACGTGGTCTTCCAGGAGTACGCCGTGTTCCCCTGGAAGACGGTCATCGACAACGTGGCGTTCGGCCTGCAGATGCGCGGCATAGGCAGGGCCGAGCGCTACGAGGTGGCCGAGCGCTGGCTGGGCAAGGTCGGCCTGAAGCGCTTCGCGAGGTACTACCCGTCGCAGATCTCGGGTGGCATGAAGCAGCGGGTGTCGATCGCCAGGGCCCTGGCCAACGACCCCGAGGTCCTCCTCATGGACGAGCCCCTCGGAGCGCTCGACGCGCAGACGCGCGCCGTGCTGCAAGAGGAGCTCATGCGCATCTGGGAGGAGACGCACAAGACCGTGCTGTACGTCACCCACTCCATCGAAGAGGCGGTGTTGTTGGGTGATCGCGTCCTCCTGATGACGGCGCATCCGGGTACCAACAAGTCGGAGTTCCTGATAGACCTCCCCAGGCCACGCGACCTCGCCACGACCGCCACCGCACGGTTCGCTTCGCTCACGGGAGCGATCTGGGAGGACCTGCGCGACGAGGTAAGGCGCGCCATGGAGGCGCAGGCGTGAAGGCTCCCGTCAAGGGGGCCGTGAAGCCCCGCGGCATGGCCCGGCGGCCCAGTCATGCAGAATGGCTGCTCCCACTCGCGGGCATGGTCGCGGTCTTCGCCGCCGCCAGCCTCCTCGACCTGTGGACCGGCTGGTGGTGGGCCGTGTTCGGGGTGGCGTTCGTGCTGCTGGTGATGGTGTCGGAGACGGCGGCCCGGCGCCTACCGTTCAGGTACCAAGGGCCTTATGAGAAGGCGCTGGCCTGGCTCTTTCCCATCCTGGTGTTGCTGTCTTGGGAATGGTTGAGCACGAGCGGGGTGTTGAACCCGCGCTGGTTCCCGCCGCCCTCGCGCATCGCGGGCGCGCTCTGGGACCTGACCGTCAACTACGACCGCTTCTCGGGCACCTCGTTGCTCGGGCGGCCCTGGCTGATCCCGTCACGCCTGGCCGAGGCGGGTTGGCCCGGCGTGGCGGCGCTCTTCGCGGAGAGCCACGTCTGGGCCACGCTCTCTCGGGTCATCGTCGGTTTCACGATCGGAGCCATTCCCGCGCTGCTCGTGGGCATCGTCATGGGCCTGAACCGCACGGTCCGGACGATGCTCGACGCCACCATGTCGGCCGTCTACGTGTTGCCCAAGATCGCCATCTTCCCGATCCTCATGCTGGTGTTCCCGGACCCGTTCGGTGAGGGCCCGAAGGTGACCGTCGTGGCCATCTCGGCCTTCTTCCTCGTCGCGCTCTCGACCATGGCCGGTGTGCAAGGGATAGACAAGGTGCTCATCCAAGCGGGCGGCAACTTCGGCGCCAACAGGTGGCAGATGCTCAGGCACGTCATCCTGCCGGGAGCCTTGCCCATCGTCTTCAACGGACTGCGGCTGGCGCTGGGCACCGCGCTCGTCGTGATAGTCGCGGTCGAGTTCGTGCGCGCCAAGACGGGCGTCGGTTACCTCGTCTATTACCACTGGCAGGTCCTCAGCACGCCCAAGATGTACGCCGCCCTGCTCGTCGTCATGGCGCTGGGGGTGGGCCTCACGGCACTCTTGCAGCTGGTCGAACGCTTGGCGATGCCCTGGAGGCGCTAGCCGTTCGCCCGGCGGCGGATGAGGCTGCCGCCCAGCAGCGGCCCGACGAACATGCGCAGGTAGTAGGTGAGGATCCTCCAGGCGAGGATCGCCGCCGCGACCGGGGCCCTGGCCTTGGCTTCGTCGTCCGTGGGAACGAGCACCCCGGCCGTACCGGGAGCGCGCTGAAACCCTTCGGCCGGCACGTCGGGTACTTGCGCCGCCAAGGGTGCGGTTTTCTTCGCCGACTCCTTGGTGCTGAGACGCATCAGGCTGGCGGTCCCGACCTCCAGTAGGCCAGTACCCCCCGGCGTGGGGAAGAACGAGGCCGCGACGGAAGGGACCTGGGCGCTGGCCATGGTGACCAGGAACGGCGCGTTCGGGCGCACGGCCGCGACCACCACGAAGAAGGTGAAGTAGGTGGTGAAGTAGACGGAGAAGGTAAGTAGGTTGAGGGCGCCAGTGAGGCGCCACCGGGCGTGGCGCAAGCTGCGGTTGGCCTGGTCGATGCGCCCGAGGAAGTCGTCCAACTTCAGCCGCCAGCGCCTCAGCCCCGGCAACCGCATCACCCAGCTGACGGTTCTGGTGAGCCAGTTCAGCCGCAAGAGGAGCACCGCGACCAACAGCACCGAACCCACGAACCAGACGGCCGCCACGATCTCCGGCGTGGAGCTGCCGAGGAGCGTCGTGGAGCGCCCGAGGAGCAGGATGCTGAGCGGCAGGGACCAGGTAAGGAAGATGAGGTCGAGGGTCCACACCCGGATGTTGATGGTCCAGGCCTCGGCGGCTTTCATCCCTCCCGCGACGAGCGTGAGGGCCGCCGCTGGCGCCTGACCCGTGCTGCCGGGCGTGAGCGCGGCCGTGGACAAGCCCATGGCGTAGGCGCGGAGCGCGCCGAAGAGCGTCAAACTTTCGCCAAGGTGGCGCGCGAGAAGCACCAGCCTGATCGCGCCGCTCAGGTAGTTGGCGGCTGCCAGCCCCAGGCCGATGAGGTACGCCCAGGCCGGTACGCTCAGTGCCGTGCTCAGGTCCTCGCCGAGGAGCCAGAACGACGCGATTATCCCCGCGACTCCGAGGAGGCTGGCGATCGCTACCGCACGGATCATGGGGCGCTTACGCGTTCACGCGGTTCTTGCCGAGCCTCTTGGCCTCGTAGAGGTTGTAGTCTGCGCGCTTGAAGATCGACGACTCGTCGTCGAAAGGTTCGCAGGTGGCTATGCCCACGCTCACGGTGACGTGGACCTCGGCCGACTCCACCTCGAGCCTGGGGATGGCGGTGACGATCTTCCTGGCAACGTGCTCGGCGCCGTCCGCACCGGTCTCAGCGAGCAGGACGACGAACTCCTCGCCCCCGATCCTGGCGACCAGGTCGACCTCCCTGGTGCAGGCCACCAGGATGTCGGCAACTGCGCATAGGACCTCGTCGCCGACGGCGTGCGAGAAGGTGTCGTTCACGAGCTTGAAGTCGTCGACGTCGATCATCAACAGGCTGACGGGCAGGTCCCCGCGCCTGGAGCGCTGCAACTCCACGGTCAACCGCTCGTCGAACGCGCGGCGATTCGGAACGCCAGTGAGCGCGTCGGTTCGGCTCAGGCGCTCGAGCCGCGCCGCTTGCGCCTCAAGTTGCTTATGGAGCTCGTTGAGGTCGGCGTAGGCCCGCGCAAGCTCGACGTTGCGCAACCGGTCTATCTCTCGGTCCTTGCGGACGCGCTCGACATCGAGCTGCACCTGTAACACTTGCGTGCGCCGGTCGGAGAGTTGCCGCAGGGTACGGTCGTTCACTTCGTGGAAGCGCTTGAAGTGCTCCAACGCCTGTTCCCACCTGCCGAGGCCCTCCAGGGCCTCGCTCATGGCGTAGTGTGCTGCCGCCGTCTCGACCGGCGCGCCGCTGGCGGTGGTTCTGGCCACTGCCTCCGCCAACGGTGCGAGAGCCCGCTCGGGTTCCCCGTG
>JACDJB010001364.1_pt1 | contig 19959 bp, 21 predicted proteins | sample 7454121 | NCBI WGS metagenome assembly JACDJB01 (sample SAMN14253290, study PRJNA609438) | sludge metagenome | isolation source: sludge after 25d culture with pyrite | collected 2018-12-20 | reverse complement strand
TCGAAACCGCTCGGGCACACCTGGGCTCGGAGATCCGAGCCGCTGCCGACGAAGCTACGGCCGAGATCGCTCGGTTCGATGCCGACATGTCCGCAGGGATATCACCGCTTCCAGGCATACTCCTGCGGTCTGAATCGGCGTCTTCCAGCCAAATCGAGCACCTCACGGCATCGGCGCGGGCCATAGCTTCGGCGGAACTGGGGGACACCTCTCGGCACAACGCGTCCGAAATCGTGGCCAACAGCCGGCTGATGGAGGCCGCCATCGCCCTGGCCGACAGATTGGACGGCGCGTCCATCATCGAGATGCATCGACACCTGATGCAGAAGTCTCGGCCGGACATCGTCGGGCACTGGCGCACCCAGCAGGTCTGGATCGGCGGAAGGAGCCACGGCCCACATACCGCCGAGTTCGTCCCGCCGCATCACGACCGGGTTCTTACGGCGATGGACGACCTCGTCGCCTACCTGGCGCGGGACGACGTGCCGGTACTCGAGCAGGCCGCCATCGCCCACGCACAGTTCGAGACCATCCATCCGTTTCCCGACGGCAACGGACGCACCGGACGCGCCATCGTCCACAGCATGCTCAAAGCCAAGGGGCTGACCCGCGACGTGACCGTGCCCGTCTCGGCCGGGCTGCTACTCGACATCGATCGGTATTTTGCTGCCCTGACCGCCTACCGAGCCGGCGATCCGGCGGCAATCGTCGAGTGCTTTGCCGATGCTGCGTTCGCAGCGGTCCGCAATGGTCGTCGCCTGGCCACCGAACTCGACGAGGTTCGCCGCCGGTGGCAGAAATCGCTCAACGTGCGCTCGGACGCCGCCGCCCACCGGGCGATCGACGTGGTGACCGCTCAGCCAGTCATCGACGTGGCGTACCTCGCCGAGTCGTTGGGCATCAGCGACCGTCGGGCGGGGGACGCCATCGGCGTCCTGGTCGAGAACGAGGTGCTGACTCAGATTGGATCTGGTGCGCGCAATCGGCGTTGGCAGGCCCCGGACGTGCTGCGAGCGTTGGACAACTTCTCCGACCGAATCGCTCGCCGATAGCGACCGAAGGCTCCATGTCGCTGGACGAACCTCGGTTGTGGGCGAGCAAAGCACCCATCTTGGGCACTTTTCATGCTGACAACGGCTGCCAAGTGCCGGTCTGGTTCAGTCGCCGGCGGCGAGCGTGACGCCCTCGGCCTCGATCAGCCCGTCAATGCTTGCGTCGTGGTCGTGGTCGTGCCCGGGGCCGCCCATGGGCTCGGGGGCCGACTCACGCGCCGGCAGGTAGCGCCAGGCCACCACGCCCGCGAGGGCGACGATCACCGCAGCGATCACCACCGCCAGCTGCATACCCGACACGAACGCCACGCTGGCGGCGTCGTGCACCGCCGCCAGGTCGGCTGCGGGCAGCTTCATCTGCCGGGCGATGCGCAGTCCGCTGCCGATCGAATCCTCCATGCCGGTGCGTACCTGCTCGGGCAGCCCCGCCGGGATCACCACCTTCGAGCGGTACTGCGCAGCGAAGATCGACCCGATCACGGCAACGCCGAGCGCACCACCGGTTTGTCTGGTCGTGTCGTTGACCGCCGATCCCACGCCGGCTCGGGCCTTAGGCAGCGACCCCATGATCGACTCGGTGGCGGGCGGCATCACCAGGCCCATGCCCCAGCCGAACACCAGGCGGACACCCATGCCCAACGGCACCGACTCCATCAGGAACTCCGAGCCGTAACAGAGCAGCGCCACCCCGACGACCCCCAACCCGGCCATCACCACCAGCTTGGTGCCGATGCGTTCGACCAGCCGTGGGGCGAGCGGCCCGGCCGTCATGATGCCGAGTGCCACCGGGGCGGTGAGCACACCCGCCTTCAGCGGTGAATAGTCGAGGACGAACTGGAAGTACTGGGTGAGCAGGAACGTCGATCCGAACAGGGCGAAGAACACCAGCGTGATCGTGGCCGACGCCGCCGAGAAGCGGGGGTTGGAGAAGAAGCTGACGTCGAGCATCGGGTGCGGGCTGCGCAGCTCCCAGACGACGAACGCCGCCAGGATGGCCAGCCCGATGGTGCCGGGGACGACGACCGACGGCGACACCCATCCCTTCACCGGGGCCTCGATGATGGCGAAGAGCACGCCGGTGAGCCCGGCGATCGACAGCAGCGACCCCATCGGGTCGAGCGGCCGGTCGCGCTCGCCGACGGTCTCGGGCACGAGGAAGTGGCCGGCCACGATGGCGGCGATGGCGATGGGCACGTTGACCAGGAAGACCGACCCCCACCAGAAGTGCTCGAGCAGGAACCCGCCGAGCAACGGCCCGATGGCGATGCCCAGGCCGGACACCGCCGCCCAGATGCCGATCGCCCGACCCCGCTCCGGGCCCTCGAAGGTGTTGGTGAGGATCGACAGGGTGGAGGGGAAGATCGCCGCACCGGCGATGCCCATCAAACCTCGGGCGCCGATCAAGGCGAGCGGCGTTCCGCTGAAGGCGGCGAACGCGCTGGTCGCCGCAAACAACGCCAACCCGAACGTCAGCATGCGCTTGCGGCCGAACTTATCGCCGAGCGAGCCGCTGGTGAGCAGCAGGCCGGCGAAGACGACGACGTAGGAGTCGACGATCCACTGGAGGTCGGAGCCGCTCGCCCCCAGGTTGTCGACGATGTGGGGCAGCGCCACGTTGAGGATCGTGTTGTCGATGCTGATGATCGTCAGCGACGAGCACAGCACGGCGAGGGTCCACCAACGTTTGTCGTGGGCCTCTTGGACCGTCAGCGATCGCATCGACACACGATACGACCAAGGTGGCAGGGCTGCCACAACAGCACCGCTCTCCGAGAGCAGCAAGCGTGACCGCTGCGGGTTACCCGGTGGTGAGCGCTCCGTCGGAGGACACGATCGCCCCGTGGAACGCCGAGGCATCCTCGGACGCAAGGAACAAAATGGCCGCTGCCTGCTCCTCGGGTCGGGCAGCCTTCCGATAACCCATGTAGGGCCGCATCAGGTCGATGTCGGCGTCCTCGGGAATGCGGATCGTGCCGGTCATCGGTGTGGAGGTCTGGCCGGGCGCCAGGCAGTTGATGCGGATGCCGTTGTCCTTGGCAAACTCCATGGCCAGGGCCCGGGTGAGGTTGACGACAGCGCCCTTCGATGCGCAGTAGCCGGAGAAATACGCCTGACCCATCAGGCCGGCGTTGGACGCAACGTTGACGATGGCGCCGCCCGACTCACCGAACGCCCCCAGCGCGGCCTGACACAGCCAGAACATGCCGGACACGTTGACCGAGAACATCAGGTTCCAGTCGTCCTCGGTCACGTCGGCCACCCGATCCGAGCGCAGCACGCCCGCCACGTTGGCCAAAACATCGAGCCCGCCAAAGCGCTCGACCGCGGCGTCGACCGCACCGTGGCCGGCCTCGCGTGAGCCGATCGTGGTCTGGTGGGTCATCAACTCGCCGGGGAGCCCCTCGGCCTCGGCGACCAGCGACGCCAGGCCGTCGGCATCGAGATCGACGGCGCACACGTTGGCACCCTCGCGAGCGAAGGCCAGCGCAGCCGCTCGACCCATCCCCGATGCGGCACCGGTGACCAGAGCGGTTTTGTGATCAAAGCGGCCCATCGGCCCTCCCCGAGTTGTGTGTTGTTGACGAGCGGCTCGTGGCCGAGCCGCTGGGCGGACCATTCCGCCGGTCGCCCCGGCACTGCGTTGTGACGCACTGCGTTTCTGATGGGGCGTCAGGTACCGTAACCCAGCGACCAACGCCGCAGCCCAGCGACGTACACCGCTTCCCAGCACCAACTGATCCGGGGGGACGACGTGGCCGACACCACCATCGATGGCACCAGCAGAGGGACCGAGGCGGCCGCACACGACCCGGACGCCGGCCCGGTCAGGGTCGGGGCGATGCTGTTCACGCTGGTCGATCCCCACCCCGGTTACGAGGCGGCCTACAACCGTTGGTACGAGCGGGACCACTTCTACGGCGGGGTCATGGTTGGACCCGGGACGCTGGCCGGGAAGCGCTGGGTGGCCACCCGCATCCTGAAGGACTTGCGCTTCCCCGTAACGCCCGCCGGCCCCTCGCCGGTGGCCGAGCCGCTCGACGCCGGCAGCTACCTGGCCACCTACTTCATCGATGCGGCCTCGGTCGCCGAGCACTTCGCCTGGGCCTCCGAGGAGGTGCACAAGCTGTACGCCGCCGACCGCGGGTTCGAGGAGCGCCGCCACGCGCACACCGTGCTCTACACGATGCGGCGGGCACACCACCGCGATGCCGACCCGATCCCCGCCCACCTGGCGCTCGACCATCCCTACGCCGGGCTGGCGTCGATTCACCTCGACCGCGCGAAGGGAGTGAGCACCAAGGACCTTGACGCCTGGCTGGCCGGCGACGGCCGTTCCGCCCTGCTCGGCGAGGGTTCGCCGGTGGATCAGGTGCTGAGCTGGCGGCCGATCATCCCCGACCGGGAGGGTCCGATGGACCTGGGTTCGGGGCCCGGCGGACAGGAGCGCAGCCTGCTGACGTGCTTCCTCGACCGGCCAGCCGACGCCGCCTGGAGCCACCTGATCAACTTCAGCGACGCCCTCGAATCTGCGGGCATCGGCCGCGTGGTCCTGGCCGCACCGTTCACGCCGGCGATCACCGGAACCGACACCTACGCCGACCAACTCTGGTAGGCCACGGCCCGCTCGGCCCTCACTCCGCCCCTTTTCACCGCCCCATCCGATGCGACTCCGCTACTCCACCTCGTCGGCTGTTGCGCCGACGTGGGCCCGCAGAAACTCCACCGTGCGCTCCCAGGCCAACTCGGCTGCCTCAGCGGCAACCTCCGAGGGCTCATCGTCTTCAGCGAAGAAGTGCCAGGTGCCGGGGTACTCGTGCACGTCGACCGCCTTCTCCAACAACAGCAGGTGGGCCTGCATCTCCACCCGATCATCGACGGTGCACAGGTCGTCGAACTCGGCGAAGTGCCCCAGCACCGGCGCCGCCAGCGATGAAAAGTCGATCTTCTGCTCGCCGTAATAGGTGACCACCGCCCCCACCGAGTCCGGGTTGCGGGTGGCCACCCACAATCCCCATGACCCGCCGGAGGAGAAGCCAACGACGCCAACCGGCGCGTCCGGGTTGGAGCTGTGAGCCCTCAGCGCCACCACACTGGACAACACGATGGCGGCCGCGGCGTTGGGGTCCTGTTCGGCCAGCAGCAGTTGACCCGCCGCGTCGTCAGCGGGCACGGCCCCGAACAGATCGGGGGCCAAGGCGGTGAACCCGGCGTCGGCGAGGGCGTCCGCCGTCGCCTTGGTCGAGGCGTTCAGGCCCCGCCATGACGACAGGACCAGGACGCCGGGGCCGGGGCCGGCGTCGGGATGAACCAGGTAGGCAGTGCCGGCAGCGGTGCCGACGACCGGTCTCCCCTCACCACCCGCACCAACAGCGTCGCTCCCGCCGGGGGCCAGGGGTCGGTCGTCGGGCGTCGAAGATGCGTCGTCGGCCATCGCTCCACCATGGCACCGGGAGGCACCCGTGCCGAGTCGAGACGCCCCGCAAACCCGATCTAACATCGCCTCGTGGCTTCCAAACGCGAGCAGACAACCCCCTCCGGACGCCCCGTCAACTCGTTGGCGGTCGTGAACCAGAAGGGCGGCGTGGGTAAGACCTCGGTGGTGCTCGGCCTGGCAATGGCCGCCCGCCGCGCCGGCAAAAAAGCGTTGGTCATCGACCTCGACCCACAGGGTTCGGCCACCTGGTGCCTGGGGGTCGACGCCGACGACGACTACTGGACGTCGGCCGATGTCCTCGAACACCCGTCGGTCGCCACCGCCCGCAACGCATTGGTCACCTCGGGCTGGGGCGAAGGCGTCGACGTCGTCGCCGCCAGCGCTGCGCTGGTGCGCGAGGACGGCGGCGACCCACTCGGTCGGGTGAAGTCCCTCGCACCGATCATCGCCGAGCTGGCCACCGAGTACGACTTCACCGTCGTCGACTGTGCACCGTCCTTGGGCGCCATCACCAACGCCGCTCTGGCCGCGGTGCACGGCGCGCTGGCCATCGCCGAACCCTCAGCGCTCAGCCGACGCGGCCTCAACCAGCTGCGCACGACGATCACCGCCGTCAACGAAGCCGCCAACCCGGACCTGGAGCTGATCGGGGTGCTGTTGAACCGGGTGCCAGCGCGGTCGGCCGAGGCCGCCCGCCAGCGCGAAGCGATCACCGAGGACGCCGGCAAGCGGGCGATGCTCACCCCCGAGCTGCCCCAGCGCGTGATCATGAACGAAGCGATGTCAAGCCGTCGACCTCTCGATGATGTCGGCGCGCGAGGCCGCGACCTGGTCGACCGCTTCGACCGGTTGTACGCCACGGTGGTGCGCCGCCTCGGCTGAGCCATCCGCTCGCCGGGAAGCCGACGCACGAGCTCACCCGGTAACTGGGCCCTTCGACACCGAACATGCGCCCGACGCTCCCGGTCGGCGAGCATGTCCCCATGCCCGCCGCCGACGTCCACCCGACCAGCCGACAACAACCCGGGGTACTCGGGTTGCTGCTGGCCGTGCAGGAGCGCTTTCGCGACATCCGCGGTCAGAACGCCGCAAGCGCACTGACGCTGTCGCTGTTCCTCTCGATCTTCCCGCTCATCCTGGTGGCGGTGTCGGTGCTGGGCTTTGTGTCGGCCGGTGATCCCAACTTCGTCAAGGACACGATCGACAGCCTCAACCTCACCGGCGAGGCCCAGAAGATCTTCACCAACGCGGTGAACTCGGCCCAAGAGAACCGCGGCGCAGTGGGGATCGTCGGCCTGATCACCGGCGTCTGGGCGGGGCTTGGGGTGGCCACCGCCCTGCAGGTGGCCGCCAACGTGCCGTGGCAGGTGGCCGGGCGCGGCATCATGGATAAGGCGATCGGCTTGCTGTTCCTGCTGGGTGCCGTCGTGTTGTTCATCGGGACCGGCGTGGCCTCGTGGGCGATCGGCCTGCTGCCCAGTTGGCTCGCCATCGTCGGCGAGGTGGTTCCGTTCGCCGTGTCGGTGCTGTTGTTCGTGTGGATGTACTGGTTGTTGTGCCGATACAAGCTGACCGTGCGTCAGGTACTGCCGGGGGCGATCGTCGCCGCAGTAGGTGTCGAGGTGCTGAAGCTGCTGGCCATCTACTGGCTGCCCGGCGTGATCGCCAAGAGCCAAGGCATCTACGGCTCGATCGGCGTCGTGTTCGGCATCTTCGCCTGGCTACTGATCTTCGGGAAGGTGGTGCTGTACGCATCGGTGCTCAACGTCGTGCTCGAGGAGCGACGCAGCGGCACGATCGACATGCTGATCAGCGTGCCTCGAGTAGCCGACCATGCAGGGGAGCCGCGGACCAACCGCGGCGGCCTGGTCGACGAGGACCGCAAGGCACTCAAGCTGCCGTGGCAGAAGCCCCTGCCCGATCCCGGTGAGGGCATCACCGCCCGCGTCACCAAAGGTGACACCGCCGACGTGTGAGTTGGGCGCAGGAAGCGGCACTGCCAGACTCGGCCCATGACCGTTATCAAGATCAACGCCATCACCGTCCCCGCCGATTCCGGCGACACACTGGCCCAGCGATTCGCCGCGCGCGCCGGTGCCGTCGACGGACAGGCCGGCTTCGAGGGCTTCGAGCTGCTGAAGCCCACCGACGACCGCACCACCTGGCTGGTCATCACCCGCTGGGCCGACGAAGCCAGCTTCGAGGCCTGGGTGAACAGCCCGGCATTCGGCAGCGGCCATCAGGGCGGCGCCAAGCCCGACGGCGGGGGCGCCAAGCCGGAGGGCGGCGGTCACCCCGGCGGCGCTCCCGGCGGGCATACGGGGGGTCACCCGGGTGGCGGCCCGACCGGCGAGGGCGACACCCCGGCCCCGGTGGCGATGAGCGCCGAGCTGTGGAGCTACGAGCCCGCCGGCGGTTCCTCGGGCTCCTGAGCCCCGGACGACCTCGCTCGCCATCGGCCATTCGGGCCGGTGGCAGCATCGTCATCGGTTTCGGACGCAGAGCCGACAGCGTCCTTCTACTTGGGCACGAGGTCTACTTGGGCACGAGGGCAAACACCCTGATGTCGCGATCCTGGGCTGTGTCCTTGTAAGTGTCGAAGGACGGCCACAGCTCGCTCATCTTGCCCCAGGCGTCCGCCCGCTCCTCGCCCTCCAAGCGATGCGCAACCGCCGGGAAGCGGCGGCCCTTCACCTCCACCTCGACGTTGGGATCGTCGGAGACGTTCAACGCCCAAGCGGGATGGCTCACACCACCCCAGTTGCTGCCGATGACGAGGTAGCGCCCGTCGTCGTACCTGTACGCCAACGGCGTTGCCCGGGCCTCACCGCTCTTTCGTCCGGTGTGGTGCAGCACCACGGTGGGCAGCACCGCATCGGTCAGACGAATCCGCCCTTTGGTGACCTTGTTGACGAACCGGTCGGCCGGCGGCATCGTCCGCTGCAGTATCGGCTGAAATCGCCTGCTGGTCGTTAGCTTGGCAACTGATGACTTCACTTTGCTGGCGAGGCTCACCAGCGCAGTTTGTCGCATCGAGGCCAAAGCGACACGTTCACTGACGAGCCCGAGGTCTGCTCGTAGGCTGAGGCTCCGCCAGCGAGCCCGACCAGTCGACGGAGGCCCCATGACCGAACGCCATGCTGCAAGCATGTGGTCGCCGGCCGATCCCGCCGAGGTTCGCGAAGCGCTGGCGGATGTCGGATACCTGGCCGACGACACGCTGGCCACCGCCATTCTGTTGGCCCTGCGGATGCAGCGGCCCCTCTTTCTCGAGGGCGAGCCCGGTACCGGCAAGACCGAGGTGGCCAAGGCGCTGATCGCGATCCGGGGTGGGGAGCTGATCCGGCTGCAGTGTTACGAGGGCATCGACGCCAGCCAGGCGCTGGCCGAGTGGGATCACCCCCGCCAGCTGCTGGCGTTGCGGGCGGCTGAAGCGGCCGGCGCAATCGCCGGCGACCACCGCGATGCGGCCGCTCTCGAGGCCGGCTTGTACGACGAGCGCTACCTCATCCGGCGCCCGCTGCTGGCCGCGTTGACACCGGCCCCGGTGCCGCCGGTGTTGCTGATCGACGAGATCGACAGGGCCGACGACGAGTTCGAGGCCTTTCTGTTGGAGGTGCTGTCCGAGTGGGCGGTGACCATTCCCGAGCTGGGCACGATCCGCGCCGAGGTTCCCCCGATCGTCATCGTGACCTCCAACCGCACGCGCGACGTCCACGACGCGCTCAAGCGGCGGTGCCTCTACCACTGGTTGGACCACCCCGACGTCGAGCGTGAGGTGGCAATCCTTCTGGTCCGGGTCCCGGGGGTGGGCGAGCACCTGGCCCGTCAGGTGGCCGAGGGCACCGCCGCACTGCGCAGCCTGCGCCTGACCAAGCCGCCCGGCGTCGCCGAGGCGATCGACTGGGCCACCGCCCTCGTCGCCCTCGGCGCGACACGCCTCGACACCTCCACGGTCGGAGCAACGTTGGGGGCAGTGCTGAAGTATCACGAGGACCACCAACGGGTGCAGGGGCTGCCCCCCGATGCCCTGCTCACCTCACCACGAGACGACTGAGCCCGGCATGCCGGCGCAGCCCACCAGTTTCGAGGCTTGGGCGAGCGAGTTGGCCACCCTGCTGCGCGACCGGGAGGTTGCGGTGCCGGTCGACGCGCTGATCACGTTCGTCGCTGCGCTGGGCGAGGTGGGCGCGCTCGGGCGAGCGACCGTCCACGATGCCGGACTCGCCACCCTCCTGCGAAGCCCTGACGACAGGCCCGCCTTCGACCAGGCCTTCGCTCAGTGGTGGGACGGAACCCCAGGGGCACCACCCGCCGGGGACGACGCAACCCCCGAAGTCGAGCTGGCGTTCGACCAGGACGAGGGAAATGGGACGGCCGACGATGAGGCGGGTGACGATCCCTCCGAGGCACTGCGCTTCTCCGCCGCCGAGCGGTTGCGCCACGTCGACCTGGCCCAATGCAGCCCGGCCGAGCTGGACGAACTGCACCGGCTGATCTCCCTGATCGCGCTGCGACCCGTCGAGCGGCGCACGCGTCGGCGTCGACCGGCACAACGCTCCGGCGACAGAATCGACCTACGGCGCACCCTTCGAGCGACGGTGGCCAGCGACGGCGATGTGCTCGCCTGGCACCGCTCCCGGCCCCGCCAACGCCCGCGCAAGGTGGTGTTGCTCATCGACGTCTCGGGGTCGATGGAGCCCTATTCGCGAGGCCTGCTGCGCTTCGCCCATGCGGCGGTCTCCGGCAGCGGGCGCACCGGGGTGAAGGTGGAGGCCTTCGCCGTCGGCACCCGGCTGACCCGACTCACCCGGGAGCTGTCCGAACCCAACCCGGACGCTGCGCTCGGATTGGCCACCGACGCCACACGGGACTTCTCTGGCGGCACCCGCCTGGGCGACACCCTGGCCCAGTTCGTCTCCGACTGGGGCGCCCCCGGCATCGCCCGGGGCGCCGAGGTGGTGGTCCTCTCCGACGGGTGGGACCGGGGCGATGCGGCACTGCTCGATGACACCATGGCCCGGCTCGCCCTGCTGGCACGGCGCGTCATCTGGGTCAACCCGCTGCGCGCCTCACCCGGGTACGCACCGCTCGCCCGGGGTATGGCAACAGCGCTGCCCCACGTCGACGAATTCGTCGACGGACACTCGTTTGGCTCGTTGGAGAACCTGGCCGAGCTGTTGGGACAACGCCGGTTCGGCGTCTACTAGGTTCCTGTGCGCACAACTCCACCGTGTCACCCTTCGGGACACACCCAGCGAGAGGGACCTTCATGAGCATGCCAGGCGGCTACCAGCCCCCACCTCCCGGCGGCGGGTTCCAACCTCCCCCACAGGGCATGGTGTCCACCACCTCGAACAACGACGCGACCATCGCCCTGGTCGCCGGCATCCTCAGCCTGGTGTGCTGTGGCTTCGTCGCCGCCATCCCGGCGATCATCTACGGCAACCGGGTGCGTCACGATCCCAGCAACCCTCAGCAGGGTTTCGGCACCGCCGGGTTCATCATGGGTTGGATCTCGGTCGCGCTGTCCCTCGTGGGCATCGTCGTCTGGGTCATCGTGCTCGTTTCCGGTGGATTCTCCGTAAGCACCTACTGACTGACGCCCGCCGCAAAACCGGCCGGTCCACCCACCAACCATCGAAAGCAATCGCATGAGCATGCCCGGAGGCCCCGGAGGGTTTGCCCCTCCTCCCAACACAGGTGGCTTCGCCGCCTCCACCGAACAGGATGCGATCATCGCGCTGGCCACCGGCATCTTCGGGCTGCTGTGCTGCGGCCCCGCCGGAATCGCAGCGATCATCTACGGCAACAAGGTACGCAACGACCCGATGAACCCGAAGCAGAACTTCGGGACCATCGGCTTCTTCCTCGGCATCGCAGCGCTCGTGCTGTGGGCTGCCGCGCTGCTGTACCGGGCCGTGGGCTAAGCGACGCGCTCACCCGGATGGGGCGCTTTTAGCGCCAGCACCGGGGGCCGACGCCTGAGGTTTCATTTCGGATCGGGTGAAATCTCAGCCGCTCGCGTGTACGGTCGGCGGGGCGTCGTCCGTTTGGGGGGACCCGATCACCGATCGGGACCGGACGGGGTGCTCCCGTCTCGACGGGTGCACCGGTTGCGACGCCACCGGGGGTTGCCGTGCAGATCTCAGTCACCGTCAACGGGGCGTCGTCCAGCCACGATGTTGAACCCCGGCAGCTACTCGTCTACTTCCTTCGGGATCAGCTGGGGCTGACCGGAACCAACGTCGGATGCGATACGTCCTCGTGCGGGGCGTGCACGATCCACGTCGACGGCGAGTCGGTGAAGAGCTGCACGATGCTCGCCGTTCAGGCCGACGGCGCCGAACTGACGACGATCGAGGGGATGGCCTCGGCCGATGGCACCCTGCACCCGATGCAGCAGGCCTTTCACGAGAACCACGGCCTGCAGTGCGGCTACTGCACGCCGGGCATGGTGATGGCCGCCACCTCGCTGATCGAGGAGCAACCCGGACTCGACGAGGCGGCGGTTCGCGAGGGGCTCGAGGGCAACCTCTGTCGCTGCACCGGCTACCACAACATCGTGGCCGCCGTGCTCGCCGCCGCCGGGTCGACCGACACGCAGGTGTCGCTCGCCGGGACCGACGCGGGGGCGGGCCGATGAGCACCGACACCCCCACCGATGTGGATACCTCGGCCACCGAGACCGACCAGCTGACCGTCGAGGAGGCCGCCGACACCGTCGACCAGGCCGACCTGGGCGAGGACGGCGGCGCCGGCACCAAGGAGCGCATGTTCGGCCAGCGTCGGCTGCGCAGCGAGGACCCGCCGCTGCTCACCGGCGAATCGAAGTTCACCGACGACCTCGACCTGCCCGGCGCCCTGTGGGCCGTGCTGGTGCGATCGCCGTTCGCCAACGCCACCATCACCTCGATCGACACCGCCGAGGCCGAGGCAGCCGATGGCGTCGTCGCCGTGCACACCGGCGCCGAGCTGGCCGACACGTGGGCCAACCCGATGCCGTGCGCCTGGCCGGTGACCGACGACATGGTGAACCCGCCGCACTACCCACTGGCCGCCGAATCGGTCCGCTACGTGGGCGACGCCGTCGCCGTCGTGTTGGCCACCACCCGCCAGGCGGCCGTCGACGCCGCCGAGCAGGTGATCGTCGACTACGACCCAGTGCCGGCGGTGGTCGACCCCGAGGCGGCCGCCACCAACGAGGTGCTGGTGCACCCCGACCTGGGAAGCAACGTCTGTTACGACTACGACGTCACGCCCGACCCGGTCGCGCTCGAGGCCGAATTCGCCAACGCCACCCACACCGTGTCCGAGCGCTACATCCAACAGCGCCTGTTGCCCTCGGCGATGGAACCGCGGGGCACCGCCGTCGTCCCCGAACCGTTCGGCGGCGGCATCGTGGTGTACTCCTCCACCCAGATCCCCCACATCCTCAAGCTGATGCTGGCGATCACCTGCGGCGTGCCCGAACACAAGGTGCGCGTGGTCACCCCTGCGGTTGGTGGCGGGTTTGGCGCCAAGCTGAACGTCTACGCCGAAGAGGTGCTGTGCGTGACGCTGGCGATCAAGCATGGCAAGCCCGTGCGCTGGACCGAGACCCGCAGCGAGGCCGCCCAGGCCACCACCCACGGCCGTGGGCAGGTGCAGTACATCGAGCTGGCCGCCGACGAGCGCGGCAAGGTGTCGGCGATGAAGGTACGCCTGGTCGGCGACATGGGCGCCTACCTCCAGCTGCTCACCCCCGGCATTCCGCTGCTGGGCGGGTTCATCTACCACGGCGTCTACGACATCGGTAACTACTCGTTCAAGTGTCAGTCGGTGTTCACCAACGCCGTGCCCACCGACGCCTACCGCGGCGCAGGCCGGCCCGAGGCCACCTACGCCATCGAACGGGCGATGGACGCACTCGCCCGCAAGATGGGGGTAACGCCGGAGGAGATCCGCCGACGCAACTACATCCAGCCCGAGCAGTTCCCCTACACCAACCCCACCGGCGCCATCATCATGGACTCGGGCAACTACGAGCCGACGATGGCGCGGGCGTTGGAAATGGCCGGCATCGACGAACTTCGGGCCGAACAGCAGCGTCGGCGGGACGCCGGCGACACCAAGGTGCTCGGCATCGGTATCTGCACCTACATGGAGATGTGTGGGCTGGCGCCCAGCCGCACGCTTGCCGCCCTCAACTATTCGGCCGGCGGCTGGGAAGCCGCCACCGTACGGATGCTGCCGACCGGGGGCGTGCAGGTGGTCACCGGCACCTCGCCGCACGGCCAGGGCCACGAGACCTCGTGGGCCATGCTGGTCGCCGACCAGATGGGCATCGATCCCGACCTGATCGAGGTGTTGCACTCGGACACTGCGATCAGCCCGCTGGGCCTCGACACCTACGGCAGCCGCTCGCTGTCGGTCGGAGGCACAGCCGTGCACCTGGCCACCGAAAAGGTGATCGAGAAGGCCAAGCGCATCGCCGCACACCTGATGGAGGCCAGTCCCGACGACCTTGAGGTCTCGGCGGGCACCCTGCAGGTAAAAGGCACGCCCACCAAGTCGATGACGCTGCAGGAGGTGGCCTTTGCCGCCTTTGCCGCCCACGACCTGCCCGAGGGAGAGGAGCCCAACCTGGAGGCCCAGGTCAGCTGGGACCCACCCAACTTCACCTTCCCGTTCGGCACCCACATCGCCATCGTCGAGATCGACACCGAGACCGGCGAGGTGCGTTTGCAGCGCTACATCGCGGTCGACGACTGCGGACCGCAGGTCAACCCGCTGATCGTCGAGGGCCAGCTACACGGCGGCATCCTTCAAGGCGTCGCCCAGGCGCTATGGGAGGAGGCGGTCTACGACGCCGACGGCCAGCTGCGCACGGTCACGCTTGGCGACTACCTGGTGCCATCGGCGATGGAGACGCCCAACTTCGAGCTGGACCACACCGTCACGCCCAGCCCATCCAACCCGCTGGGCGTCAAGGGCGTTGGCGAGGCCGGCACGATCGGCTCCGCCCCGACGGTGATGAACGCGGTCGTCGACGGCCTGTCGCACCTGGGGATCACCGCCATGGACATGCCGGCCAGCCCACACAGGGTGTGGTCGGCCATCCAATCCACGGGTCAATCCGCCGACGCCGAGAAACCCACCGCCCAACCGGAGGGGAGCGCCAGATGATTCCCGCAGCGTTCGACTACGTCCAAGCCGACAGCGTCGAGGCCGCCCTCGCAGCGCTCACCGAACACGGTGATGAGGCCAAGCTGATGGCGGGCGGTCACAGCCTGCTGCCGATGATGAAGCTGCGCTTGGCGGTGCCCGAGGTGATCGTCGACATCGGCCGCATCGACGACCTGTCCTACATCCGAGAAGACGGTGACGAGCTGGCGATCGGTGCGCTCACCCGCCACCGGGTGCTGGAGTCCAGCGACGTGCTGGCACAGCAGTGCCCGATCCTCAAACACGTCGCCCACCTGGTCGGTGACCCGCAGGTACGCCATCGGGGCACGATCGGCGGCTCGCTGTCGCACTCCGACCCGGCATCGGACCTACCCGCCGCATGCCTGGCGCTGGGCGCCACCCTGGTCGCCGCCAGGGCGGACGGCTCCAGCCGGCGGATCCCCATCGGCGACTTCTACACCGGCTTTCTCGAGACCACCCTCGACCCCACCGAGATGATCACCGAGGTGCGGGTACCGAAGCGTCCCGGCACGTCGTGGAACTACCAGAAGTTCAACCGTCGGGCGATCGACTGGGCGGTGGTCGGAGTGGCCGCTGTCATGGGAAACGGCAGCGGCGGCCAACCCGGTGTGGCCCTGGTCAACATGGGATCGACCAGCATTCGGGCCGGCGCCACCGAGGAGGCGCTCGCCCAGGGCGCAACGGCCGCCGACGCCGCTCAGCTGGCCGATGCCGACACCGAACCACCCGACGACCTCAACGGCTCCCCCGAGTACCGACGTCACCTGGTCAAGGTGCTCACCCGTCGGGCGCTCCTGGGTGCCGGGGTGGCGTAGGGAGGCTCAGCCGATGTGCCCCAACGTGAACGCCACACCCAATGCGGTCAACGAAAACCCGTCGGTGACGTGACCGTCCGCGATCAGTCCCCGCAGGTCGGCGACCGGCACCCACTCCACCCGGTCGGCCTCGTTGGTGTCGGTCGGTTCCCCGATGTGCTCGGCCTCGGTGGCCATAAAGACATAAAACGTCTGGTCGCTCGACCCGTTCGACGGGTGGTAACTCGTCAGCGGGCTCAGAGGACCAGGCCGCCAGCCGGCCTCCTCCTCGGTTTCACGGGCCGCGGTCTCGATGGGTTGCTCCCCGGGGTCGATCCGCCCGGCGGGCAGCTCCCAACCCCAGCTGTCGGTGATGAACCGATGCCGCCACAGCATCAGCACCCCCCGTTCGGGGACGGCGACGAGGGCGGCCGCTGCCTTGTTGGGGTAATGGGCGACGTGATGCCAGAGGCGCTGCCCGTCGGGCAGCTCGACGTCCGCCTGGCGCACCGACACCCACTCGCTCTCGTAGATCGATCGCCATCCGTGAACGGTCCATTCCATACCCCGCAGCGTAGGTTGAACTGATGCGAGAGCTCCTGGGGGACTTGGCGCAGTGGCGCGATCACGGCGTTCCCGCCGCCCTGGCCCGCGTCGTCGACGTTGAGGGTTCGGGCCCCCGCCAGCCGGGCGCGGCCATGGCGGTGGCCGCCGATGGCCGGGTGATCGGCTCCGTGTCGGGCGGCTGTGTCGAGAGCGCTGTCGTCGCCGAAGCGCTCGACATCATCGACACCGGCGAGCGGCGCATCGTCACCTTCGGGTACTCCGACAACGATGCGTTTGCGGTCGGCCTCACCTGCGGCGGCACGATCCACCTGTTCATCGAACCGCTCGACTGGTGAATCTTTTCGAGCGACTGACCGAGTGCGTCGAGTCGGGGCTGCCAGTGGCGCTGGCGACGATCATCGAGGGCGACGGCGTTGGGGCCAAGCTGCTCGTCACACCTGACGGACCGGCGCTCGGCACGCTTGGCAACGACGACCTCGACCGGGTGGTCACCCGTGACGCTCTCGGCGAGTTGGCCGCCGGCTCGACCGGCATGCGCCACTACGGGCCCGCCGGCGAGGCCCGGGAAGAGGACCTGTCGATCTTCATCGAGAGCTTCGCCCCACCGCCCCGGATGTACATCTTCGGGGCGGTCGACTTCACGGCGTCGCTGGTGCGGGTGGCCAAGCTGCTCGGCTACCACGTCACCGTCGGCGACGCCCGCGCCGTGTTCGCCACCAAGGCCCGCTTTCCGCAGGCCGACGAGATCATCGTCGACTGGCCCCAGCGGGTGCTCGCCGCCATCGAGGAGCCGCTCGGGCAGCGCGATGCGGTGTGCGTGCTCACCCACGATGCCCGCTTTGATGTGCCCGCCATCATTGCTGCGGCAGCGACCAATGTCGGCTACCTCGGGGCGATGGGCAGCCGCCGCACCAATGCCGAACGTGAGGCGCTGCTGGTCGAGGCCGGCATGTCCCCCGACCAGCTTGCCCGGCTGCACTCCCCCATCGGTCTGGACCTGGGCGCACGCACGCCGGAGGAGACCGCCGTGTCGATCTGTGCCGAGATCATCCAGATGCAGACCGGCCGTTCCGGCGGGCCGTTGCGCCACGGCAGCGGAGCGATTCACTGAATCCCGGCCACCCGAACGCGGACACGGCAACGACCGACACAGCGAGGGGCAACCCAGGAACTGGCGACCCTGCAACTCGCGACCCGGCAACTGGCTGCCCACCCGAGGACGGCGCAGCATCTGGTGACGCCTCACCAGCTGGCCGGGCAACAGTGGGCATCGTGCTGGCCGCCGGGGAGGGCTCGCGCTGGGACGGCCCGGGCCACAAGCTGCTCGCCCCGCTGAGCGACGGTCGACCGGTCATCGTCCATGCGGTCGAGGCGGCCGTCGAATCCGGGATCGGCCCCGTGGCGGTCGTCTGGGGCGCTGTCTCCGTCGCCGACGCGCTGGCGGGCCTCAACATCACCCTGGTCGAGCATCCCGGCTGGGCGGCCGGCCAGGCGACGACGTTGGCGGCGGCCATCAGCTGGGCGAGTGGTCGAGGTGCCCGATCGGTCGTCGTCGGTCTGGGCGATCAACCCGGGGCGACGGCCGCTGCGTGGCGCGCCGTCGCTCATGCAGAAGCCAGCCCGCCGATCGCTGCGGCCTCCTACGATGGGGTGCTCCGAACGCCGGTTCGGCTTCCCGAAAGCGTTTGGGCGGACCTGTCGGCGGTTGGGGACCAAGGGGCACGGGTACTGATGAGGTCGCAACCCGATCTCGTTCAAGGGGTGGCCGTTACCGGCGTTCCCGATGACATCGACACCATGGAGGAACTGCGGCGATGGAACTGAGCAACACGTTTGAGGTGAAGGCCCCGATCGAGGAGGCATGGACGAAGCTGACCGACCTCGAGCTGATTGCGCCGGCCATGCCGGGAGCCCAGCTGGAAGAGGTCGAGGGCGACGAGTATCGAGGCACGGTCAAGGTGAAGGTTGGCCCGATCACCGCTAAATATAAGGGCACGGCCAAGATCGTCGATAAGGACGACGACGCCAAGATGGTGATCATCGACGCCAAGGGGCGCGACACCCGGGGCCAGGGCAACGCCAACGCAACCATCACGGCCCAGCTCACCGAGGCCGGCGCCGACGTCACCAAGGTGGAGCTGGTGACCGACCTGACCCTGACCGGCAAGGTGGCGCAGTTCGCCCGCGGGGTGTTGTCCGACGTGTCCACCAAGCTGATCGGCCAGTTCGTCGACAACCTGGAGTCCGACGTGTTCGCCGGCGGCGACAAGGCTTCGACTGCCGCGGCGCAGCCACAGGACGAGGCCGACGAGGCCGGGCCGGCTGCGACCGACAAGACCGCTGAGGCGAAGGACACGACCGGCAAGGCGGCGTCGACTGCGGCCGACAAAACCACTGACACGAAGGACACGACCGGCAAGGCCGAGCCGCCCGCCACCGCCAAATCCACTGACACGAAGGACACGACAGGCAAGGCGGGATCGGCTGCGACCACCGGCCCCGGCGAGTCGGCAGCTGACGCTGGAGAAATGTTGTCCTCCGCATCCGGCGCCGAAGAGCCCGATTCAAAGGTCGCCGCTTCCAACGACGACGCCTCGAGCGAGGCATCGCCCGGCAAGACCGCCGACACCGATGCGGTCGACTCCAGCAAACCCCTCGACGCTGACAGCGCTACCGGCGCCGGAGCGGCAAGCGGAACGCCGTCCGCTCGAGCGACCGACGCAACCGCTGCGGCTCCGGCAGGGGTCCGCAAGATCAACTCTCCCGAGGCCGAGGCGGTCGACCTGCTCGATTCGGCTGGCGCGCCGCTGGCCAAGCGGGTTCTGCCGGCGCTGGGCCTCCTCGCCTTGGTGCTGCTGATCATTCGAATCCTGCGGAACCGCTCCTCGCACTGACCGGGGGCAGCCTCCCCTATCCTCTCCGGATGCCCCAGCACGCAGCTCCGAGCGCCGACACGATCCGAGCAAAGGTCACTGCCCATCCGACTTGGCGCCACCCCATCGACGTCGGCGCTGGCGTCGTCACCCCTGGGGGCGAAGACGTCAACACCGAGCTGGCGCGGATGGCACTGCCGGCACATCTCGACGGCCAGCGGGTGCTCGACGTCGGGTGTTCGGACGGCTTTTACAGCTTCACCGCCGAGGACCGAGGAGCCTCCGAGGTGATCGGCATCGACGACCTATCGTCGCTCATGGTTGCGGGCAGCAATGGGTTCGCCATCGCCAAGGAGCTCCGAGGGTCAGCCGCCCAGTTTCGTGACCGCTCCATCTACGACCTCGACCCCGACGTTGACGGCATGTTCGATTCGGTGTGGTTCCTCAACGTGCTCTATCACCTCGAGCACCCAATGCTCGGCTTCCGCAACCTGGCCAAGGTAATCAGGCCGGGCGGGCTTCTGGTCTTGAAGACCTACGTCCACCAGGACGTACGAGTGTGGCTGCCCGGCACACTGTCTCGACGGCTGAAGCGCGATGCCGTCGGCTTCGACCTCGGCCATCGACCCCGTCTGTGGTTCTACCCCCACAGCGAGCTGGCCGGTGACCCCACCAACTGGGTGGGTCCCAACGTCGCCTGCGTCGACGCCATGTTGGACGCTGCCGGGTTTGACGTCATCCGCAACCTGGGCGTGCACGGTGACCGGTATTACCTGCACGCTGTTCGTCGGGCCGACTGACCGGGCCCGACCACGGTCCTGGGGCACATGGAGGTCACCGTTGAGGCACTGCGTCGGTAGGGGCGGCTCCCGCTACCGCTCACCGCCTGGCGGAACCGTCAAGCGTCGTCATTGGTGTCCAACGGCCAGCCGTGCATCGCCCGGAGTTCCTTGATGAGGTTGTTGAAACGATCCTCAGCCAATCCAGCGCCCTCGCGGCGGACGTCGGCTGGCTTTACACGGAGGATGCGGTCGATCTTGGCAAAGCTG
>JACDJB010001359.1_pt1 | contig 20011 bp, 6 predicted proteins | sample 7454121 | NCBI WGS metagenome assembly JACDJB01 (sample SAMN14253290, study PRJNA609438) | sludge metagenome | isolation source: sludge after 25d culture with pyrite | collected 2018-12-20 | reverse complement strand
CTTCTATTTTTAAATATGGGGTAACTTGTGCATTGTACGGAAGCTCGCAAACAATGGTATCTCCAGAACTAACAAAAGGGAATGTTATCTCATTCTCATATTTCCTCATTCCAAAATTTTTCCACTGAGGAACAGGGCGTTTAACCAGATTGTTCCATGGAGCCGTAGGTGGAAAACCCAAAGAACGTGTATTATTCCATTTTCCCGCTTTCGATGCTGATTTGGTAAAATCGAAATTACCTAAACGGGCATCATAACGAATACTTGACTCTGGTAATCTGAAATTGGGCAAAGGCAGACCAGCCGTTCCAAATTCTCTTCGGATAGAAGCTTTCCAGCTTATATCCGAGAGCAACTCAAACCCTGAAGTCTGACAATCGAAAATTAACGCAGCCTTACCGCTACTGTTGTGCGAAAACCCGTCTTTCCCAAAGTACCAGACTAAAATAGAAATATAGTTATCGCCCTGTTTAAGATAGGGTGCTATATCTAATTCGTCGTAGTAGGTATCCATTGGTGAAGGACCTCGTTTGAGTTGTCCTTCAAAAACAGCCAATTCTCCGTTTATCCACATCCAGTATTTAGAATCGCAGGATATCCTGGATAAAGCCTTGCTCGGCACTTTTTCAATTGTAAACGTTTTATTGTAGGCCGTCCAATTATTGGTTTCATTTTGCTGCTCAGATGCAGTAATCCACTGAGCTTTCCACAACACATCCTGAGCAAATGCAGAAAGTAACAATTGACTGAGAATTAATAAAACTGTTATCTTTTTCATACTATACTTTATATCATATTATTAAATTATCTTGTCCCTGTTTCAATTAGTAACCTATCCGCACTTAATTTACTTCATGCGAATAATCGAGGTTTACTATGAGACATGGTAATACAAATCGTTCGCCGTTTGGTCCGAAACGCAATTCTACTCCGTCATAACCGTCATTCCCAGCAAACCAACCATCGTTTCGTTGGTACGCGTTTCGAGAATCACGGATTGAATCTCCTTCTCGTCGCCGAGTTCGATTTCTTGCAACACGGCGTGAGTGTACTTACCAAGGCTTTGTACCCGACCCGACTGCACGTAGGGTATCCCGGTGCCGGAGCCCAGCCAGTCATCGATATTTTCCGGATCTCTCAACGATAGGGTGCGCCGTGTCCCGTCGCCAAGAACGGCCGTGATACGCGCGTTCTCCATTCTGCTCTGTGCGGTGCTAATAGATGCCGCGACGAGGAAGCAGATCTTTCTACCGCGTGTCTTAACAGGTATCCTGACACTGTCAGGGAAGTTATCGTAAAGCGAAGTGAATACGGCATCTTTACCTGTTGCGGGGATGGCAAAGGGAATTCCGTTATCAGAAACAAACTGGCCATTGGCCACTTCGAGCCGATAGGTGTCAGTAAACTTAGACAAATCATTTCTATGCTCATGGCCTTCCCACCAAGTTCGACCATTGGCTTGGACTGTTCGTACGCCCTCCGTTATCCCACAAAAATTCTTATTTAAAACCCAGTAGGGCTCTTCAACCCTTGGTCCATAAGAGTTCTTGTGCAAATCAGCCAAGCGTTGGTTGTGGAACTTATTTAACTTCACGGGAATAGCGATGAGTTTTATGTCCGATACAGGTGCGTTTTCTTCAGCAGCCTGCACATCTACTTCAATAGGTACCCAGAATCGCACATCATCGCGTTCAACCTGCACGAAGTAGGTATAAACACCACTTTGTGTAGGCAGTTGCGCACTAAACTGTTTTGTATCGGCGGATATTTTTGGATTACCCAATCCACTAGAGCTGTCACGAAATTTTGTAAATCGCCCTCGAGTTGCTGTCAAAAGCACAGACTCTCCAGGGAGCCCGGATGACTGGGATTCTACAGTTGGAAGCACCTCTTTATTATAGACAACCTCTACTTGAGTCTCTTTACTGATTGGTGCTGTGATAACAATCCATGCGTAACCAATTCCAGGCTCTACGAGGTATTCCACAGGCTTTCCATTGATGGTCACCTTCTTAATTGATGCATAGCGGGCACGCAGTCGAATGGTAGGTGTGAGCTGCCGGGGAGTCTCAATTGACAGAGTTTCGGATCGACCGTCACGGGTGTATTCGTAGGAGACCGACGGACTCTTGATAGAAGCGTACTCCCATGCAAGCGGGAAGGATGGCTGCAAAATAATACGTTTATTCGGTGCATCCATTTTTACGCCGAACAACCCTCCCACAACGTTGCGCCCATACAATGACATGGGATCAGAGAAATCGATTGGCGGCACATACGTACCGTCCGGATTCAGGAATAGTCCAGTGGATCCCGGTCCGGGTCCGCTAAAGAAGCTTCCGTCAATGGCCCGGCGGAAAGGCTCGGCGGTCTCTGACTGACCAATGAGGTACAAGGCAAGGTTCATATGCATAATCTCAGCAGTATAAATCCCCCGTGAACTGTAGTGATTGGGCAATATCTCTGATGAATAGATTAACTTTCCATCACGTGGTAATCCGTCAATCACTTCAAAACGGCGCAATGCAAAACGCAACATGCGATACGACTCGAACGGATTGGTAAAGCCCGCATCAATCGGTGTGTAAATACTGGATAGATCCGGTGATTCGTGTAACATTTGGTGTCCGAAACGATCACGGTACTCACCGTAAACTCCTGCCTGCTCCGACCAAAGGTGTTTTTTCATCGCTTGCGCAATCTCCGTTGCCCGTTTTTGGAAAACCGTCGCATTTTTGCCGAGGCGGATGGCGATATCCGCCATGGTTTTGTTGGCACGCCAATAATAAACCGAGGCGATGGTCCCTCCACCTCCATTACACCATTTGTAGTCGGTGTTCCAGGCGTTTAGAAAGTTCTCATACAGACCTTCGTCCGTTTTTACGTAAGTCTCGCCCCAAGCCAGATGCCGGGCGATGGCATCAAACCCACCATCACGCAAGGGCTCGAGATCACCAGTCCATTCCCAGTCGTGGAGTGCCTGATCGACAAAGACTTCGCCCATGTTATAAATTTCATCGTTTTCCAGCAGGGAGGGAATGCGCCCATCAGCATGCTGTTTCCCATAGAAAGCATTCATGTGTGACTGTACACGGTCATGCCAGCCAGCTGCAGTTCCTCCATAGGTAACACGCCATCCAGCACACTGAGTGTGCCAGGAGACCGCACCATGACAGAAAACAGGTTCGTTCCACGTGCCATTATAGCCCAGTAGTGCCGCAGGCAGGGTTGCGTTCAAATAGGGATCCGGGGTATCGATTTGTATTGTATTGGCAATCGCACGATTGTCCTGCACAGCTTGAGTAAAAACCTTTTTAGGGTCGGTACGAAAATCTTTTACAGCGACTGAATTTGGATTATCGGACGTCAGGATAAAGAAAATCTCACCACTTTGCGGCCAATCAGCGGTGAGCACTGCAACCGAAGCGGTATCGGACTGAGATGCCAACAGCCCAGCTGGATCACTCTCAATTACGGCAGGATCACCCGCTTTAAATTTCAGGGGCACTGAGCTTGTGGCATGGACGGGGACCCGTTCCTTTTCCCCTTCACCTGAGAGGGTCAGCACATTGTCGGAAAACGTCAGAGTTGTTCCCTGACAGTCCTCCGGACTTAAACGGGCGGCAGACGAATTGCTTTCTAAGTTGGAGCCATGAGATCCGAAATCGGAGCCAGAGGCTCTACCCCCCAAAGCCAAGACCAGTGGTGCACCGTCTGCACCAGAACGGAAGATACGCACTATCAATCCATCAAAATCCAAGGCTCGCACCGCATCAAGAAAAACGGTATTTACTCCTTCACCGATCTGATATTTCTGAGTCCCCAGTTCATAGCGGGCGGTTACCGGTTCTATCTCAGAAAGCCACGGCTCACCGATGAATCCTAATTTCAGATTGGCCAGTTTGAACAAGCTTCCTTTGCCCAACAACTCAATCAGCATAAAGTCTGGCCGATCGCTAGCCAGTGCAACGATACGATACGGTCGTTCCACAGAAGTGTAGAGTGGTTGATTGAATCGACCATTGCCGTTGTGAATTTCAATTCCTCCATTAGCAGGACGATACATATAATGCTGCTCAACAGATGTCCTGTTGGTCTTCGTCACATTTTCTCGGAGCTGACAAGACATACAATTTATAATTATTACACCCCCAAAAAACCATACGAATATATAAAATCTGATTTGTCTCATAATATTTAAAATTTGGTTTAATTTTCGCTTATTATTTGCCTCCAAGCTTTTTCTGGATCTTCCAGAAAATTGTCCAATTGTCATTATTACGTTGAAATTATTTTCTTCATATATTAAAATTTAACACTCCACGTAACACCATCAATTGTTACTTCAAAGACAAAAATATTTAGGTTTTTGGAATATGGGGTGCGAAACCCATATTCCAAAAACTTACTTCTAATTAAACCAACTAACTAACTAACTAACTAACTAACCAAACTAAAATCCATGTTAATATCCTGGGTTTTGACCAGCAGTTCTTCCGTTTACCTGGTTGGCAGGGTCTGACCAAACAGGATTTTTCTCCAACCAAGGTGTATAGATTGGGAACAGGTAATTGTGATCACTTGGCCACTTATTGTTTACCAACACTCTGGTTTTATATCCACCTGTTTCAATGTCTCTGACTACTCCTGTACATGGTTTATTCAAATAAATTTCTGCTTTTCGTGTCCTTATCAGATCCCAATAATGTTTATAAGCTTCCCACGATAGTTCGACAGCACGTTCGTGCCAGATAATGTCCAATAACTCATCGGTTGAAGGTATGCTTCCATAAGTTTCAATAATTGACGGCAGGTTACCCCTTTTTCTTACGGCATCCAGTGCATCAATGGCCATTTGATCAACTTGTCCTAATCTAAATTTTGCTTCGGCATACATCAACAATATTTCGGCATAACGAAAGACAGGACTATTACATACCTCCGAGGAATATAAATCATTTCCTGTGAGAGATTCGTCCAATCCTTTTCTTCGCCAATATCCACTGGTAACATCTGCTCCGGGAATTATCAAAGCCTCATCTTCACCATATCCTTCAAGTGTAAATAATGCTCCCCGATATTTGGATCCATCGTATATAATACTTTGATAAAATCTCTTTTCGCGATTTTCATATGGATTCAGTGGATCGTATCCGGATGCCGGGTCGTCAATAGATAATCCATTGCTCATACGGTACATATTTACCAATTCCTGTGTGGGTACATAGCTCCCTGTTTCACCTCCGACATACCAACTGGCTTTAGGTCCATGCTTGGCAGTACGTACAGAAGGAGCAGTAGATGAATGAGGAATAACCCAAATCGATTCTTCATTGAAATTGTTTGCTGCTAAAAACTGATCATTATAGTTGGGAAACAGGCTGTATGTTCCCAGGTCCATAATTTGTTTACAGGTTTTTGCACAGGCTTCATAATATGTATTGGCTTCACCCAAATTACCTATTTCAGCAGGTTTTGGTTCGGCTGCAAGACCTCCCATAAATAGTTCAATATAGGCTTTTAATGCCAGGGCAGCACCTTTTGTAACATGTCCATTGCCTATTTCATCAGGCAAATCATTTGCAACTTCGCCCAGCTCTTTCACCATAAAATCATAAAGTTCCTGAATACTTGCACTGGGTTTGAATATATCATCACCCATCGTTACTGCACTCAACACTTCAGTAATTATGGGAACACCGCCATAAGCTTTCCACAATTCATGATAATAATAGGCCCTTAACACTCTTACCTCAGCTAATCTTTTCTTCCTCCAATCATCCGATAAACTTTCCTGTTGTTCTACACTTTCTATAAAAAAGTTAGCATTCCTAATAAAGATTGTTACGAATTCATAAAAAAATGGGTTAGCCGGGTAGCCATGGTTATATAATCCATCATAATAATTACTAGCAGTATACGCTCTTTGCTCTGATGCACGGTGCGAAATAGACCAGGTAAACTTGCATGCATAGTAATGTGAATACATATTCAGGTTCTCGTATGTTGAATGGAATCCAGTCCACCTGGGACCATCCATCGCCTCCGGATCGGGAAGGCTTTTATAAATATCATTTAAAAATAAGTCGGCGCCAGCTTCTGTTACAAACACAGCTTCTGCTGACAACTCGTTTTTAGGAATAATCTCAAGAAACTCATCCTTACATGAGAGTGCTCCAAACAATAGAGACACCACCAGGAATGTATTTAATATTCTATTTTTCTTTTTCATTTTCACTATTCTTAAAAATTTGCAAATCAGGATTAAAAATTAACATTAATACCAAATGTAAATGTTCTTTGCTGTGGATGGTACCAGCCTCTTGTGGCATCTGTACTTGCCTCGGCATCTATTTTATAATCAACTGTTTCCGACCATGTAAACAGATTTACTCCGGAAGTGTATATACGCACAGAACCTAGACCTACTCTTTCGGTCCATCCTTTTGGCAGTGTGTAACCAAACTCTGCGTATTTTAAACGCAGGTAACCGGCATCTAACATATAGAATGTGGAATAAGGATGGGAATCGTTTTGACTTAAACCATTTGGAGAAAGTGCAGGGAATCTTGCATCGGTATTCTCCGGTGTCCAGCTGTCGTTTAATAAAAAGGTAGGATAATTTCTTGTTTCAGCAAAGGCGGTTACATAGGTGCCTTCCAAAAATGTTGAAACATGCTCTGCCCCTTGGAACATTACATTTAGATCGAATCCTTTCCAGGATATATCGGTTGTCAAACTATGAATAATTTCGGGAATGGCAGGATATCCAATTTTACTTTCATCGGTCATGTCAATTACACCATCCTTATTGGTATCCACATATTTTATACTTCCAGGCTTAATAATGCCTCCCAGTTTATGTTCCGGGAATCCGTCTTCAGGAGTAATTAAACCATCGCCATTTTTATCATCCGACACCTGGTACAGTCCATCGGAAACCAGTCCGAAAAATGCTCCAAGTTCGTGACCAGTTCGCGAACGTATTGGGTCATTTGCTGTTACAGGATTTTCAAAAACCTCAATCAGTTCGTTGTGTGCATAAGTAAATGTGGCGGTTACACCCACATTTAGCCCGTTGTCAAATCTTTTATTTCCGTGCAATAAAAATTCAAAACCACTGTTTTTCATTTTACCGGCATTCACCTGTCCCAGAGCAATACCATATTCCTGAGGTACACTGGCAGCAGGGCTAAGCAACATGTTATTACGCTTTTCATTAAAGTAATCCACTTCACCTGATAATAAACCTCCAAACAGCGTAAAATCAAGTCCCAAATTAAACTTATCGGCTTTTTCCCAGGTTATGTTCGGATTTCCTTCTCTTGCAGCATATATACCCTGGGTTGGTGTATTGCCAAAAGGAAAAGAATTACCATATAGTACCAGTGAATTGGAATATTGGTTTGGCCCCCCTGCAAGGTTACCCGATTGCCCCCATGAAGTTCTCAATTTCAGGTTGTCAATTTTATCCAATCCTGCCATAAATGCCTCTTCTGAAATTCTCCATCCCAAAGAGAAAGAGGGGAAGAAACCATATTTTTTACCAGGTGCAAAATAGTAGTGTCCGTCGTATCTACCTGCAAGCTCCAGCAGATATTTCTGAGCATAATTATACGACAAGCGATACACATAACCTACCTGAGAAGCTTCTGATGAACTTCCACCGTTGGATTGATAATCTTTCTCGGCACTACCGAAATCCAACTCATCGATGGGTAACTCGTAATTAGAGCGAGATGCCCAAAAACCGTTGTATTTTACCTTGCGAGCTTCAAAAACACCAAGCAGTGAGATATTGTGGTTATCGAATGTTTTGTCATAGGTGATAATTCCCTGTCCGGTGTATTCCTTCCAAGTGTTCTGGGACTGGTGTAACGAATGCTTAACGGTACTAACAACCTCTTCAAACGAATACGGGTCGGTTGAAAGGTTAATGGCATAATAAGTGGAAGGTGGTTCCGACCAGTGTTTATTGAAGTTACTTGCATAGTCGTATGCAAATACACCCTTTGCTTTTAAACCATCAAACAGCTCCTGTTCAATTGACAGTGAACTCAACAGCTTGTTGCGTTCCAGTGTGTTATCTCCACCATTGACAAGATCGTAGAGAATTATATCACGGGAGCTTTTTGCTAACCTGCCATCAGACCAAACAATTGGCTCTGTAGGTAACAACCCGGTTGAAGCAGCATAAGTATTCCCGCCGGAACTTGACGGCCCTTTCTGGGTCTCAGTAAAGCCATTCAAGGCCAGGTTGATTGTTGTTTTATCCGTTGGAGTTAAATCAATTTTTGTATTTAGCCCAACGCGGTTTAATTTGGCAGTTGAAAAGTTTCCCTGTTGATATAAATAGTTCAGACCGGTATAGTACTGAACCTTTTGGGTACCGCCGGCCGCTGAAAGGTCGGTCTTTGAGATTGGTGCATTGGACTCAATTATATAGTCCCATGCATTTTGATTGGGATAAAGGTTTTGATCTATTGTTGGATCGCCTTCAACCGAACGTTTAAAGTTGGCTATATCTTCTGCCGAATACAATCTGTCGGCAATAGAAACACCTGCATTATTCTGAGCCTCATTAAATGCTCTTGCATACTCATAAGAGTTAGCATAATCCTGCAGCAGTGTAGGATTCTGAAAACCAATATTGCTGTTTAATTTAAATTGTGTTTTTCCGCTTTTGTTTCCCGATTTGGTTGTAACAAGTATTACTCCGTTGGCTCCGGCCATACCATAAGGAGCAACAGCGGCTGCATCTTTTAATACAGTATATGATTCAATACTGCTTGGATCAATTTCATTTAAAGAAGCACGTGGAATACCGTCTATTATAACAAGCGGAGCACTATTACCAATGGTACTAACCCCACGAATATAAATGTCGGTTTTATCGTTACCTATCTCACCACTTCTTTGTCTGGTAATTATACCCGGCATTCTACCGACAAGTGCACTACTGGCATTGGCTACAGAAATATTTTCCATTTCTTCTGCTTTTATTGCACTTACCGATGAGGTCATCGATGTTTTCTTTTGCGTTCCGTAACCCACGGCAACCACTTCTTCCAAACCAATTATATCGCTTTCCAGCACAATATTAAGTGTTGTTCTGCCTTCAAGCGACACTTCCTGCGTTTTCATTCCGATAAACGAAAAAACCAGCACATCGGTTTGGGGATTGGCACTAATGGTGTAATTACCATCAACATTGGTAACCGTACCTTTTTGTGTACCTTTTAGTACTACAGTTACCCCCGGCATAGGACCTTCCATATCCGATGTAACTTTGCCTGTTATAATTGTTTGCTGCGCAGAAGCCAGATTGGCTATCCCCAATAACAAAACAAATACTACAGCCATCTTTGAAAAAAAATGTAATTTGTCTTTCATACCTCAAATTGTTAAAGTTTAAAAGTAAAATAATTAGAATTCATGTCTCGTTTTATTTTTAAGAACAAAAAAACGTTAGTACAAAAGTAGAGTAAGCAGAGCAAGCAAATAGGAGGGTAATTGACTGAATATACAGGTCAGATTGACCTTTAGAAATCTTCTTAATCGTGAGTTTTTGCCTTTTATATTAAATTTACATGTGAATTAGACTTTTAATACATGTGAAATAGACTTTTCAGGCTGTTTTTGTGGTTAAAAGCTATTATTTAGTTGGATTGTTTATTAAGCGCTTGTTGCCTGATTTTACCCCTTCATAAATTCACTAGGCGTTTTATTAAACTGCTTTTTAAACTGATTGCGGAAATAGTTGATATCAGAATAACCAATTGTAAAAGCCACCTCAGAAACATTCCTGTCGGTGTTTTTTAGCAGTCTGCCGGCTTCTTTAAGTTTTACTGTTCGCACAAACTGACTGGGATTGAGTCCTGTTAGTGCCTTTATTTTATTGTAAAATACTGTCTTGCTGTATCCCAATTCTCCATAAACATTGTGGAGTTTAAAAGTGCTGTCATCCAGGTGGGAAATTATAACACCGATAACTTCTTCAATAAATTCCTGATCTTTTATATCTACCGCAACCTGGCGCGATTCAAATTCAATATCGTTGCTGAATTTGCGCTTTAAAACTTTACGTTGTTCCAATAAGTTATTAACCCGGGCAATAAGCACTTCAAAATCGAATGGTTTGGTAAGGTAAGCATCAGCACCGGTTGCGTAACCTTCAATTTTATCTTCGGTAGCCGATTTGGCAGTAAGCATTATTACCGGAATATGACAAATATTAAAGTTGTCTTTTAGTTGCTTCGTCATTTCCGTACCATCCATTTCCGGCATCAACAAATCGGTTACAATCAGGTCTGGTGTATCTTTAATTGCAGCTTCCAGTCCAAGTTTTCCGTTCTCTGCCGTTTTTATGTTATAGTAGCTACACAGTTTTCGTTCAAGCATCAAACGGAGTTCTTCATTGTCTTCAACCAGTAAAACCGTTTTGTTTGCTTTATTGGTGTCCGAAGTAGTTTGGATTTTTAATGCCGGATGAAACTGTTTTATGTAGCGGCCCGACTCTGAGCCGGCCTCCCAGGCGGTTTCTGTTAACTCAGCTTCAGTATAGGCATCTCTGTTGCCGGGAATGGAAACAATAAATTTAGAACCCTTTTCTGGTTCGCTCGACACGTCTATGGTTCCTTTGTGAATGCGTACAAACTCATCAACCAGAGAGAGCCCAATTCCGGCTCCTTGCGAAAAGAAACTTCGGTTTGCACTTTCGGCTTCATAAAACCAATCGAATATCTTATTTCGTTTGTCTGCGTCAATACCTTTTCCGGTGTCTTCCACTGTAATCGAAAATTTTCCGGATTCCACAAAAAGACTAATTACAACCCTTCCTTCGGCGGCAGTATATTTGAATGCATTGGTAAGCAGGTTAATAATTACTTTCTCTATTTTCTCTGCATCGAACCACAAACTCTTTTCACTAACATTTATAAACTGCTCATACTGAATATTTTTTTGTTGAGCTACAAAGTTAAAATCGTCGCATATTGTTTTGAAAAAGGAGACAATTTTATTTTCCGATACATGTAATGATGCTTTTTGTGTTTGTAATTTTCTGAAATCCATAATTTCGTTCACCAACTTAAGTAGTTTATTGGCATTGTTATAAACGATTTGAAGCAATCCCTTGTTATCCTCATCCAGTTCTTCCCCTCCAAATATTTCTTTAATAGGATTAATAATAAGTGTTAAAGGCGTTCTTAATTCATGCGAAATATTGGTGAAAAATTTCAATTTAAAGTCGGTAATTTTCTTTTCCAGTCTTAATGAGTTTCTTAGGGCATTAAAGCGCATAAACAGGTTTACAGAAAAAATAAGCAGACCCAGAAATAGAATAAAATAGACCAGGTATGCCCAAGCGGTTCCCCATATTGGGGGAACTACTAAAACCTTTAGTGTTTTTATTTTAACCAGATTGTCATCTGTTCCTGAAGTTAGCCTTAGCTTTAATATATAGTTACCGGGAGGAATATTGGTATAGGTAATCGTTCGGTTACTGTTTCCTTTTAGCCATTTCTCTTCAAAGTTGTCAAGCAGGTATTCAAACCGGAAATTACTGGGGTTTTGAAAATCAGTGGTGGCATATGCAATACTAAAATTGTTCTGATCGTACCGGAGTTTTATTTTATCTGCCAGGTTAATATCTTTACTCAAGGGACCTTCTTTATCAACCTCTAAAACTTTGTTAGAAACCATAAAGTCGGTAAAAAGTATTTCAGGTAAAATCTTATTATTATCATTAATATTAAGTTCTGAAGGTTTAAAATGAACTATTCCCCGAATGGTCCCAAAAAATAACTCATCAGTCGAAATAAAAGGACCTTTTTCACAAAATTCATTAGTTGGCAGGCCCTCGGAAACGGTATAATTGATGAATTTATTTTCGGCCTGTATATATTTCGATAGCCCGTTTTTTGTACTTATCCATAAGTTTCCTTTCTCGTCATTAATGCAAAAATAAACAATATCATTTGGTAATCCGTCGGACATTGAATAATGTTCAAACTTTTCTGTTTCCGGGATAAAAACATTTAAACCTCCTCCATAGGTTCCAACCCATATTTTGCCTTTCTTATCCTGGTAAACAGAATTGATATCGTTGTAGGTAATGGTTTCCTTTTTATCCTTGTCGAAATAATAGAAATCGACATCAGAGGGCATATTATCTTTTTCGTCGGGTATAAAACTTATTAGTCCATTTATTCCACCATACCAAATCTTTCCATTTTTATCCTGCATTAAACAACGCCCAAAATCAATTGTAATGGAGCATAAGGAATTTAAAAACTGGTTGTAGGGCACAAATTGAATCTGGTTTTCTTTCTCAAGAATTAAGTCCAGTCCTCCTCCATGCAGGGCTATCCAAATTCGGTTTTTATCGTCCTCAATAATATCGTAAATCTCATTTCCGTGAATGGCATAGGGTTGGGAAGCATCGGGCACAAACTGCTTAAATGTTGCACTGCATAGCTGGTTATGGTATTTTTTTAGGTCGAGAACAAACAATCCATCTCCTTTTGAACCTAGCCAGAGGCGCCCTTTGGAATCTTCATAAAAACTAAAATAGCCCGAGCCTACAAAATTGTTTTGACCGTTTTTTTCAGAGAAAATATGTTTGATTTTTAGGTTTTGGTCATATACATAAACTTCATTGGAATAAGTGCTACACCAAATATTTCCGTAGGAATCCTTAAAGATCATATGAATTTTATTATCAAATTCAAATTCAGGGTTATTATCCGGAATAAGTACATTAAACTGTTTTTCTTTAATATTGGTTTTTGAAATTCCAAATTGTGTTCCAATCCATACATTTTCTCCCCTGTCGATACATAAACTAAGCAGGCGATTTGATATCAGGCTTTCCGGGTTGTTTGGGTTATTTAATATTTGCCTGACCGTTTCCCTTTGTTTGTCATAATAAATAATTCCATTCTGACTTGTGCACATCCAAATGTTGTTTTTACTGTCTTCCTCAAAGAGTAAAATAACATCCAACACATCTAATTTTGAACTTTTTTCTAAATCAATGGGATGAAAATCCAAATGATTGGTCTCCGTCTTAAATTGAAAAACACCCTGAAAGTTCATAGCGTGAAACCACACCGTTTTATCGGATGCAATAAAAAGTCGATGGATGTATCCCAGTGATTCATTATTGTATTGGTTCGTATGAGAAAAGAGTTCTTTGGTTTTGGGCGAAAAACATAAAAATCCATTGGCTCTTGTTGATATCCATATTTTCTCATCATCCCCTGAAATTGAGGTAATGTTTTTTAATTCAACACCAGCAATAGCCTCAGTAAGTTCAAAAGCTTTCGTCTTAATATGATAGCTTGCCAGACCTTTGCCTTCTACGGCAAAATAGATCGTGGAATCTTTTTGGAACAAACTTGTTAAACTATTATTTGGTGGAAGCGCTTGGGATAGGAGCTCAAATTCTCCTTTTTTTGAATCCGGGTCAATTTTTAGATAAACGGGCCCCGACCTCGTATCCAACCAAATGTTATTTGGATTAGTTGCATAAAGACCTTTTACTCTTGTATCTAATTCCAATAACTCGTCACTAAAAGGGTATTTAGCAATTAATTTACACGCATCGTTTTTTGTGTCGATAACAAAAATGCCAATGCCCTCAAATGCCAGCACCGTAAAACCATCATCGTGAATGAATAAGCTATAGCTGGGACCTTTAGGGTATTCATCAAAATCAAAGGGGAAATTTTTAATGGAATGGGTGGACTTATTAAATAACTGAACTACGCCATTAAAACCATGCAGCCAGAGATTTCCGAAGTTATCTTCCTCAATTTTAGTAATTCGTTGAGTATAAAAAGTGTTGTGGTCCAAAGAACTTTGTGTGAATGTTTTTATGTTTTTTCCATCGTAACGGTTCAGTCCGCTCATGGTCCCGATCCAGATAAAGCCTTCTTTGTCCTGGTGGATACAAATGGCCTGGTTGTCCGAAAGGCCATCATCAGTATTAATTCGGTCGAAGGAGAACGATTCCTGAGCAGATATGATTTGAACAAAAAGCAGGTTAACTGTAAAAAACAGAAGCTTTAAATAAGCGCGTTTAAGACACTTTGCCATACTGGTTTATTAATTACTTAGTCAAACAGTCAAAAAATCAGTTAAAAACGAAAGTATATAAAAAATCAATACTTCACTTGGTATATGATCATAAAAGTCAATTACGCATGTAGAAGGATGTTTTATGTTAATTACGCTCCTTGTTTCTGTATCGTTAGTCAATTAGTCATGTATTATCAGTCAATTACTCTATGTTTTGGTACTCAAAAGTAGTTTATTTTTATAGGCGATTATTTTAAGGGTATACAATTACAATGAAATAAAGATTTCATGTCAAAAGTCTTTTAAGCACACATTGGTTATAAATGAGTTCTTGTCTTAATTCTTATGTTTTGAATATCTTGTTTCTATTTGCCGATGCCTGGGGCTATTACGCCAGTTGTTTTGGGAATACTATATGCGGTTAAAAATTAATTATTTCAAAAATATTATATGAAAAGAACACTTTTATTAAGCTGCGTTTTATGTCTTGTCTTTACAAGTTGGGTTTATTCCCAAAAGTCTTTCAACATTGAAGAACTTGTTCAGAAGTTTAATGAGCCGGATCACAGTGCCAGACCTTGGGTTTTTTGGAATTGGATGAATGGGTGCATTTCTAAGGAAGGGATAACAGCAGACCTCGAGGCTATGCGAGATGTTGGAATAGGAGGAGTTGAGATGTTTAACATTGGCGGTCTTGTTCCTGAAGGTGAAATTCAGTACAGGACGGAAGAATGGCTGGATATGTTAAAGCATGCTGCAAAAACAGCAAATGAGTTTGATATTTCTTTCGTAATGCATAATTGCGATGGCTGGTCATCATCAGGAGGTCCTTGGGTATCAAAGGATAATGCTATGAAGAAGATAGTGTTTTCTGAAACTCAAATTGCAGGAGGTGAGTCTTACAATCAGGCCTTACCGTTGCCCCCAAGTAAGTTCAATTATTATAAGGATATTGCTTTTTTTGCATTTCCAACTCCAGCTAAAGATATGCGTATTCCCAATATTTTAGGGAAAGCTGGATTTGAAAGAGATTTTAATCTGACTATAGGTCAGGAAGTGGTTTCCGATGATGCAATAATTAGATTAACGGACATACTGGATCTGTCAAAATATGTTCGTGAAAAAGGAATTTTAAATTGGGATGCACCTATTGGTAAGGATTGGACTGTCTTACGCGTGGGTTACACGCTTACAGGCAAAAAAAACACCCCAGCAACTATAAATGGTACTGGATTCGAATGTGACAAGTTGAGTAAAGAGGCTTTTACTGAACATTGGGAGTTTGGGATTCAGCCAATTATAAATGAATTGGGAGAGGAACATTTAAACGGTATTTTAATGGATAGCTATGAAGCTGGAAGCTGTAACTGGACTGATAAGATGCAAGAAGAGTTTGAAAAAAGAAGAGGATACCAACTATTGAAATGGTTGCCTACCGTTACTGGAAGGTATATCAACTCCGTAAAAGATACCGAATCATTTTTATGGGATTTTAGAAGAACAATAGCTGAACTATATAAGGATAATTTCTATCATCACGCGGCAACGCTGGCTAATAAGGAAGGGTTCATGTTTTATGTAGAACCGTTTGAGGGGCCTTATGACTGCTTACAGGTCGGAGGAGCTGCCAGTGAAGTTCTTGGTGAATGCTGGACAAATGGTTCTATGATTCACTGGAATAAAGTTGCATCATCCACCGCACATGTAAATGGTATTAAAATGGTTGGATGCGAAGTTTTTACCGCGGATCCATTCAATGGTAGATGGCAGGGGCATCCACGATCATTAAAAAGCATTGGTGACAGGGTTTGGTGTGAAGGGGTAAACCATTTCGTAATTCACAGGTATGTCCACCAGCCTTGGAAGGATGTGCGGCCGGGTCAATCATTAGGGCCTTATGGAACTCACTTTGAGCGAACTAATACATGGTGGAAGCAGTCTAAAGCGTGGATATCCTATATTTCCCGGGCACAGCAAGTGTTGCAACAGGGTCGGTTTGTTGCTGACATAGCCTTTATAGCAGATGAAGGAATGCCATCGCACGGAATTTACAGACCTGATGTTAAGCTTAAAGGCTATGATTACGATTTGGTTAGTGCAGAAAATGTTCCGAATTTTGAGTATATAAATAAGGAGTTTGTACTACCCAGTGGAGCACGTTATAAAGCAATGATATTTCCTGATAGTGAACATCTAACGATGAGCACTTTGGAAAAGATAAAGGAATTAACGGAAGCAGGAGCAACTGTTATTGCACCCAAACCAATTGCATCTCCAAGTTTAAGTGATGATGTAGACCAACAAAAATATGCAGAATTGGTTAATAAGGTATTTAGTGAAAAGGGGAACGTGATTTGGAAGAAAAACTTTGATCAGATTGTTGATGTCCTCAAAATTCTTCCTGATTTTGACGTATGCGATGCATCTGTAAATATTGCATGGATTCACAGAGTTCTTAACAAGGATCATATTTATTTTGTCTCCAGCCAGATGAAAGAACCTATGAATTCGGAGTGCAAATTCAAGATAAAACGTGGATACGAGGCAGAAATATGGAAACCTGAAACGGGTGAGATTTCAAAAATTAAATTTAATTATACTAACGAAGGGCGTGCTGTAATTAACTTGGATTTTCAGCCAGAGGAGGCCTATTTTATTGTCTTTAAAGAAGTAGAAGAGACCGCAAATGATGCGTATGTGGCTATCAGCAAAGTGGGTGGTGCATCAGAAAGAAATACAGTACCATTGGCAGAACTGAAAATCGAATCGGCTCAGGTTGGAATTTTTGAAATCAAGTATAAAAACATGGTAGATGTATGCCAAACAATGAGGCAAAAAGTTAAAAACAATGGTTTGTCGGTTTTATCTAATAATCAACTGGGAGGAGATCCAGCCCCTGGCAATCATAAGACTCTCTGGGTAGAATATCGTCAAGATGGAAAAAATTTTAACGCGTATGCTCATGAAGGTGGTACGCTGAAAATCGCTACTTCGGATAATAAAATAGAGATTCTTCGTGCCATGTATGGCTTATTGCCTGAGGATCTGGACAATATGCCGATGTATGAATTTGTAGATATAACCGAAAAAATAAGTGCTCTTCTGAAAAATGGGTGTTTGAAATTTCAGCCAAAAGATGTTATAAAGGATGAGATAAAAGATGACGGGCTCAGGCAAATCAGAATCTTGTATTTAGAAAATGGAGTAGCCAATATGCTTATTGCAGGAATGGATGAGCTGGTTGTTCTTCCCTTTGAGGCTTGGAGGAGTCTTTACCCATCTCCTCAATTAATAAACAATGAAGAGAAACAGTTTGCGATGGTCTGGGAGGTCGGGCAATACGAATTAAAATCAAAAAGTGGGGAGACAAAGTTAATTCAGGTTGAAAATATACCTGAAGAAATACTCATCGATGGTGAATGGAAAGTTCACTTTCCCACTGTTACCAAAGGAGGGAAAACCGTTGTTTTTGATGGTTTAAATTCATACACCAAACATAAGAATGAAAGCATAAGATACTTTTCGGGAACAGCGAGCTACCACAAAGAGATTCATATATCACCAGAAAATTTTCCAGAGGATTTGGATTTATGGTTGGATCTGGGGCGGGTTGAGTGCATTGCTGAGGTCTCTATAAACGGAAAGCATTTGGGAACGCTTTGGAAAGAACCATACATGGTCAATATTACCGATTTTATAGTTCCGGGAGTTAATAAACTAAAAGTGGATATTACCAACTTGCTTGTGAACAGACTAATCGGTGACGAACAATATCCAGACAATTATGAATATAAGGAGAATATAATAACTGAATATCCATCTTGGCTGGAAGATTTTTCTCAGCAACCGGAATCACCCCGCAAGACCTTTTCTGTCGTTAAACTCTGGACGCATGACGATGAATTAGTAAAATCAGGTTTGCTGGGACCTGTTGTGTTAAAATTTTCGAGATTAGTGGATGGGGATTAGTGCTTAGGGAAACAACCGCTGCAATTTCCTTTGAATCAAAATAACAAATCATTGTGCTTGAGAGCAGGTTTGAAAGGACACTAACTTATTACAAGAACCAATAATAATAGAATCTAAAAAAAAGCAAAGATGGAACGAAGAAGTTTTATAAAAAATGCCGCCATCGGTACGGCAGCTATATCAATGTTACCCCTGACCGTAAACGGTATGATTACAGGGAATAAGGTTAGGGTGAAATCCCTTAAACCAATAGATAATAAAAAAGCACTTGTGAATCCCGATATGGGCTGGACCATGCACTACTATTCCAACATAATTACCAATTATGGTTCTAAACTAGAGCCATCTGATACGCTTGATGATTTTCCGGGATTATCAACTGTGTATCTCCGTGTGCCCTGGTCATTTATTGAGTTGGAAGAAGGGAAGTTTAACTGGGAACTACTGGATACTCCTGCCCAACGCTGGATTGACAAAGGGAAAAGGGTAGCCTTTAGAATATCGGCCGAAGAGAGTTGGATGAAATTTGCTACTCCCGAGTGGGTAAAAAAAGCCGGGGCTAAAGGATTTGAATTAGAACGGGAAAACCATGGTATATGGGAACCCAAATTTGATGATCCTGTCTTTCTTGAAAAAGTGGAAAATTTTGTTGCAGAAATGGCAAAAAGATATGATGGGAAGCCATATGTAGATTTTGTTGATGTAGGTCATTTTGGCATGTGGGGAGAAGGGCATACCGTTACAACCACCAATATTGACTATCCTCTGGAGGTAAAAAAGAAGCATATTGATATCTACCTTAAATATTTTAAAAACACTTTGCTGTGTATCAGCGATGATTATGCGGGTCCTTTTAAACCGGGGGCAAGTTTTCCTATAACAGATTATGCATTATCCAAAGGGGTTACGATAAGAGACGACAGTATTATGGTACAGCCGCCACCAAAATCCTGGATTCATGCTGAAATGGCACAGAAGTTTTGGCCTGAATTACCTGTAATACTGGAACATCAGCATTATGGTTCTTCTGTAAAGGAAGGAGCATGGGATAAGGATTTATTTCTGAAATCAGTTGAGGAATACCATGCCAGTTATATGTCCATACATTGGTGGCCACGAATTTTTTTGGAAGAAAATCGGGATGTCATTGACAAAATCAACCTGCGGATGGGCTTTCGTCTTCAGTTAAAAGAGGTAAGCTGGCCGGAGAAGGTGCAAGTTGGTGAAGGTTTTACCATTCAGTCGGAATGGAGTAATGTTGGTGTGGCACCCTGCTACAAAGGAGGATTCCCATGTTTCACTATCAAAGATGAAAAAGGAGGTATCGTTTCCGTTCTGGTAGATGAGCAGTTTGATTTCAGGAAACTTCAAGTCGGAGAGCCGGGGAATAGTCCTTCAAAAAAATTGAATTCAGCATTTACAATAGGTTCACAATTTAAGGATACAGTAAACACTTTTGCCAGAAATGTACAAACCGGAACCTTTGAGATTTTTGTTTCGGTGGGCAATGCCGATGGAACACCGGTTTATGAATTACCCTATTCAGGGAATGACGGGTTTAAAAGATATAAACTGGGTGAGATTAGAGTCGAAGATTAGTGAGCAGGAATGATGAAGCAATCTATCACAATAGTCTGGTGAGTATTTACAAGAACTTGCTTAGCAGTGTGTTACGAGGCAAGGCCGTAATTATATAACTAAATGAACGCCAAGTCAACAAGGAAGGTAAGAGGCCTTCGTGCACGAGGTGGTCCATCGACATGGAATGGAAAGAAGGCGTCCTGATAAACTACCGTATCATGTCCGATACCCGAAGGAAGTGTATCTCCCGGTAAATGGAGAAGATAAGTTTGTACAGACCTCCTGATTAATGAAATATTTGGTAATAAACAATTTATATCACATGAAACGAGCCATGATCCGGCAGCTGCCGGATCACACACGAGAATGATTAATCCCG